>Ga0058701_10000929_pt1 | contig 20115 bp, 19 predicted proteins | sample AgamicOrMae_FD_97039 | JGI IMG/M metagenome (GOLD analysis project Ga0058701, IMG submission 97039) | Agave microbial communities from Guanajuato, Mexico - Or.Ma.e | ecosystem: Host-associated > Plants > Phyllosphere > Phylloplane/Leaf | place: Guanajuato, Mexico | collected 2012-06-04
AAAAATGAGGCGCGTTATGTTGCTGCAGAACGGCTATGGGACACTCCGCAATCCAGCCTGAAAACCCACCAGGCGCTGCTGAGCAGGGTTAACGCGGAAAAGCTCTCAGATTTGCGGGTGTTGGATGGCGACGTCGGGAGTTTGGGCGCTTACGCGCCCTTTTTTATCACTCAGTGGATGCGACACCGTACTGCTTAAACCAGGCTAACATACGTGCCCAGCCGTCTTTTGCCGATTCGGCATGGTAGCTCGGACGATAGTCGGCGTTAAAAGCATGCCCGGCATCGGGATACACAATGATCTCTGCCTTTGCGTTTGCAGCATGTAAGGCCTGGCGCATCTGCTCCACGCTTTCCAGCGGAATGCCGTCATCCTGACCACCATACAAACCCAGCACAGGCGCGTTCAGATCCACAGCAATATCGATAGGATGTTTTTGCTGCTTCATGGTTTTTTCCCCTACCAGGCGACCATACCAGGCCACGGCAGCGCGAAGTTGCGGGTTGTGTGCCGCATAGAGCCAACTGATGCGTCCGCCCCAACAGAAACCGGTAATTCCCATCCGGCGGATGTCGCCACCGTTGCGGGCCGCCCAGTTAGCGGCATGATCGAGATCCGCCAGTACCTGGCTGTCAGGCACCTTGCTGACCAGTTCTTTAAACAGCGTAGGAATATCGTTGTAGTCGTTGGGGTCGCCTTCGCGGAAGTAAAGCTCTGGCGCGACAGCCAGATAGCCTTCCAGCGCCAGACGACGACAAATGTCGCGAATGTGTTCATGAACGCCGAAAATTTCCTGCACGACCAGCACAACAGGCAACGGCCCATCTGCTGACTGCGGTTTCGCGTAAAAAGCCGGAAGATTTTCACCCTGACTCGGAATAGACGTCTCACCGGCGTGGATGGCCGGGCTGTCGGTAATAATGGTGGTCGAAGCCGTGGGCTGAACTGCCGGAGCAAACGCGCCTGCGGCTGATTTTTGTGTCATATTATCGTCGGTTTTCATCGTTATCTCCGTGCAAGCGTATGCGCAATCACGTAACTATAGCCTGGGCATTTATTACTGGTTCCGGGCAATGCGTAACAGAGCTTATAACCTTTAAAATACACTTCTCTTTAACATTCTCATGCTGCCTTCCACATCACCATATGTAGCATTACGGAAGGTCTGAGATAAATGTGTGATATTAATCACTAAAAATTTCATCGAAAATGTAACTTTCATTTTCTTGAGTGAAACCAGTCACACATTTAACCCGTCGGGTAACGTAAAGTGGCGTACTGTTTTTCCTTAACCCGGAGTCTGATATGACACAGTCTGACGTTTTCCATCTTGGCCTGACGAAAGCCGACCTGCAGGGGGCGACACTGGCCATTGTTCCTGGCGATCCGGAACGTGTAAAAAAAATTGCCGGACTGATGGACGATCCCCGGCACCTGGCTTCCCATCGTGAGTTCACCAGCTGGCTGGCTAAGCTTGACGGTAAACCCGTCGTGGTCTGTTCTACCGGGATTGGCGGACCTTCCACCTCCATTGCCGTCGAGGAGCTTGCTCAGCTTGGCGTGCGCACTTTCCTGCGTGTAGGGACAACGGGCGCCATCCAGCCGCATATCAATGTCGGCGACGTTCTGGTCACGACGGCGTCTGTACGCCTGGACGGTGCCAGCCTGCACTTCGCACCAATGGAATTTCCGGCCGTCGCCGATTTCACCTGCACAACGGCCTTAGTGGCTGCGGCAGAAGCCTGCGGTGCCAAAACCCATATCGGGATTACCGCCTCATCTGATACCTTCTACCCCGGCCAGGAGCGCTACGACACCTTCTCGGGCCGCGTCGTGAACCGTTTTCAGGGCTCTATGCAGGAGTGGCAGCAGATGGGCGTCCTGAACTATGAGATGGAATCGGCGACGCTGTTAACCATGTGCGCCAGTCAGGGCCTGCGCGCAGGCATGGTGGCGGGCGTGATTGTTAACCGCACGCAAAAAGAGATTCCCGATGCAGTGACGATGAAGCAGACCGAAAGCGATGCCGTCAAAATAGTAGTTGAAGCGGCGCGTCGCTTACTCTAGCCCTTCGTTTGACAGACAGGCCGGCTGTCCGGCCTGTCATGGCCTTGTCTTTACGTCTCGTCTTTCCCCCTCAGTAAATATATCTGGACATTCATACAGTGCGAATTTACCTTTTTCCTCAATAGCCTGACCAGCGGGGAGAATATGGATCAGCACATCATTATCAGCATCTGCCTTGGGCTCGCCGGCCTGGGTGTTGGCTGGATACTGGCGCAAATGCGTGTCAGTCATCAGTTAGCCAGCTTTACCACAGAGCGCCGTCTGCTTAACGAAGCACAACAACGTCAGCAACAGCACATCGAGCAGCTCCAGCAGCAGCTGCAACAGCGCGAACAGGAGTTGAGACAGCTTCATGGATCATTAAGCGGAGCCAATGAGCGCCTGCAACAGCTGGATTACTGGCGTAATGAGAGCGAGCAACTGACACGAGAGCTGCGCAATCAGCTGGAGGTGAACAGCGCGCAGGAAGCCGAGCTGCGTGAAGTGACCATCCGTCTTGAGGAAACCCGTTTTGCAGCGGAAGAGAAGCAGCGCCTGTTGACCAACAGCGAGCAGCGGCTTAGCGCGCAGTTTGAAAACCTGGCTAACCGAATTTTTGAAAACAGCGGTCGCCGCGTTGATGAGCAAAACCGTCAAAGTCTGAACAGCCTGATTGGGCCGTTGCGTGAACAGCTCGATGGCTTTCGGCGTCAGGTTAATGAGAGCTTTGGCGCGGAAGCGCGTGAACGCCATACACTGACCCACGAGATTCGTCAGCTACAGCAACTGAACGCGCAGATGGCCCAGGAAGCGCTCAACCTGACCAAAGCGCTCAAAGGCGACAACAAAATCCAGGGCAACTGGGGCGAGGTGGTGCTGAGCCGGGTACTGGAAGCGTCAGGGTTGCGTGAAGGCTATGAATACGATATCCAGGTCAGCATGCAGAACGAGCAGCAAAGCCGCATGCAGCCCGATGTCATCGTCCGGCTTCCCCAGGGGAAAGATGTGGTGATCGACGCCAAAATGACGCTGGTTGCCTACGAGCGGTATTTCAACGCGGATGACGACATTGAACGTGAACAGGCCATTCAGGCGCATATCAGTGCCGTACGCGGCCATATCCGTTTGCTGGGCCGTAAAGATTATCAACAATTGCCCGGTTTACGCTCACTGGATTATGTGTTGATGTTTATCCCGGTTGAACCGGCGTTTTTACTGGCAATCGATCGGCAGCCAGAATTGATCGGCGAAGCGCTCCAGCAAAATATCATGCTGGTCAGTCCGACCACGCTGCTGGTTGCATTGCGTACCATCAACAATCTCTGGCGCTACGAGCATCAAAGCCGCAATGCGCAGCGGATTGCCGAGCGCGCAGCCAGGCTTTACGACAAAATGCGCCTGTTTGTTGATGATATGAGCGGTATTGGTCACAGCCTTGATAAGGCCCAAAACAGCTATCGTGAAGCGATGAAGAAGCTGGCAGAAGGGCGGGGGAATTTGATCGCACAAACGGAAGGCTTCCGTGACTTAGGTGTAGAGGTTAAACGCGCTATCAATCCCCATCTGGTCGAACGCGCGATGCCCGAAAATGAGCACGACAGTATGCCCGGTAACGAACAAAACGCAGACGAAAGTTGTGAGCGGGTTCGGCACCTCCACGAATAAGCAGGTCGCCAACGTGCCTGACCTCCGTGACTCTGATACACTTCCATAAGTATTGTTTGTGGAGCAGGTAAAACCGATGGCAGATGAATCACAGCAGGAAACTACCCATTTTGGCTTTCAGACCGTCGCCAAGAGCGAGAAAGCCGACAAAGTCGCGGACGTGTTTCATTCCGTAGCGGCGAAATATGACCTGATGAACGACTTAATGTCGTTTGGCGTCCATCGCGTCTGGAAGCGTTTTACCATCGACAGCAGCGGTGTGCGTCGCGGTCAGCGTGTCCTGGATCTGGCCGGTGGAACCGGCGATTTAACCGCAAAATTTTCACGGCTGGTGGGCGAGACCGGGCAGGTTGTTCTGGCTGACATTAACAGCTCTATGCTGAAAATGGGCCGGGAGAAGCTACGAAACCTCGGTATCGTTGGCAATGTCAGTTATGTTCAGGCCAACGCCGAAGCGCTGCCGTTTCCTGACAACTACTTCGACTGCATTACGATCTCTTTTGGCCTGCGTAACGTTACGGAAAAAGAGAAGGCGCTGGCGTCGATGTTCCGCGTGCTGAAACCGGGTGGACGTTTGCTGGTGCTGGAGTTCTCGAAACCTGTTATTGAGCCGCTGAGCAAAGCCTACGATGCCTACTCGTTCCATATTCTGCCGCGCATCGGCCAACTGGTTGCTCAGGATGCAGAAAGTTATCGCTATCTGGCCGAGTCCATCCGCATGCATCCCGACCAGGAAACCCTGAAAGCGATGATGAACGATGTGGGATTCGAAAACACCACCTATTCAAATATGACGGGCGGCATCGTGGCACTTCATCGTGGGTTTAAATTTTAACCATTATGGCCATGACCTTAACCCCCGTCATCACTGCCGGTATTGAAACGGCGCTGAACCGTATTCTCTACCGCGATCGTGGTCTGAAAAGCGCACGTCAGCGTTTAGCAGGCAAGGTACTGATGTTGCGTTTGAGTGAGCTATCCTGGCCGCTGGTGCTGGTGTTCAGTGAGCAACAGCTGGATGTCCTTAGTGACTGGCAGGACAGCAGCGACTGCACGGTCATTACGCAGCTTAAGTCGCTGCCGAAGCTACGCGATCGCCAGCAACTGACGACGCTGATTCGCAGCGGTGAGTTACAGGTCGAAGGGGATTTGCAGGTGGTGCAGCAATTCTCTGCGTTGATGGATCTGGCTGAGCTGGATCCTGCCGAATACCTGGCCCCCTGGATCGGTGATATCGCCGCGCAAGGGATCAGCCAGGGTGCGCAGCGCGCATTTCGTTTGTTTAAAGCGGAAACGCAGCGACGTCAGGATTATCTCGGTCAGGCGTTGACGGAAGAGTGGCGCGTTGCGCCAGGTGCGCTGGAATTTGCCTGGTTCGCTGAGGAAGTTAGCGCGATGGAACGTTCGCTTGAGGCGCTTAATGCGCGTCTGGCACAGCTGGAGGCGAAATGAGTTTTGGAGAGATCCGCCGGTTATATTTCATTATCAAGGTGTTTCTGACATACGGACTTGATGAACTGATTCCCCAAATGCGCATTACTCTGCCGCTTCGGCTGTGGCGGCGGTGCGTGTTTTGGATTCCTAACCAGCACAAACACGAACAGATGGGCATTCGGCTGCGTCTGGCGATGGAACAGCTGGGCCCCGTCTGGATCAAGTTTGGTCAGATGCTGTCCACGCGGCGTGACCTGTTTCCCCCGCAGATCGCCGATGAACTGGCTATTTTGCAGGACCGGGTTGCGCCCTTCGACGGCGTGAAAGCCAAAGCACAAATCGAAGCCTCCATGGGGGCACCGATTGAGTCCTGGTTTGATGACTTCGATATCACCACACTGGCTTCTGCCTCTATTGCGCAGGTTCACACGGCAACACTGAAATCCAACGGCAAAAAGGTTGTCATCAAGGTTATCCGCCCGGATATTCTGCCGGTGATCAAAGCCGATATGAAGCTGATCTACCGCATCGCCCGTTGGGTACCGCGCCTGCTGCCGGATGGTCGCCGTCTGCGTCCGGTTGAGGTGGTGCGCGATTATGAAAAAACGCTGATCGATGAATTAAACCTGCTGCGTGAAGCAGCCAATGCCATCCAGCTGCGGCGTAACTTCGAAAACAGCCGCATGCTGTATGTTCCCGAGGTTTACTCCGACTACTGCAGCGAAACCATGATGGTGATGGAACGCATCTACGGTATTCCTATCTCCGATGTGGCGACTCTGGAGCAGCATGGCGTTAACATGAAATTGTTAGCCGAACGCGGCGTACAGGTGTTCTTCACACAGGTTTTCCGCGACAGCTTCTTCCATGCAGACATGCACCCTGGCAATATCTTTGTCAGCTATGAGCATCCAGAAGACCCGCAATATATCGGCATCGACTGCGGGATTGTCGGCTCGTTGAACAAGGAAGATAAGCGCTATCTGGCCGAAAACTTTATCGCCTTCTTTAACCGGGATTACCGCAAAGTGGCAGAGCTGCATGTTGACTCTGGCTGGGTACCGGCGGATACCAACGTGGAAGACTTCGAGTTTGCCATTCGTACGGTGTGCGAACCCATCTTTGAAAAACCGCTGGCTGAAATTTCATTTGGTCACGTGCTGCTAAACCTGTTTAACACGGCGCGACGTTTCAATATGGAAGTGCAGCCACAGCTGGTGCTGTTGCAAAAAACGTTGCTCTATATCGAAGGGATTGGCCGGCAGCTCTATCCGCAACTGGACTTATGGAAAACGGCGAAACCGTTCCTTGAAGACTGGATTAAAGATCAGATTGGTATTCCGGCGATCATTCGCGCAGTGAAAGAAAAAGCGCCCTACTGGGCAGAGAAACTGCCCGAGCTGCCCGAGTTGTTCTATGATAGCATGCAGCAGCATAAGCAGTTACGTCTTAGCGTCGATAAACTCGTGAACGATTTGAGTGTCCAACGTACACGTCAGCATCAGGCGCGTTTCCTGTTTGGCGTCGGTGCCACGCTGCTGATTAGCGGTACAGCGGTACTCCTCAGCAGGCCTGAGTGGGACCTGTTTCCGGCGGCATTAATGGCGGCAGGTTTTGTCAGTTGGTTAATCGGCTGGCGCAAGACAAACTGATTGTCACTCGCGGCTGAAACGCGGTAATGTCGCTGACTGAGACCCGAATTAACAAGGGTTTAGGTTGTGCTTCATTCCGCAGTTTTTAACAAAAAAATCGAGGCTATCTCATGGGCGGTATCAGTATTTGGCAGTTATTAATTATTGCCGTGATTGTGGTGCTTTTGTTCGGTACCAATAAGTTACGTAATCTGGGGTCGGATTTGGGTTCGTCTATCCGTGGTTTCAAGAAAGCCATGAGTGATGAAGACGACAAAAAAGATCAGCCAAAAGAGCAGGACGCGGATTTCCATGCGAAAACGCTGGCGGACAAACAGCCAACGTCTGCTCAGAAAGACGACATTAAGAACGACAAGCAGGTGTAAACCGTGTTCGATATTGGTTTTGGTGAGTTGCTATTAGTCTTCGTGATCGGGCTGATTGTCCTGGGTCCGCAACGTTTGCCGCATGCGGTTAAAACGGTTGTCGGATGGATTCGGGCGGTCCGTTCACTGGCGGCCAATGTTCAGAGTGAGCTGGCGCAAGAGCTGAAACTGCAGGAACTGCAGGACAGCCTGAAAAAGGTGGAGGAAGCCAGCCACGGCACATTGTCGCCTGAGCTGAAAGAATCCATGGAAGCGTTGCGTAAAACCGCGGATTCAATGAAACGCTCGGTTCAACAGAGCATTGATATCGAAAGAGAAGAAGACGAAGCAAACACCATCCATTCCCCGTTACACCAGACGGGGAGTGACTCGCCGAAACCGGTGACGCCTGCGGCCAGTGAGCAGCAGGCACAGTCACCCGCACACGCACCTGTTGAACCCCATGTCGAGGCTGCGGTTGCACCGGCACAGGACAGCAACACGGCGACCACGCCGGTCCCGCCGCGGCCTGCGTCCGGCTACGCCAGTGCTCCGCCGCAATCGCCGGGTCGGGCAGACGCATCGCCTGCGGAAAAACCGGGCAACGCCGCGCCGTCGCTCAACCCAGCTTCTCCTCCTTCTGCAAGTGATGAACGATAATGGCCGTTGAAGATACCCAACCACTTATCAGCCATCTGATTGAGCTGCGTAAACGTCTGCTGAACTGCATAATTGCTGTGTTAGTTATTTTTCTGGCACTGATCTACTTTGCTAATGACATCTACCATGCCGTGGCGTCGCCACTGATCAATCAGATGCCAGCGGGTGCCAGCATGATCGCGACGGATGTCGCCTCACCTTTCTTCACGCCGATAAAGCTGACGATGATCGTGTCGGTGTTCCTTGCCGTGCCGGTTATTCTTTATCAGGTCTGGGCGTTTATTGCGCCAGCGCTTTATCGCCACGAACGTAAGCTGGTCATGCCGCTGCTGTTTTCCAGTACGCTACTGTTTTATGTTGGCGTGGCCTTTGCCTATTTCATTGTTTTTCCGCTGGCTTTCGGCTTCTTTGCGAAAACCGCGCCGCAGGGCGTCACTATCGCGACAGATATCACCAACTATCTCGATTTTGTCATGACCTTGTTTATGGCGTTTGGTGTGGCATTTGAAGTGCCGGTAGCCATTGTGCTGCTGTGCTGGACCGGTATTACCAGCCCTGAGGATTTAAAAAAGAAGCGTCCTTACATCCTGGTCGGCGCGTTTGTTGTCGGGATGCTGCTCACACCACCTGACGTTTTTTCTCAAACTTTGCTCGCTATTCCGATGTACTGCCTGTTTGAAGTCGGCGTATTCTTTTCACGGTACTATGTGGGAAAAGGCCGTCAGACAGAGGATGAGGAACAGAACACCGAATCCTGATGTCGTATTCAGTACACCCGCAGAAGCGGGAGACACAAGCCAAAAACCGCCGTCAGGCGGTTTTTTGTTTAGGATGTTTTTGACAGAGAGTAAAAATATGTTTGATATCGGTGTAAACCTGACCAGCACGCAGTTCGCCTCCGATCGAAAAAAGGTGATTACGCGCGCCCGTGACGCGGGCGTCACCGGCATGTTGATTACCGGTACCAATGCGCTGGAAAGTCAGCAGGCGCAGCGGCTGGCTGAGGCTCATCCGGGTTACTGCTGGTCCACCGCGGGCGTGCATCCCCATCATGCCAGTGAGTGGTCACAAGAGGTCGCGAATACGCTGCGCCGGCTGGCGGAAAAAGCCCAGGTTGTGGCGATAGGTGAATGCGGGCTGGATTTCATCGTAACCTGTCCGCACATCAGCAGCAGGAATATGCGTTTGACGCGCAACTGGCATTAGCTGCGGAACTGAATATGCCCGTGTTTCTTCACTGTCGGGAAGCGCATGAACGCTTTGCTGCGGTACTTGAGCCCTGGTTGCCCAAATTACCCGCCGCCGTGATTCACTGTTTTACCGGTACCCGGGAAGAGTTAGCGGCCTGCCTGGAAATGGGCTTATCGGTAGGCATTACCGGTTGGGTATGCGATGAACGCCGGGGAATTGCCCTGCGTGAGATGTTGCCGTTGATTCCCGCCGAACGGTTGCTACTGGAAACGGATGCGCCCTATCTGTTACCGCGGGATATGCGCCCACGGCCAACTTCCCGGCGCAATGAACCCTGTTTTTTACCGCATATCCTGCAGCAGGTCGCGAACTGGCGAGGCGAGGAACCAGAGGCGCTGGCAGTCCAGGTGGATCATAATGCGCGCACGCTGTTCGGGCTGCGTTAGGCTTTACGGAATTGTCGGTTATCCACGCTCCGGACAACCTGTTTGTTTAGCAGATTCAGCAACAGGATGGAGCGTGCTTCGCCATCGGGCTCTGAGAAGATAGCCCGCAGACCTTCAAACGTCCCTTCGGTGATGATGACTTCATCGCCGTTTTGCGGCGTTTCAGGATTGATCAGCGTTTGTGGCACATCAGTCTGCAGTGCATCAATAACGACAGCAGGTACGGTGGCCGGCGTCGCGCCAAAGCGCACGAAATGGCTGACGCCACGTGTACTGCTGATGGTTGTGGTGTGAATGGCTTCGGGGTCAAACTCAATGAACAGGTAGTTTGGGAACAGCGGTTCACTTACGGTAGTTCGCTTGCCACGCACAATTTTCTCAAGCGCGATCATGGGGCTCAGGCAATTTACGACTTGCCGCTCAAGATGCTCTTTCGCACGCAATAGCTGCCCACGTTTGCAATAGAGTAAGTACCAGGATTCCATAACTGCTCCCAATGAATGGACGCTAAGAATAGCAAACCTCCACTCAGAGTTATAGCGCATTGGGGTTTGTTACGCGGCGTTGCCTGGAAAATAAACTAAGATTGTTCTGAATGACGAATGCCATCGCATAAAATGAAAAAATAGCCATTATGCGGTAAGGTTCAGCACGAAAACTAAGCGACATTATTCGTCTGATGGTTGCCCGTGACGGGCAAGATAAGCCATGCGGTGCATAAAGCTCCACACATTCATGCAATCAGCCCTATAATGGCAAATTCACTCTGGCCGGAAAGTTGAAGCCGCATGAAATATCAGGATTTAAGAGACTTTATTGCGCTGCTTGAACAGCGTGGTGAACTCAAGCGTATCTCGCACGTGATCGACCCCGAACTGGAAATGACCGAAATTGCCGATCGCACCCTGCGTGCAGGCGGTCCGGCATTGCTGTTTGAGAACCCAAAAGGTTACGACATGCCTGTACTGTGTAACCTGTTCGGTACGCCAAAACGCGTGGCCATGGGCATGGGCCAGGAAGAGGTCAGTGCACTGCGTGAAGTGGGTGAGTTGCTGGCCTTTTTAAAAGAACCTGAGCCACCGAGAGGTTTCCGCGATCTGTTCAGTAAAATGCCGCAGTTTAAGCAAGTACTGAATATGCCGACCAAAAGGTTGCGCAATGCGCCCTGTCAGGAGGTGGTTTTCAGTGGTGATGAGGTCGACCTGACCCGAATCCCGGTCATGAAATGCTGGCCCGGCGACGCTGCCCCGCTGATTACATGGGGATTAACCGTAACGCGCGGCCCGCATAAAGAGCGACAAAATTTAGGCATCTATCGTCAGCAGGTGATTGGCAAAAATCGCCTGATCATGCGCTGGCTTTCTCATCGTGGTGGTGCCCTGGATTATCTTGAATGGTGCAAGGCACATCCTGGCGAACGTTTCCCGGTGTCCGTTGCACTGGGCGCCGATCCGGCGACCATTCTGGGTGCTGTCACGCCCGTCCCTGACACGTTGTCAGAGTATGCGTTTGCCGGTCTGCTGCGCGGCAACAAGACCGAAGTCGTCAAGTGCCTCTCAAACGATCTGGAAGTGCCTGCGAGCGCCGAAATTGTGCTGGAAGGTTATATCGAACCCGGTGACATGGCACCTGAAGGTCCCTATGGCGATCACACCGGTTACTATAATGAAGTCGACAGTTTCCCGGTGTTTACCGTTACGCACATCACGCAGCGTCATCAGGCGATCTACCATTCTACCTATACCGGAAGGCCACCGGATGAACCCGCCGTCCTGGGCGTGGCGCTGAATGAAGTGCTTGTACCCATTCTGATTAAACAGTTCCCGGAAATCGTCGATTTCTATTTGCCACCAGAAGGATGCTCTTACCGACTGGCGGTCGTGACGATTAAAAAACAGTACGCGGGACATGCCAAGCGCGTGATGTTTGGCGTCTGGTCATTTTTACGGCAGTTCATGTACACCAAATTTGTTATTGTGTGTGATGATGACGTTAATGCCCGCGACTGGAACGACGTCATCTGGGCAATCACGACGCGTATGGACCCGGCACGCGATACCGTATTGGTAGAAAACACGCCAATCGATTATCTTGATTTTGCGTCTCCGGTTTCCGGACTAGGGTCAAAGATGGGCCTCGACGCCACGAATAAATGGCCAGGTGAGACGCAACGAGAGTGGGGCACGCCGATTGTCAAAGATCCGGCCGTTACCGCACGTATCGACGCTATCTGGGATGACCTCGGTATTTTTGATCAACCATCACAGCGTTGATGGTGAGCAATAACCATAAAGACGACCCGACAGAGGGACCGCATGACAACGTTAAGCTGTAAAGTAACTTCAGTTGAGGCGATTACCGACACGGTGTATCGCGTTCGCCTGATTCCGGAAGCAGATTTTAGTTTTCGCGCAGGGCAGTACCTGATGGTCGTAATGGATGAGCGTGACAAGCGCCCGTTTTCATTAGCCTCCACGCCAATGGAAACTGAAATCATTGAACTGCATATCGGTGCCTCAGAGCTGAATCTCTACGCCATGGCGGTGATGGATCGTATTCAGCAGGAAGGGCAAATTGTGGTGGACATCCCACATGGTGATGCCTGGTTGCGTGAAGAGAGTGACAAGCCGTTAATCCTGATCGCGGGTGGCACAGGCTTTTCCTATGTGCGTTCCATTTTACTCACCGCGCTTGCCGAACAACCCAACCGTGATATTGCGGTTTACTGGGGCGGGCGCGAACTGAAGCATTTGTATGATTTGGACGAGCTGGAAGCACTGGCGATTAAGCATCCGAATCTGAAAGTGATTCCGGTTGTCGAACAGCCTGAAGCAGGCTGGCCGGGCCGTTCTGGTACGGTGCTGACAGCCGTCATGCAGGACTTTGCGACCCTGAGTGAGCATGAGATTTATATTGCCGGCCGCTTCGAAATGGCGAAAATCGCCCGTGAACGCTTTTGTTCAGAACGAGGTGCCGTTGAAGCACAAATGTATGGCGATGCGTTTGCTTTTATCTGACGTGACAGCTCAAGAAAAAACCCGCCCCTGACAGGCGGGTAAATCTCACACTATAACGTTCCAACGTATTAAACGCGTTCAATAACGGTAGCGATGCCCTGACCCAGGCCAATACACATGGAGGCCAGGCCGAACTGCGCATCGCGACGTTCCATAATGTTCAGCAACGTCTTGCTGATGCGTGCGCCTGAGCAGCCTAACGGATGGCCAAACGCGATGGCGCCGCCATTGAGGTTGACCTTGTCATCGAGCCTGTCTGACAGGCCGAGATCGTTGATGCAGGGCAGAACCTGCGCGGCAAAAGCCTCGTTAAGTTCAAAAACATCAATGTCATTTACGCTCAGCCCGGCGCGCTTCAGTGCCAGCTTGCTGGCCGGGACCGGGCCGTATCCCATAATGGAAGGATCGCATCCCACTACTGCCATACTTTTAATGCGTGCACGGGGTTTCAGGCCCTGCTCTCGTGCGTGGCTTTCACTCATGATCAACATGCCCGCCGCCCCGTCTGATAACGCTGACGAACTGCCCGCAGTGACTGTTCCGTTCACCGGATCGAAGGCAGGCCGCAGTGCTGCCAGTCCTTCCAGGCTGGTATCTTCACGGATGACTTCGTCAACGTCATAGCGTTTCAGGACGCCATCGGCATCGTGACCATGCAGCGCAACAATTTCATTGGCAAAATCGCCACGCTGTGTGGCCTGCCAGGCACGCTGATGAGAGCGCAAAGCAAAAGCGTCCTGCTGCTCGCGGCTGATATGGTGCATGCGCGCCAGCATCTCTGCCGTTAGCCCCATCATCCCTGCGGCTTTCGCAACGGTACGGCCTAAACCCGGATGAAAATCGACGCCATGGTTCATGGGGACATGCCCCATATGTTCGACACCGCCAATTAAACAGGTCTGAGCATCGCCGACCATGATTGCGCGTGCGGCGTCATGTAAGGCCTGCATTGAAGAACCGCAAAGACGGTTAACCGTTGTCGCCGGAACGCGGTGCGGGATTTCAGCCAGCAGCGCGGCGTTGCGGGCAATGTTGAAGCCTTGCTCCAGCGTTTGCTGCACGCAACCCCAGATAATGTCGTCCAGCGTGGCGGCATTCACCCCCGGATTGCGGTTCAACAGAGCACGCATGACATGCGCGGACAGGTCCTCGGCGCGTACATGGCGAAATGCCCCACCTTTTGAACGGCCCATCGGCGTACGCACCGCGTCAATAATTACCACATTTTCCATTTTGATTACCTCAGGCGCTTCTGAACGCGGCTTCATCGATCGGTTTGACGGCGGGATACCAGCTTTCGTGTTGGCGCGCTTTCTCAAGCAGCAGGGCAGGGAGCGCATACAGCCCACCCAATGACGAATAACGTTTCGCCTGATCCACCACGTTGCCGTTACCCAAAGTGTCGAGATAACGGAAAGCGCCGCCACGGAAAGGCGGGAATCCCAGACCATAGACCAGCGCCATGTCTGCTTCAGCAGGTGAGGCGATAATCTTCTCTTCCAGGCAGCGAACCACTTCATTCAACATCGGCAGCATCATGCGATTCAGAATCTCTTCATCGCTGAATATCCGTTTAGGCTGGCAGGCGGGTTCGAGTAAGGCATCGACCTCTGCATCGGACACTTTTTTCGGTTTCCCTTTTTTGTCTTCTTCCCAGCGCCAGAAACCCAGACCATTTTTCTGACCAAAACGCTTCGCCTCAAACAGAATATCGATCGCATCGCGATAGTCTTTTTTCATCCGTTCAGGAAAACCGTCCGCCATGACGCTTTGCGCATGATGCGCGGTATCAATGCCCACGACATCCAGCAGCCATGAAGGCCCCATCGGCCAGCCAAACTGTTTTTCCATTACCTTGTCGATCTGGCGGAAGTCCGCACCATCACGCAACAGCATGCCGAAGGCAGCGAAGTAGGGGAACAAAACGCGGTTAACAAAGAAACCCGGACAGTCATTCACCACCACCGGGGTTTTACCCATTTTACTGGCCCAGGCGACAACTTTACCCAGCGTGGCCTCACTGGTTTTCTCTCCACGGATCACCTCTACCAGCGGCATACGTGGAACCGGGTTAAAGAAGTGCATGCCACAAAAATTTTCTGGACGCTGCAACGCCTGCGCCAGATGGCTGATGGGGATGGTTGAGGTGTTTGACGCCAGAATGGCATCAGCGCGCATATGGGGTTCGGTTTCAGCCAGAACGCTGGCCTTGATTTTCGGATTTTCGACGACGGCTTCTACCACGATGTCGGCCTGGTCGAAACCGGCATAATCGAGAGTAGGCTGAATAGTGGCAATGACGCTGGCCAGCTTGTTTCCGTCTATTTTACCGCGTTCCAGTTGCTTATTCAGAAGCTTACTGGCTTCATTCATGCCCAGCGTCAGCGCCTGCGGATTGATATCCTTCATTTTAACCGGCACGCCTTTCCATGCCGATTGATAGCTGATTCCACCGCCCATAATACCGGCGCCCAGCACGGCGGCCTGTTTGGGCGGGCCGCTTTCACTGCTGCGTTTTTTGGCCAGACTTTTGATGTACTGATCGTTGAGGAAAATCCCGACGAGCGCGCGGGCCACATCTGACTGTGCCAACGGAACAAACGCTGCGGTTTCCAGCTTTAGCGCATCATCGCGGCCCAGCGCTGCTGCCGCTTCAATGGTTTTAACGGCAGTGACTGGCGCAGGGTAGTGTTTCCCCGCCGTTTGCATCACCATGCCTTTGGCTATCGTAAAGCTCATCGCGGCTTCAACGGGGCTGAGTTTCAACGGAGCCAGTTTAGGGGCACGACGGGCACGCCAGCTGCCGTCGTGGGCGGCCGCTTTTAGCATGGTTAACGCAGCATCACGCAGCTTATCGTTGCTGACAACCGCATCCACCAGACCCAGTTTCAGCGCTTCAACACCGTCAACATCTTTGCCTGCGGCAATGATTTCCATTGCACTGTCGGCACCTAACAGACGAGGAAGACGCACGCTGCCGCCAAAACCCGGCATGATGCCCAGCTTCGTTTCCGGTAACCCCAGGCGGGCCGTCGGTGTGGCAACGCGCAAATCCGTGGCCAGTACACATTCACAGCCACCGCCCAGCGCATAGCCCTCAATCGCCGAGATCGTGGGCACCGGCAAATCTTCCAGACGATTGAAGATACTGTTGGCGAAGGTCAGCCACTGGCTCAGTTTCTCTGTCGGCGCATCAAAGAGCGCCAGGAATTCAGTAATGTCCGCACCCACGATAAAGGCGGGTTTTGCTGATCGCAGAAGCACACCGCGCAGGCCGGCATGTTTTTCCAGCACCGTTACCGCATCGCCAAGACTGGCCACGGTTTGCGTATCCAGCTTGTTAACGGAGCCGGGGGCATCAAAGACCAGCTCGACAATACCATCGTCCAGCTGGTGAAGAGTGAGGTTAGCGCCTTGGTAGAGCATGTACGTCTCCTGAAACCGCGAAAGGTGATCTGGTCATACCAGATGATCGTGAGTTTGGGAGGGATGTTAATTTTTTGCAAACAGCTCTTTGTTTATTTGCTAACAAGATCACAGCCACGGGGAACCCGGCATCCGGATTTTGCCTGTGATAAACTGCGGCTTTTCCGGACACTGGAGAGGCGGCAATGGATTCACTTAAGAGCTTGTATCACGCGCATATTACGACCTTGCAACAACGTGCTCAGCAGGTATTGGCACGTCATAAACTGGACGCCATGCTGATCCATTCCGGCGAGCTACTCACCGTATTTCTGGACGACCACACGTATCCGTTTAAGGTCAACCCGCAGTTCAAGTCCTGTGTGCCGGTAACACAGGTACCTAACTGTTGGCTGTGGATCGATGGCGTGAACAAACCGAAATTGTGGTTCTATTCGCCGGTGGATTACTGGCACAACGTTGAACCGCTTCCGCACAGTTTCTGGACCGACGACATTGAGATTATCGGGCTGGCAAACGCGAATGCCATTGGCGATCTCCTGCCTGCTCAGCGCGAAAATGTTGCCTATATTGGCCCGGTCGTCGAACGCGCTGCGCAGTTAGGCATTACGGCAGGCAACATCAATCCTAAAGCGGTGATCGATTTCCTGCATTATCACCGCAGTATTAAAACTGACTACGAACTGAGCTGTATGCGTCAGGCGCAGAAAATTGCCGTGGCAGGACATCGCGCTGCCAAAGAAGCGTTTGCGGCAGGTCTGAGTGAATTCGATATTAATCAGGCGTACCTGACCGCGACTGGTCATCGCGATACGGATGTCCCTTACGGCAACATTATTGCATTGAACGAACATGCTGCCGTGTTGCATTACACCAAACTGGATCATCAGCCACCGGCTAAGCGCTACAGTTTCCTGATTGATGCCGGGGCGGAATATCAGGGATATGCCGCTGACCTGACCCGCAGCTATGCCGCACAAAGCGGATCGCTGTATGCCAAAATGGTGGAGGCGATGAATGCGGAAGAGCTGGCCTTGATTGCGACGTTGAAAGCGGGCGTGCGCTACACCGATTACCATCTGCAAATGCATCAGCGCATTGCAAAATTGCTGGTGAAGTTTGATTTGGTCCACGGCATCAGTGAAGAGGCGTTGGTGGCCGAAGACCTGACCGGTCCGTTTATGCCACACGGTTTAGGTCATCCGCTGGGCCTGCAGGTTCATGATGTCGCCGGATTTATGCAGGATGAAAGCGGGACGCACCTGGCTGCGCCAGCGCAATATCCTTACCTGCGTTGCACCCGTGTCATCCAGCCGGGGATGGTGTTAACCATCGAGCCAGGCTTCTACATTATTGATTCACTGCTGGCACCGCTGCGCGCTGGCAAATTCAGTGCGCATTTTAACTGGCAGGCACTGGATGCGCTTAAGCCTTACGGCGGCATTCGCATTGAAGATAACGTGGTTATTCATGCTAATCGCGTTGAAAACATGACGCGCGACCTGCACCTCGCCTGATGGAGGCTTACGATATTCCTGCGCAAGCGCTGAGCGTGAGTGAGGAGACCATCAAAAAGAGCCGGTTTATTACGTTACTGGCGCACACGGACAGTGTCGAAGCCGCGCGGGCTTTTGTCCAGCAGGTAAAACAGGATCATCCGACGGCCCGGCATCATTGCTGGGCCTGGGTGGCGGGCGCGCCGGATGATTCGCAGCAGTTGGGGTTTTCCGATGACGGCGAACCTTCGGGAACGGCGGGGAAACCTATGCTGGCGCAGTTGATGGGGGCAGGCATAGGGGAAATCACCGCCGTCGTCGTGCGTTACTACGGCGGCATCATGCTGGGAACGGGCGGTCTGGTAAAGGCTTATGGCGGCGGTGTCCAGCAAGGGCTGAAACAGCTTGAGCGCCAGCGAAAAGTCCCGGTAAGGTTGTTCACGTTGCAGTGTGACTACGCCCAGTTGAGCGACATTGAGCGTCTGGTGCAGCGCTACGACGGCAGCATTACTGAAAGTCAGTATTGCGACCGTATCGCGATGACGCTGGCTTTGCCTTATGGACAAATTGAGGGATTTAAGCAAAATCTGTCAGACTTCAGCCGGGGTGCGTTAACGCTTCTTCCGCTTACACCATGATGTTCTTCTCTTTAACTAAAGGAACGGCTTAATGCATTTTCGCGCCATTACACGCATTGTCGGTCTGCTGGTGATCCTCTTCTCGGTGACGATGATTGTACCTGGCCTCGTTGCGCTGATTTATCGGGATGGTGCCGGCCGCGCCTTCAGCCAGACGTTTATGATGGCTCTGGTTATTGGTTCATTATTGTGGTGGCCAAACCGTAAGAAGAAAACGGAGCTTAAGCCGCGCGAAGGGTTTCTGATCGTGGTGCTGTTCTGGACCGTGCTGGGCAGCGTCGGGGCCATGCCGTTTATCTTTGCCGAACAGCCGCATCTGTCGGTTACCGATGCCTTTTTTGAATCCTTTTCCGGGTTAACCACCACCGGTGCGACGACGCTGGTGGGGCTGGACTCTTTGCCTAAAGCGATTCTGTTCTATCGCCAGATGCTGCAGTGGCTTGGCGGTATGGGAATCATTGTGCTCGCGGTGGCGATTCTGCCCATTCTGGGCGTCGGTGGGATGCAGCTTTACCGTGCCGAAATGCCCGGTCCGTTGAAAGACAATAAGATGCGTCCGCGTATTGCCGAAACGGCCAAGACGCTATGGCTTATCTATGTATTACTGACGGTGGCCTGCGCACTGGCATTATGGTTTGCCGGAATGCCCGCCTTCGATGCCATTGGGCACAGCTTTTCGACGATTGCTATTGGGGGATTTTCAACCCACGATGCCAGTATCGGCTATTTCCAGAGCGGCACCATTAATACGATTGTGGCCGTGTTCCTGCTGATCTCCGGCTGTAACTACGGCCTGCACTTCTCTTTACTGAGTAACCGCAATCTTCGGGTGTACTTACGCGATCCCGAATTTCGTATGTTTATCGGTGTGCAACTGACGCTGGTACTGATCTATACGGTGGTACTGTGGTTCCATAATGTTTATGACAGTGGCTGGCAAACGTTGAATCAGGCGTTTTTCCAGGTTGTCTCGATGGCGACGACAGCGGGATTCACCACAGACAGTATTGCGCGCTGGCCGCTGTTCCTGCCGGTTTTGCTGCTGTGCTCTGCGTTCATTGGCGGCTGTGCCGGTTCGACGGGCGGTGGCCTGAAAGTGATCCGCATCCTGCTGCTGTGTAAACAGGGGAATCGCGAACTCAAACGCCTTGTCCATCCCAATGCGGTTTACACCATTAAGCTGGGTAATCGCGCGTTGCCAGAACGCATCCTAGAAGCGGTCTGGGGATTCTTCTCTGCGTATGCGCTGGTCTTCCTGATCAGTATGCTGGCCATTATTGCCACCGGCGTGGATGATTTTTCTGCGTTTGCCGCGGTCGCCGCAACGTTAAACAACCTGGGGCCCGGTCTGGGTGTTGTAGCGGATAACTTCACCTCAATGAATGATGTGGCAAAGTGGATTTTAATTTCGACTATGCTGTTTGGTCGCCTTGAGGTATTCACGTTGCTGGTGTTATTCACGCCAACCTTCTGGCGAGAATAACTAATAAGGATGCAGATGATGAAAGCATTAATTCTCTTTTCGACCCGTGACGGTCAGACGCAAAAAATCGCTTCCGCTATGGCGGAGGCGATTAAGGGCGAGCAAGCGTGCGATGTGATGAATATTCAGGATGCAAACGCGATTGACTGGCAGCAATATGATCGGGTGCTGATTGGGGCTTCAATCCGTTATGGTCACTTTCAGCCCGCTGTAAACGAATTTGTTAAGCAGAACCTGGCCGCATTGCAGCAGCGCGTCAGCGGCTTCTTCTCCGTGAATCTTACGGCGCGTAAGCCAGAGAAGCGGACGCCGGAAACCAATGCCTATACCGTTAAGTTTTTAGCGCAGTCGCCCTGGAAGCCCGATTGCTGTGCGGTTTTTGCTGGTGCACTGTATTATCCCCGCTATCGTTGGTTTGATCGGGTCATGATTAAGTTGATTATGCGCATGACCGGCGGCGAAACGGATACGACGAAGGAAGTTGAGTATACGGACTGGGAGCAGGTGCGCGGTTTCGCCAGAGATTTTGCACAGTTACTAGGCAAATCGTACTGAAATAACGCGATCTGGCGAAATTTGAGACGAACAGTAATATTTTTGCAATTAACCCTTGTCAG
>Ga0058701_10000930_pt1 | contig 20092 bp, 8 predicted proteins | sample AgamicOrMae_FD_97039 | JGI IMG/M metagenome (GOLD analysis project Ga0058701, IMG submission 97039) | Agave microbial communities from Guanajuato, Mexico - Or.Ma.e | ecosystem: Host-associated > Plants > Phyllosphere > Phylloplane/Leaf | place: Guanajuato, Mexico | collected 2012-06-04
AACCCTAGGTTAAGTTAGGTTAGGTGCCTTGTGCCTCGCTTCGCTATCGCTCCGCTCGGCTTGACGACGGAGTGTAGCACCAAATTTAAACTAAAAGGTTGAAAATGCTACCTTAAAAAATGACAGTGCCGTGTAATAAGCATGTGTTGTTTTCGAGAGTGTCGTCGATGCATGGCAAGGCAGGTAAGGCATGGCGTGGTGCGGAGAAAGGAGAGAATTGGCGGCTGGTTCCCACGGTGGATGGCGCGGCGCGGCGCGCGGCTCGACTCGCGCGCTCACTCGCGGTGCGTCCGCGGCGCGACTTTGCTTGCAGCCGCCGCCGCGCCGCGCCCATACCCATGTGAACCGTCTGCCTAGTTTAAGGGGATTGTTGGGCAATAGCAACGCAACAATGAGGTTCCGCCTTGCATATTCTAGCTCCTTCCTTCCTCCACTTCGTACAGTCCACATCGAAAACGGCATTTCCGCTGTATTTGGCAAATGAGCCAGGGTGTTCTGTCACCCCAATAATGCTGAAAAACCAGGACAATTTAATATAGGCTTTCTAAAAAAAATACATAAGAAAGTTTTTAAAAACTGGCATTTTTTCCCGTTTATTGTTCAGTATTTTGGGCACAGTACAGAAGACTAATGGTTCGTCGTATAATCCTTTGCAATAGATGATGTTCTTTTTTACAGTGCCTGTTTTTCAGGCAATACATCTTATTGGGGTGAGTTAATTTTCAAAAATATGATATTTTTTTCAGATCTCTTTTGATGTCTTAGGCTAGTTAAAAATGCAGAACAGCGGCAAACAATAAAATTATGTAGAACTCTGGATCATTCACCAAGAGACTATTTCCAAAGTTTACGCACCTTGCCGTGTGAGAGCATTTTTAAGTGAAAATAGATTTTGGCAGGTGTGGATGTGGTTAGTCTATCTTATCGTTCTGATTAGGTTATTTTGCGTTGAATTTAGTTCAAGGTGTTATTTTAAGATGAATGTGCGAAATGGGTTCAGGACGCGTCTGCAAATGTCAAAGAAATTCCTTGTTTGTTTCTAGGTATTGTACACAAGCCTTGGAGATCATTCACAATCAAATAATTTCGTCACATGATAAGTTCAGTAGACACTATTCCGTTGGTATTGAAAACATGATGTTTAAAGAAAAAAAAAGTAGAGCGAGAATTTCAAAAGCCAGTCTCGATTTCAGAGCTTCGTGTATTTCTGGGGACTTGAAATGTCGAAATAGGAGTTGAAGGAGCACACACGGAAGAAGTATAGGAGCACCGCTGAACTAGATCACCTCCTAGAGAGAGCCTATTCTCTCACTAAACGATTTCGTTCATTATGATCATTATCAAACAATCTCCTCTCGGTTGGCTCATCTTAGCTCACGACAGAGCACAGCACCCCTCAAGTCGTCAACTAGGTTATGTAGAATCGCTTCCATTGGACTAACATTGTCGCGATTTCATATCCTCCCCTTCAAGGAAGACAAGCCCTTTCTACTGACAACAGCGTTGCCAGATTTTGCAGTTTTCTTCAAAGTAACCTCGGTTAATTAGAGAACTAATCAAGGCAACCTAGCATGTAGGATATAATTAATTTTGGATAGCTCACGAGCTGAGAAATTTAAAGATTGTTTTAGTTATCTCAATCAGTTAAAAGCATTGACTGCGTTTGAATTTGACGGAGTTACGAAATGTTGCAACTCCCTGACTAGAGGGAGCCTCCGCATACACTATGAAGACAATCCCATACAATTTTTTCTGTAATATTATTTAATTAATATTGAAAGTATATTTTTAAGCTTTCTCACGGTGATTTGCTTGCAAATCACCCAAACATATCTGAATACCGCAACTTTTCAGCTACGAGATCCAAAATTATTTAATGAAAGGAATTATTTTGAGAAAATTAGGTTTTTTTTTCGAATTCTTTGACCTGTTTAAAATTTTGTTTTCCAAAAGTACACTGTAGAAACAGTTAATAGCCTTATGGCAAAATAGACTCTTCGAACACAAACTTCGAGGGAGTTAAAAAAAATATAGTGATTCCATGGGGGAAATTCCTACATGGTGAATCCAGGACAAAATTACAAAAAAATACAGTAGAACGGTATTTTTGAGACTAAGTCTCTTGTATAGCTGAAAAGTTTGAGCTGAATGTAATTTTTAAAATAATCATTTTTTATGTTTTCTATGAAGAGATATCGCGAGTTTTTCTTTAAATTTTGCAAAATTTGTGCTTTTAAGCAAATTTACAGCGTTTCAGATCCGTGGGACGGTCGAAAAAAAACAAAACATCCGTAGCATTCTTTTAGACTACACACACGGTTTTTAGAAAGAGACGGATGACTCGATCGGCTGTTACGGCGAAGCGTCATCCATCAACGCGATCAAAAACGTCACAAAGTGACAAGAAATCGAAAGTCATAAATGCGCCTTGACTATCGCCTAACGTGAGGAATGTTTATGACACTCTCTCCAAGCCTTTGTCACGACCTCCCCGAGTCCCTCGGTTCCGGACATTTCAACGCTGGTCAACTTTGGCCAAGAAGCCAACTTCCTGATGCGGAAACGCACAGTTCTGGGATATTCGGATGGCCTCATTAGTAAAAATTGTTGACCTATATTTGCTCCGAAAATGCTGTAAAATCGTAATTAAACTTATTAAAATTTTAAGCTTACAAGGGTTGGCCCCCGATTTTATTGGAACTTTCAAGACTTTAAGATAGCTTTCTGGAGAGATACCTACCCAATCCCAGAACTAGCTGCCGAAAATTCATTTTTACTGCCTTAAAAAAGCGTTTTAAGTTGAATGAAAAATATATTTTTCGAAATAATAAAAAACCAAAAATCATTCCTTGTACACAAAAAATCGGCTTCTAAGGTCTTAAATTTTGAGAATTGTGCGTTTATTTCCCGCCGTTTTCAAAATCACCATTTTTCGGGTTTTTCTATTTTAATCAATTTTAACGCTATTTTTAAGGGGGGAAAATGAATTTCGGCAGCAAGCTTTGTGCTCGGGTATCTTCCCATTACTATACAAAGTACAACTGAAAGTTTTTTCAGTTGAGATTTTACATTCCACCGCAGGGCGGCATACGAACAGCAGGTTTCTCATCGTCGGATACGACTGATGAGCAACTCTACGTAACGTTTTTCGATTAATAAATATATTTTCAACTACGAAAATTAAAAAATTGAAGAGCGTTCAGCCTGTTTTAGCCTCCAAAACACCCGGTTTAGTGGTTTGTGTGGTATACACCGGGTAGGCAATGCAATGCCCATAAGCAAGGATTTTTGAAGGGAGACAAGCATGCTAACAGTTCTCAGTTGTTACATACAAAAATATACTCCTATGGGAAAAGTTCCCATTCTGTGTTGTTGAAGGCATTGTTGGACACCGTTGTGCGGCTTCCAAAATCAAGGATAAAGCGTTTGTTTTTTCGCTAAGCGAAGAGTGGTTTTCGTTAAATAAGGACAAATTGAAAATGATATCCTTGGTCAAACTGCATGTGGTGGGAACATGTTCGCGGGACCTCACCCGCGCTTCTGGAAAATTTCAAATTAAATATGGACATCCTTTAATTGAAACTTTGGCTTTTGAAGAATAAGGACATTGTCCGTTGCAGAGAAAGCAGAAGGCAGTTAAACAAGGATAAGTGTTTGTCGTGGTAAATGCGCATTATCTTAGAGAGCTATTTTGAAGACGCATGGCATGAAAGTCCAGGTTAGTTTAATGTATCAGAAAAAAAAGGTTCAAACCGCTACATGGCTCAAAATGTAATCGTATGCTGATTATGAAGTCCTATTTTGCACAATTTTGTCCTTTTTAAAAAAATATTTTCACTATCGAGCCTTTGCAATTCTGAATGAGCTATCGAAGTGACTATTCACACGCTGCCCCCTTTACATTATATTAGGTTGGTTTCCGTGCGCTCAAGTTTCCTTTGTATTAGCATAGGCGTGCGAATAGACCTGACCCTAAAATATTTGTAAAGGGTCTTGCTATTGACCCGACATGCATTGATATAGGGACACTTGAACGCACGTTATAAACGTAATGCATTTTAAATGGGAGGTGACTTCAACGCACGGAACCCAAACTATTACATTTAAAATAGGGCAGTAGATGCTCCCATTTTCCAAACTACTGTAAACGATATTACAGTTTGTGAGCTCTTAAACCAAATATTTAACAGTGTTAGAGTAGCTTTCTCTATTCGCTTTTTCATACAAAAACTGTGAAAATCTAAAAATAGCTGAAAGTTGAATGAGTCGATGTGCAATAAAGAGCATTTTGAGTGCTTATCGGTTTGAAGAAAATGGTGGAAAACAGATAAATGTGAAGGCTGTTGATGAATGATCGGCGGAGATGATAGGCAGTGACAGGCTTGAAGCAAAGGTTCATCTACTTATCAAGCAGATTATCACGCACAGCCAGGCACAGCCAGGCACAGCTATTCACAGTCATATTGCGCCCCGTTTATTCGCAATCGGGGCGAATAGATTTACGAGGCAACTAGCCGAGTAATTGTGGCTCTGGTCCGATTGGACGGCCGATTGGACGGCCAGCCGACCGGCCAATCACTTCACTTGATATTCCCACGGACAAATAGTCCCTCTTTACGGATGCCGGTCTCACTCATCCTCATCACAAGAATGCACAGCGATGTCCAGAAGTGAGCAACCAAACAAGATGTAGTGACTTTTTTGTTTACAAAGTCTTGTTGGCAGCAGCGTATTGCGGCGAGGGGAAGGTTGAGGGAACAGCGGGGAACCGCATAAGCCTCTCTCCCCCGTCCCCGGACGCAACGCCGCCAATCGGGTAGCGATCATAAACGCCAAATTTCAAATCCGCAAACGCCTCTACCAACCTAATCTAACCTCACTCAACCTAACCTTTGACTTGGTGGTTATGATTATTGGCGCTTATGGATACTGGCGGGTACGGCGTTGGCGGTTTTGAAATTTGGCGTTTGTGGGTGCCGCCCGATAGTTCTTGTTTGGATGCTTAATTCATGGACGTCACTATGGCGTACACACACAAACACACAGTTATGTTAAAAAGTGCACCTCCTTCATCAACTCGTGTTGCGCGTTTCGTCCGACGAAATTCGTCTCTTAGCTGAGCGCAACGAGTCACAAGATCCAACCTGACTTAACCTATCATCTTCAGAGCTGATGCTGCTTAGCTTCCTCACCGATACACGTTAAATTTGAATCAGTAAGAGTCTGAGATTCAGCGAAAATTTACCGACTTTGTTAATATAGCACCTCTGATTTTTTTCACTGGAGCTAGACTGATTTTCGATGAATGTTCACTAAATATCGGAGACTTTCACTGATTCAAATTTAGAGTGTACTGCCCAGAAGTAAGCGGTATCTGGCTTGGAGAACGTTTGTTAAGGCTCCGCAAGGTTTAGTAGGCTTTAATTGCGTTCCTTGTGCTTTTCTCCGCTGTCTCTCCGCTCGTCTAAGCTTCGTAAACTATACAAGAGTTGCACCTTCGGAAAGGCACCTGACCCAGCCTAGGTTCAGAAAGTACGTTGCAAAAGCTAAAATGTATGCACTACCAAGGAAAGCTTTTCTGGTCGACCCATTGATGGCAAACTACTTAAAAAACTATTTTGGTTTTATACGTTTCATCGGTACAAATAGTCGCGTTATGCTAACAGAAGTCTCCGCAAATAATTCAGTTTCGATTTTTTTCATTTTCGGAAGCATGTCTTGTTACAAATGCAAATGGCCGCCGTGGAGCGGACAAAAGTATGAGAAAATTTTCGGTCAGAATTGACAAGGTGTGAAGTGAGAGTGGATGCTATTTTCCGCGGAGCAATTTGAGCACGATTCTTTTGTGCAGTTGCTTGAATGGAATGGAGGGAGGTTAGGATCGGCTGATCGGGATTCCTCGCGGATTTTCCCTTTTCTTCCAAAATAGACGCGAGAGTGAAACTTATCGCAATGTATTCAAAGCAATCTTCCTCGGAGGCGGCCGCGGCCCGCCGGCTTTACACCGCTAAATTTCTATTCCGGATGTTCTAAATGAGGTGCTCTCTTTTTAACAAGGTGTCATGCTGTCTGAAAACATTTTCTCCTTTTTATCCAAAGTCCGAAAAGTCGAGTCGTGATCTCCTCGTTAAGGTAACATTTTTCGCAAAGAGACACATTTTCAACAATGTAAGATTAACTTCCTGCCCGACTGACGTGAGTTCGCTGGCATTACTCTCCTCGCGTTTAAATCTCCGAAATTAGAGCGTATTATTGTTGAAGCGATTTCAAACATTACTCAGTAAAAACAAATCTCCATTTTAGGTAATACCACTCGTGTTTTGGGTATGAAAGTAAAACGGAGATTGTGCATATTTTGGTATTTTTTAAAATGTAAACCGATGTTTTTTTGTTCAGCCGCATCAGTGGAAAGCTCTCGCCGAGACCTTTTGAATGGTATGGCTGAACATATGCCTGTCTTGAAAAATAACCAAAATACGTACCACCCCCGCTTTGGTTTCACACCCAAAACAGGTATAGCACTCCCTAAAACGGGGTTTTTGTTTTGACTGTGATTTTCTTTGGATCAGTTCTCTTCGCACGCCTATGTTAATATAAAGATAAGGGATACCTGCTGAACGCACGAAAACCAACCTGATGCACTTTAAATGAGAGGTGACTTGAACGCACGGAACCTAATACATTTAGAATGGGGCAGCGTTTGAATATTCACTTCGTTTTCTATGTGAACAGGCTAACAGAAATTACGCACTAGTTTCAGTTTCACGAACGTACATGAATACTTGGTTCAGCTCGGCTAAGGCACTTTTTTTAAACCAAGGATTTTTCCTCATACAGAGGACATTGTAAACAATTTTGAATCCGTCGTGTACTTCCTCGGATCTATTACTCTAAATTTGAACCAGTGAGTATCTCTGAGATTCAGTAAATTCACTGAATTTCAATCAATAAACTGTAGCACCTATGAAAAAATTCAGAAATTCTGTAATGACTGAAATCCGGTGAATTTTCGTTGAATCTCAGAGACTCTCGCTGATTCATATTTAGTGATCTTTCAGTATTACAAAAATCTGGGACGTTTGACCGCGTAGTTTGGTTTATTGTTGTAGGTGTCCTTGCTTTTCATCTGTTACAACGACTGACGCCGTTAGGTTATAGAGATCACGTGTCTTGTGCGCTGCTTCGCTTTGGGGGGCATTCGATAGCGCCAAAAACCGCAAGCGCCAGTCCGTAACCGCCAAACGAGAAATGTCGCAAACGACAAAGTTCGTATAGGTTAGGTTAGGTCAAGTTAGGTTAAGTTAGGTTAGGTTAAGTTAGGTTAGACTAGGTAAGGTTAGTATTACGGTTAAGACCTTTGTCGTTTGCGACTTTTCTCATTTGGCGGTTACGGATTGGCGCTTTTGGCGCTTATGACAGCTACCCCATTGCTACCGCTCTGCTCGTAGACCGCTTACCAAGGTTAACGTAGGTCAGCTTAGGTAGATTCCTCTCACCATATGCGACTCTGCAGAAAAATATCGGGAGTTTACTCACGTGAGGCGTTTCATGAAGGCAGCGGAAGAACTCACCTAGAAACAGAAAAGGTTTACGTCATTTATAGAAGCTGGTTGCCCTTCACGCAAGCCGTGTCAACATAATTATTAGATTATACAGGTTGTCCATTTTTTTTTGAAAAAGACGCTCTCCATGAAGAACGCGAACTCCCTCAAATATCAGCTCATCTCGTAGTTAATAAAGCCCTGTCAAGCGCGGCGTCTTTCTTAACAGCTTGTTGAATAACCTGCATGTCTTCTGGGGTGCTAGCTTTTCCTTCGAGTTCACCTTTTCTGACGTGCACAAGTTAATTGTACTTCTAGATAGGATGATAGAGTCCTCCGGGAAGTGTCGACCGAAAAGCAAGATCAAATGTCAAAATTGATTCATTTTTTCCCCCTTATGACCAGTATATGTAAAGTTCTGCCGTCGCGGAAATGCCGCGATTAAGAGTTAAAGGTCGATAAGTTGAGTTAGAATCTCATGGTAGCTTTTGAACTTTCATCTTGTAGTATTCAGGGACAGGAACATTTTCATTTTTGAGTAAAAGTACAGATTACGAAGTTGATTTTGCTTCAAACAAAAATTTATTCATCTCCGAGTATTTATTTTCTGGAAAACTCACGATCAGCCCTAAATTCCATCCGATCAAGGAATTCCGATCTGGAAATTGAGTATTTGATCGGAAATACTGCTTTCCTGAATTGAAAGCTGCGATTGCAGATCGGGAACGGGAACTGGGATTCCCGATCGGTAAACCACGTTTTTGATCGGTTTTTGAATCGGATTTCTGATCAGCCGGTGTGTTTCCAACGGAGTTTGAATCGGATGATCGAGCGGCTGTTGTTTCCCCAGTAGGACTTCCGATCGAATTATTTCCCCCTTTTCACATCGAAATCTCTATCGGAATCTCGGACATTGCCATTTTCAAACAGAATCTTTACTAACGGTAAATTCGCTTGAACCATTAGTTAAATCCAAATCGCTACCTGAATCGACACATTACAAATCAAAAAATGGCATTTCAATTTTTTTAAAATAATAATTTAGTAGCAATCTCTAATTATTCCCTTCCTGGACAAACAGTAAAAACAAAACACTTGCTTTAGCGAATGCTAAACCTGTTTCCGGCGTGAAACTAAAACGGGAGTTGTATGCATTTTGGTTATTTTTCAAGATAGACCGGTGCTCAACCATATCATTTAAGAGGTCTCAGCGAGAGCTTTCCATTGATGTAGCTGTGAGCATAGGTCTACCTTGAAAAAATTACCAAAATACGTTCTACCCCTGTTTTAGTTTCACACCCAAAACACGTATAGAACTCCCTGAAACGGGTGTTTTGTTTTTACTGTGCACAAAACTGGCAGTGAGTGTAAGCCACTTACTGTCATCGGCGTGGTGAAGGAACAACAAAGAGAAACACTGGTCGACATATTTATGCGCGGAGTTGTATGTCCAGGACAAGATGTACGTGCGCGTTAAGCCATCCGCATTAGGCGGTCCATTTTGCGCACGCACGCACGCACGCTTGCGATCCCTGGGCTTGCGCCGCGCATGCGCATATTGCGCCAAAGATGAGCGGCGCGCATCAACGAGGAAGTGGACGGGGCGCAGGCGACCGGACGACGGGTCACCTTAGGAACGTCGCGTCGCGTAAAATGGCATTTGCCGTGGGCGGCCCGCTACTGTTCCGAAAATTGTTGCGCAACGGAAGAGGAGGCTGGCTCTCGGTCCTCCAGGCGAAATACTGGCCTCGCTCCTCTGCCGACCAATTTGATTCTTAGAGGTTTTAATGTCCGGCCGATATCGGATAGCAATATCGAAGAGGAGAGGCGATGTCTACGGGGATCGTAAGGTCGATAGTTCCCGCTTCCTAACTCGTAAGTTACTGGAGAGGAATTGGGGTCAGGTGATTCCAAGCTGCCGGACACACTCTCTCTCTCTCAGGATCACAGTAAAAACAAAACACACATTTCAGGGAGTGCTATACATTTTTTGGGTGTGGTACTGAAACGGGGGTAGTACATAGTTTGGTTGTTTTTCACGATAGACCTATGCTCAGCTCCATCAATGGAAATAAGCTCTCGCCGAGGCCTTTTAAATGGTATGGCTGAACTCAGATCTATCTTGAAAAATAACCAAAATACTTCCCCCGTTGTAGTTTCACACCCAAAGCAGGTAGAGAACTCCCTGAAACGGGTGTTTAAGTTTTACTGTGTTTAAAGGTTGAATTTTCTACCTTATGTGTCTTTACACCACAGTAAAAAACGAAACACCCTTTTTCAGGGAGTTCTTACCGGCTTTAGGTGTGAAATTACTACGGGGGTACTACGAAATTTGATTATTTTTCAAGATAATTTTATGTTTATCCATATAATTCAAAAGTTCTCGGCGAGAGCTTTCCATTGATATGGATGAACATAGGTATATCTTGAAAAAACTACCCAAATACCTACGTTCTAACCTTGTTTTATTTTCACACTCAAAACAGGTAAGAAATCCTTAAAGCAGGTGTCTCGTACTGTGCCCGGTTCAGCTTCTCATGACAAGGATCAACGCCAGGAAACCATGTAGGTAAACCCAGGTTAGGTTGACTAGGTTAATCTAGGTTCCGCGCTTTGTGCCTCGGTTCACTCAGTTTTCTCCAAGCCCGATGTCGCTTACTTCTCGGCGGCAAAAGGTGTCATCAATGAGTCAGCAGCATGAAGATATTGGCAGGTGCACCGTATCACATTTCACTCCGCTCTGCTTGCTGACCATGGGAAGTAAGCTAAAAGTGGAACAACTGCCTATAAGCTAGTTAATTTCAATGTAGTTTGGGTTGTTCACAGTAAAAACGAAACACCGGTTTTAGGGGCCGCAACCTGTTTCCGATGTAAAACTAAAACGGGGTAGTAAGTAGGTTATTTTTCGAGGTAGACCTGTGTTCAGCCACATCATTTAAAAGGTCCCGGCGAGAGCCTTCCATTGATGTGACTGAACATACGTCTATCGTGAAAAATAACCAAAACACGTACTACCCCCGTTTTAGTTTCACACCCAAAACAGGTACACAACTCCCTGAAACGGGTGTTGTGTATTTACTATGTGATTGCCTTGTGCGTCGCTTCGCTGTCGCTCCGCTCGGCCTGGCAGCGGAAGGTACAAGACAGGAAACAGAAAGTGTAGCGCTTAAAATTGATTTCTAGATCCCATAAGCGAGGCGCTGTGAGACGCTTCACGGAGCTGGGACTCGAATCGCATTGGGAACGGAGTCGTTCGGAAGGACCTATCGCGGAGGATGGTCGGGCCCCGGGCCCCCGGGGTGCCCCAAACAAGCCGCCGCTCTTGGCCCCGTCGCGGCGCGGCGCTCCGCTCGCGTCAGCTTGGGGCTTGGGTGCGTGTGAATGAACATGTCGTAGGTTATCTAAGAAAGGCGCCGACTGCCCGACACAACGACGCGTGAGCCGAGGAACTGGGAACTCGCGCAACAGCAGCGATACGAGGCTCAAAGCTCCTAATCTGAGGAAACAGCGCGGCGTTGGGCTTGGCGAACGATAATAACTGCCAAGAGTTAAGTTGGATGCCCTGTGCGTCGCTCCGCTGTCACTACGCTTGGCTTTACTGAATGTGGAATGGGGCGAGACGTAGAAAATGCAACTTTAAAACTACAGCGTATGCTGTGTTCCCTCATGGTTGAGAACTCACGCTAAACTATGTATGTAGATCGTTTGTGGATGACCTTATCCTCTTATGAAGCCAGCGTTAATTAGACCTACAAACAATATCCCTTGCCCAAGATACCGATTAAAACAAAAACATTGGGACGTTCAATTATGGACTATTTTAAATTGATCCGTGCCAAGTCTATATCAAATAAAAAATGAAGGTTTGTTCTATTCGCGCCGATGTCAATGCAAGGGAGACTTGGTCGCACGAAAACTAACCTAATGTATTTTAAATGGGGGGTGACTTAAACGTACGGAATCGGACCTAAGACATTTTAAATGGGGCAGTCGGGTCAATAGACACTCCCTACATTTTAAATGGAGCGGAGTATGAATAGTCACTTCCGAAAATGAATCTCCAGAGCTGCGTTTGCGAACTTGGCGTGATTTTCGAATAGAATGTACGTATAAGTGATGCTTCGATTGTTTATTTTGGCTGTAAAACCGCAAAACGTCTTGGCAAGAGAATTCATATAAGTTACCTTTCGTAAATGAAAAGGATTTCTACTCTTTTGCGTGTTCGCAGGTTCTACAAAACTGTATTCTGGAGCTAATTACATTAAGTCTGCAAAGTTTGAATACGACTGAGATTGAAAAAAAGGAGTCGCGCCTTCAGCGTGATGGCTTTGTGTAATCGCGACAAGTACTAATTACTGTGGCGTAAAGATAATCAGTTTTTGTAAGTCGATTCGTGGTTTCAACAGCAAGTGACATTTGGTGTAACGTTCCCAGGTCTTTGAGACGCCGAGTCTAAATCTTCGATGGTAATCTCGCGAGCCCCGGCCGCGGCCATCTGACGGAAAGAGTCTCTACTTTAGTAGCGTTTAAATCGTCGTATCATAAATTAACTTTAGTTTAGAGCAAGATTACACTGACATTAACTTGCGGTCCACAGCAGAGATATTCCTTGACATGGTGCGCCCCGCACTGTGACTTGCCAATTTATTCTCCAGAAGAGGGAAATTTTCATTCATAACAATCAGTGAAAAGATTTGACTAAAGATTTTGCAAGATAGTGTTTTCAAATTGATATAAAAAAAATAGATGAGGCTTCGGTTAATTTTATTTAATACTGAGGGCAGTTATACACTTTGAAGTGAGATTTCGGTCGTTTAAGAAATATCGGGTGGATAACAGTTCATAGGAATTAATTGGGTTGAAAATAATACTCGACGTTTGAAGGCGATTTTTCTACCATAAAATCCGTCACGTAAAAAAATATTGTAAAAAAAATAGTAAAATCTACTTGATAAAATCTGCGATATTCCAGGGTGCATAAACTCTATTGTAGTAGTGGACGGTGACGGCGAAATAATGTTGCTACAACAGCGTTACTCTCGCTGAAAAAAATGCTTATTAGACTAGAAGGAACAGGACATATTAATGTAACCTAATATACATCGTCGTATGTTGCTGATCCGCATAACGTGAGGGAAGGCCGAAGAAGTGTCGATGGCACATTACGGGAGGTGAGAAATGAGACCGTTTGAAACTTCGAGTTAAAAAGCATTCATTCTTAGAAATATTTCTTGATGCCATGAAAATTTTTCTGGATAAAGTAAGAAAACATTTTTTACCTTGCCACGAGAATTGTTTTCTTAGCACAAGAATTCTTTTAATTTTTTTCCATAAGAAAAGATTTCTTCTTTAAAAAAAAACATGCGAAAAAAAAGGTTTTGTCACGGTATATTGAGAAAACATTTCTTGGCATCAGAAATCATTTCTTGGCATCAGAAATCATTTCTTAATAAACATTTTTTTTTGCGAGTGTCGATGAAAGATACACTGAGCGCTAAATGGCGATTCGTGGTAACTGTGTTCGTTTCTTGTTGAAAAATATTACAGGAATCAAATAGGCGAGCCGCGATGCTGAGCGATGCTAACGTGAGCGATGCTAAGCAATGCTAATTTGAGCAATGCTGACTTGAGTGATGCTGAGCGATACTGAGCGATGCTTTGCGACGGCCTAAAACTGGAAGAACTGAAGATGATTCGCGATCGAATCGAACGAAGAACAAACTCGATTTCAGTCCGACTGAAAAGGTTGACCAACTTTCCCTTACATCAACTTTGACCTTCTGTTGTCTTCTTCGGCGGCTCCACGCGGCCTCTCCGCGGCCTCCCCGCGGCCTCCCCGCAGTCTCCTCGCGGTCTCCCCTCGGTCTTCCTGCGCTGCGGTTGGTGTCTGCGGCCGCCGCCGCCGTTCAACGTTCGCTAACGTTCTCCTACGGAGCCCCTTATGAGTTTGGCAGGCCGATACTTCCGAATGGAGATATGGACACCTTTCTAGTTCTATTCTTTCTTTCATAAGGTTAATCCTCGCTTAAGTTCATCATTAATATTTCCATAGACGCGTTCTCTAGATTTTGTTGGTTATTTCTTCTCTCAAAATCTCTTTAAAATATTTATAAAATGCTTGAAATACTGCATTTTTTTGGAAGAATTGTAGTGTTTTCAAAGTAAAATAATGTTTATTTTTAAATTAAAAAATCGACTTTTCAAATTATTTATTTTTAAGGATTAAGTGTTAAATGTTAAAACCACGTACGTGAGGCCCAATAATAACCAAGGTACCGCGAGTCCAAGTATAACCTTAATTATACCTAATTGAAAAGAAAAGAATCACTCCGGAAACACGTAGGTCTACTTCGCAAATTCTTGACACAAAAATCTTTTGACAATCCTCCCAACAAGATGGAACCCTAAAAGGTAGACTATGCGTCTTAAAACTTACAATGTAACTCGAACGTTCGTGAGTGTTTTCGCGTGAGATTTTTTAAGGCTTTCATGTTGTCATCGGTTGAGCATTCTCAAAGGTACCGGTATTGATCGCTCCATTTCAAATATCCGTAACTTTGAATCGGAAATAGATACGCAAAAAAACAATATAAAATAGACAGATCTCTTGAAGATTTAGCGATTTCAGTATGTGCATGCATAGAATATCTCTCCGTTTCAAAGTTACGGAGGTTTGAAAAAATTGGAGCGACCAATACTTTTTAGAGTACACGTTATTGGGTTTGAAACACACGGTAATGCACCGACTGAAGAGTGAGCGATACTTGTGCTCCACCCGTGGCCCCGTTTCAGCTCGAGCACGTAGGGCCCTCCTCACAGAGGCACGCCGGCCGCGCCGGGGGTCCACGATATGCAACACAAGTATAACACACAAAGATGGTGTGGGAAGCGACCCAACGCCCTGCGAAATAGTGTGCCCAATCGCGCGCGCCCCTTTGACCCGCATAAACGGGAGCCGCTGCTGGAGTGTACAGTGCATATTCGTTCGCAAAGCGTCACGTATCTTCTTGCGAACATTCTCTGGATGGATTCGACCTCCACTTGGAGCTCCTTGCCGGTGAAAGTCACCAATGAATTAAGAGCAATCTACGGATCATTTATTAGTTATCTCGGTTTGCGATCCTACCAACTGCACCGATTCCAAATTGGATCATTGTGAACAACACACAGACAACAGAGAGTCATTACCGCGTAATAAGGCTGTAATTACTGGATCTCTAAGCCGTTCAGGGCCTAACTGCGTTATCATCGCAAGTGTGTTTTTATTTTTTGGGCTCATCTCGATCATTGCTTGTGCGGTTGCAATGTTCTAGAGTTACGATTGCGTCAAGACTCCGACCTTTTTTTTATGAACACGGCTAATCCATCTGATAGGCTCCTGAGAAATCGTCCAGTCTTTTCTGTTTTGTTCCGTTGACTTTCTTGTAAGACGGAGCAAATTCTAATAAAATGCTTTTGTAATGGACGGAATCGACCAAAGAAATTACACACTATTGTCAAGTAATGCTTTTACTAATACCGATTAGTGCTGAAAGCATAAATGTAAAAAAATTGATTCCGGTTTCCTTTTGTTTTCTTTTTTTTTGGTTACTGCTTCATAATATTTAGGTATTTTAGATCTAGTCTATTATTCATTTTCCGGTCACCCTCTTTACTTCAGACAATCAAGTTTTTGTTGCTGTCTATTTCTGAATAGTTAAAACGAGTATGTGGTATGATTAGAGTTGAGACGCAACCAAAGTAGCCGGACAGAAAATAATGCTGAATATTTGGAAAAAAAATATTTTCCCCATTCTCAAGGTAATAAAAATCTTGTACTTAAATAAATATGTTTAAAGAAAAATTGGAAACTTTTTTTTTTGTAATTTGAATTTTGAGGTTGTTTTTTTTTTGTTTTTTTTTAAAAATATATTTTTGTTACAAAAATATGTAATCAACGTGTTTCGTTTCTCATAAGATCGATTATTAATTAACCGCCGCATTTCCGTATTCAATCGGAAATCGTGGACTAAAATTGGCCCATAATAGGGTTAATTGGCCATCTGACGGGCCGTCAACAATACGACTATAAAACCGGGTCATTTTAATGGCCAGGCTTTTTTTGCTCGCTAGAAACTTGTCCCACTCAGTAGAAAACGCTGAAAAAATGAGGACCATTTTTCCGAGAGTTTGGAAATGGCGATCGGACGAGACCGTATGAGAAAAGTATGATGCAACGCGGATGGCCCGAGCAGGTGCGGCAGCTGCAGCTGCAGCCGCCCCGCTGGCCCAGCTGCCCCGCTGCCCCAGCTGCCCCGGCTGCCGCGATTATCCAACGTGGCATTCCTGCTTCTGAAGATGTTCCTCTCCTCTAGGCCACACATGGCATTTTTAGTGGGACACTACCGCGAGGACTCCTAATTATGCGATCTTGCGACTGATACACACTTCTTCCGTCTATGATTGTGGCCTGTATGGATCATAACATCCCATATTTGATAAATCGGCAATATCCTTAAAATCGGCATTTCGCGTGACGTGCATTTGAGATAGTAAATGCTGCATTTTCAACTCGCTATGTTCCACCTTTCGTCACCTTGCCGTCACTGAGTATCAGACCTAACCGAACTTAAACATGTGAGTATAACAGCTCACACGACTTAAACTAACCTAACTGAACGTAATCTAACCTAAGTAGCCCTAGCCTAACTTAACCGAGCTTAATCTAACCGAACTTAACCTAACCTTAATTGCTCTAACCTAACTTAACCTAACCCAACCGCACTTAATCTAACTTGACCAAACATAACCAAACTTAAGCTACCCTATCATCGCCCGGACCGACGCAGCGACAGGCTGACTTGTGAGCGGCATCAGGCTTGGTGACAGCCGACAGCCGAGCAAGCAAAGGTACCTAACCTAAGTTAACCTACCTTATGTAATCGTTTGCCGTTAAGTAATGGAGGCTTGAGCCCAGGAGGAGCGCAAGATGTAGTAAAACATGCGTCTTTGAAAACTGAGAGTGCAGGGAAAATTCAACCTGCTGTTTCACATTCGTGCGCTAAAGTCTCCGTTTCTTCGTTGCGTTTTCCTCGACTCTCGCGTTCAAGTCTCCGAATCGCCTCTCTTTCGTTGCCTGTCACATTTCGATATCTCGAACTGTTTTCGAAATAATCTATTAATGTACGTTTTTCTGCTATTCGCTTTATTTTTACTTCAAATACCTCTTCGTCCAGACGTGTTAGTGTAAAAATCTCCAATTTGTTTTTTTTAAGAGACATATCTTATTGAAAGAATTTCGTTTTAGTGGTGCAACAGTTCTACAAATGGGAGTGTCTATCGACCCGAGTGCCCCATATAAAATGTATTAGGTTGGGTTCTGTGTGTTCAGGTCACCTCCCATCTATAATATCATTAGGTTAGTAACGTGCGTTCAAGTCTCCCCATATTAATTGCATGTCTAGTAAATAGCAACACCCTAAAAAATATCACCTTCCTAAAGTCGAAAATTTATTATCAATAATAATCATCAGTCGACTTTGCTCTAAAAATAATACTGTATTTTTAAAACGCAAATATTTCCCTAAATACTTTTAGTGCAACAAAATTGAGAGAGATTTTTTTGTTTGTTTTTTTTTTTGGCTGTGATCGCGGTAGGTTTTTAGGTCACGAGATCGTCTCCCTGGTTCTAGAACACACCCGCTTTGTCTGAACAGTTTCGTGAGGTGAGAAAGAAACCGGATCCAAAAATCGTCGTTTCGCTTTGTCAGCTCGCAAGCTGAGTTCGCCCACTTGGCTCTTAGCCGACACTTGTCTGACAAAAGCTGGACAACGTATGCCTTGTCATAATCGCTGTCGTAGCGGGCCCATCCCGTGCGTCGCCGTGCGTCGCCGCGCGTCGCGGCCCGCCGAAGACCGCCGAAGACCGCCGAAGACCGCCGAGGATCGCTCAATGGCGTTACGCAACATCGTTGCGTGGGGCGTCATCACTTCTCATTAGTGTCAAAAGCTTGAAACATATCGACACATTTTCAAAAATAATTAAGCGAACCCTTGCCTAGAATTGTGTGTTTCAACGACTCGTGCGAGCGAAGGATACGGTAGGTCAGTGCATCCCGGACCATTGAGTCTATTTGAACAGCCTTTGCAGGATTTTCTTGACCATCACAATACTGTACCAAAATTTTAAGGGTTCTGATATGATACCTTTTTCGGACAATCCTAAGATTAAAGGTCACTCATAAACTACGTATCTGTTTTAGAGAACTCATGCCCTCCCTCTACCACCTAACCCTTCTCCCCTCCCCTCTTCACCCTTCGTGGACAGCGAGCGTAATCTTCCCTTAAACTTCTCTCCCCTCCCCCCCACTCGCAGAGGTCACGTACTTTCTGAGCGACCCATAATGTACGTTTTTTGCTATTTTTTTCCAAATTTAATCTGTGGTGCGAATTATTTTATAAACTGACGTTTAAAAATATTTTTGTTTTAGCTTAGAAATCCAAGAGAATTAGAAAAAACACATACTACTGTATGTTTTGGAGGTGGGGCAGCTGTTTTTGATGGCATAGTTTTCTTTTTTTTCATGTGATCCTTGAAATAGCGCAAGACAAACCCTTGAAAAAGGTCGCCTGGCCAAGCATATGTACGGATGTATTAATGCAGTTTTCAAGTCTTCATATGGACCAATTATGACGAGGCTTGCCTTAGATGATTTTTTGAAATTCCATTTCTTGAGCAGAACGGAATACTTGTTATTCGACCAGCATTTTTGAAATCACAAGTAGTAAATATCTTGCCGACGGGATAACTCATTTCAAGATCGTTAAGAATTTTTAACTGTTTGTGCATCTTAGGTTAAGTTGTGAAAATTTCATATTTGAAAATGGCGTTGAGGGACCGATATCGACGGTATTACTAGCCAACCTAAGGCCCTTTTTGTCGGCTAATACAGAGCTCTGTTTCCCAATCGTGAGCTCTAAATCCGAGTGCCCCACATGAGCCACGTATCTCATTTACTCAAATCTCCCCAATCTGCTTTCAGGTTCTTTGTTCCTCGGAACTGTGGGAGCTTAGAAAAATTATGCCAACATTTCAGAATCCGAGTCTTGTTTCTCAGCTGAAAGTGCAAGGCGGTGCGCAGGCAGAATTTTACTCGATTTCAAAAATATCGATGGCGTAACTTCCCACTTTGTAACTTAAATTTAATCCTGAAAGGTTGCATTTCTCTTAAAAGTCCCAGTGACTTTATACTTTGAGATGGATGCTGGTAACTGTTGCGTCATTGTTATACCTCGAGCTATCTCAACAGTTCCGTTTTCGGGGCACTTCAGGAATCTTATAAGAGTATGGATAGTGACTTAGCTAGATGTTAAGCGCACTTTAAAATTTTCGAGCATAGTCGGAAAAAATAAAAAAAATCCCTGGTCTAAGAATCCCATAGCATATCCATACACGGATATCCAAAAATCCACGGTTATCCATATGGATATCCGTAATTTTTGGACGTCAGTTTTCAATTCTCCATACAAGTGTGGTTATCCACATTGATATCCAAACATATCCATGCAAGGACATTATATAATTGATATCCGTGGAACATAAAAATCTGTGGATGGATATCCATGTTTTGATGGATTTTAGTCTTCAATTATCTATAATTTTATGGATATCCATCGATATCCAAATGAATATCCATGGATTTCTATGGATACCAATGCATGATATTACTATAGATTCTCGTTCCAGGGATGGTTAAGTAAGAACGTAGCTTAATTACGCTCAATCAAAATAGTCGGTTATCTGAATTTAAACTAACTCAAAACAGTGTGGATGAAGGTATCGTCTTATTAATTGTTAACAAATAGTTGCTTTGATCTTCCGGAATTTTAAATAAGTTAAAGAGGGCTATTAATTCGTAATAAACTCGATCATTTCGTAAGGTCGGTTTACTTGGGATACTTGATATAAAGTTATTTAACATCGGAGATGGAATGCAGTGAGTCTCTAGGAATGTAAACAGCTTTTGCTTGTCTAACTTACTTCATGGGTCAAGCCGGAATGGCTACCCTAGTTCTCTTACCTCGATGGCCTTTGTTCAAACAACCTTTTCCCTAACCTATTTATTATTTCTTTCCCCGTATGTTGTCTGTTAAAAATAGTCGTTTTCAACCACACAATATTTCAATGGTAAGACGGAAGGGATCGTCACCGCACCCCACGCAGCACGTTACATCTTCAATAAAACCAAAAATTAATCGAACAAAAATCCACATTTGTTCTTTAAAAACCTAACCAAGTTCTAAAGCATTTAATTTACAACTAACAATATGTCGAGCCGCCAATTTTGCAAAATTTAATGCCATAAATCATAAACCTAAGGATGCATTAAAAAAAACATTTGGTTAGTAAAAGTTCGTTCGAAAATTTTTTTGCGAGGCATTTTAATAGCATATTTAATTTCTGGTCGTGGCTATTCACGTCATTGCAAATTTGGAGACTTCAACGTACGTAAACCAACCTAATGCATTTTAAATGAGATGTGACTTGAACGCACGGAACCTAACCTATTGCA
>Ga0058701_10000931_pt1 | contig 20091 bp, 7 predicted proteins | sample AgamicOrMae_FD_97039 | JGI IMG/M metagenome (GOLD analysis project Ga0058701, IMG submission 97039) | Agave microbial communities from Guanajuato, Mexico - Or.Ma.e | ecosystem: Host-associated > Plants > Phyllosphere > Phylloplane/Leaf | place: Guanajuato, Mexico | collected 2012-06-04
GAACAAATTAAAACGCATAAGATACCGTAGGGTGGTTCGATAAGGCAGGAAAACCCAAAGAAGTCAAATGACTTCCTCCCGTCGTTCTAGGGGGGTCGCCAGGTCCAGTCCTTCTAGTGTTAATAAAGTCCATCTAGTTTGAAATTTTGTGCAAATATTTAGTTTGAATGCCAGGATTAAACTGGAAACGTTGTGCCGATTTTCTAAAAAAAAAAAAATAATTTCAACACCCCCGAAAGCGACGTGCTTTAGAGATGGTCCCCAGGAGGTCAATTTAATTAGAATTCCCTATCAAGAAGCAGAAGTTAGCTTCCCATCAAATCCGATTATATAGTTGCGGCTGTTTTCCATTGACCCTTACTACAGTTTTCGAGGATTACAGCGTAAGCCTAAAGCGAGCCAGAAAGCTTGTTGGCGACCCTAAAAGGGATGCAGAATCTTTAGGCCATCCAGGAAACTGTGTCAGATTAATTTAAATTTCGAACTCTGGTGGCATTCATAGAACCGACGAGATATTTAATGGAGTTGTTTTAGTAGAAGTTGTAACTAAGTTTGGTCACCAAAATGGATTCAGCGCTGATTGAACGGTTGAAAGGATGATGTCAGATACGAGGCGCCCCGATCGGAAACTTCGGCTCGAAATTTGAAACGAGGAATCAAAACAAAATTGCCCAAGCCGGGATAAGGCTGAGGTGTCCTGTGAGCCCAATATTGACATTAAATATCTCTGTTTGGTTTACGCAGCAATATATGTTTTGAATTTGAAATCTATGGCTAATTTGATATATGACAGATTTGAATTTTAAAGCTAATGAAATTAGTCTTGATTACGTGAGGGAGCCAAGAGCCGATAATCCGCTATTTGTTTTTGAATACTTTGACAAGTATTTACCAGTAGGCCTACCAAAATCATATGTCACAAATTCATGGAAAAACTCATTCATGTTTCAGGTAAATAACTATTGTACTTCAGGCTCCCCCTGATGGTTGTATTCCAAAATGAGATCAAACGCTGGAGGAAGAATACTTTTTGCTTCAAAATTTACTCGTTATGGAGACCGACATTTTTGCAAATGGTTTAATTTAACTCGCACAACAACGTGGCAATAATGCTGTCTACATATTTTAAATGCGTTTTTCAGCTGCACCGATAAATAGAACTTTTTTCTACATTTCCGTGGTTTGTTAAACCCCCTATCGTCCAATCCTGAGTACCTTGCCTATCTTATCTTTGAGGAAGCGTGAGTCGTCCTCCTTGACGATATAAGTACAGTTTTTGTCCAGAGCATATCAAAAATGTAGTGTAAATATATCTTAGGAAGGTTTTAGCGGAATGCACGCTGGCAAGTGCAACGTAACCTCTCAGAGTTTTCTGTTGTGAGGTTGCTTCGGCGTAGTTGGTAGCGTGCGGATTCGTGAGATTCATGATTCTGGGTACGATCCTCGCTCGTGGCGTTGGAATTTCTTTTGATGGGCGAGCCGCTTATTCACCCGCTGGTCGTTGGATCAATAGCGTTGCCGAAAATTTTACCGCCGCTTTGCAAATTTTGAAAACTAGCTTTTCTGATTTTGTTTTACTTTAAGCTAGACAGTCGGAAGGGTAGTTTATAGCGAAGTGGAGTTTAATCGGCTGACGACGCGGTCGAGTTAGCTGAGTGGCGTTGGAACCGATAATTGACATGCTTCGCCCGGAAGCGTCGTTCGAAATTTCGACGTCGAAGTGTCTGTCACCGCCACGTGACGACTTGACTCCTTTTTCGATGACGTCATCTCATTAGAGGGGATCGTACGCGCCAATCAAACCAACTATCGCCGTGATTGCCTGGGTTATGAACGGACACGGAAATGACGTCGTTAGTGCAGGAGGAACAATTTTTGGAAGGCCGAGAACGGACGCTGGGCCTATCTGCGACTCAGTAGAGGGGCGCTATTTTGATTTCGCGCGCTTAAGTGTCAAAATGTTATTTCCCTTTTTAAAAAGCAATCTCTGTACCGTAGTCTCAAAAGTCAGTTCCCGAATTGAGGATTTCAGATTAGGTGCAGAAATTTATTAGCTTTAATCATAGGTAGGTATAATGTTTTCATAGTATTTCGTCCGTTAAATGGGGATCACGAACTCGCCGTTCTTTGAACAGGGCCCGCCAAATGAAAGAGCCAGAGACTCGCGCAACAAACTGGTAGAAAAAAGAACCGTACATGTGTGTCGCCTCTGTGTTTAGTCTATGGCCGCAAGCGACTGACCGAGACTGACCATGTCTTTGCTTTGTTGACCATCATCGTGACATGGCAGTGCAGTTTCCCGCGGATTCGCCGAGATAAGTTTCTGTTTTTCGTGTTTATTACGCTGTGTTTGTGGGATGAGAGTATTGATTACATTGTGAAAACGAAACGTGTGCGAGTGCTGTGTATAGAGGATAAAAGAAATGCCTAGTGGATGCGCAAAACTAAAGAATGGACGAATAAAACTGGTAAGTAGATGAGTGGAGAGCAACGAGTGATCCCATTCAACCAAATATCGTGTATTAAGAATATTGTCTATTAATTGTACCTAGGGAACTGTAGTGGCTTATTTTGCGATGAAAAGATCGGAAATCTTCACTTTTGGCTTAAAAGCGCGGTGTAAGCAGTCTCCCTGATTGTTTTGGTTGGATACAAGGTAGATTAAGCCACCACCTTGGCTGGATAGGTTATGATACGCCATTTTGTCAACACCATGACTTCGTCAGGATCCATTTAACTCAGTTTTTTTTCTCATGTTAAATGGTATTTTGCTAAAAGTTCAGCCTCTTGCTCAGCGATGGGAATAATTACTCATGTACTGAAAGGGTTTAGCTATATACCTATTTGTTTCACGAGATAAAATAGGTTCATATCATCTTTGTGAATTTTCATCGTATAGGACAATCCAGAGTCATACAAATAGTGCTCTCTCGCTTAGCCCTTTCCGTTTGATGTAGCATATAATATGTATGGCTTGAAAAATAACCTCTTATCGTGTTGAAAATACCAACCTAGGTCGTGTTTTGCTGGTGACACAAATTTTTTGCGGGAATTTTTTCGATGTCATTTGCAGAAAAAAATCGTATTCAAATGGTCTATCCACAGGTTTGGGCTTAAAAAAAAGTTTAACTGATAGCCGAATACGAAAAAAGCCAGTATTTTACTTTTGGAACTCACTAGATTTTATTGGGGGGGAGGGGGGAGAGTGCCCATGCTCGGAAGAACCACAGAACCTTTTAATTTAATCTTAAATCAATTCTGATTGACAGCTGATTTGCTATTCTTTTACCGCATATCAAAAGAATCACCTATATCTCCCATCAATCAATGTAATTATTCCTCCGTTTGATACATCGACTTTGCTTATCTTTTAGCACAAACAAATTAGCTTATTAGATAGCCCTTGTGTGATATTGTCAGCCGCATGTAATGTGTCAGGATCATAGGCCATTAATTACCTTTGCAATGAATTGGTTTCTGATAGATTACATTGACATCAGTAGTTGTTTCAGGATAACTTGCCAATCTAATATGTATCCAAAATAAACTGAGTTTAGCAGAGCATCCTAATGGACTTCTAGAATACTTTTCGTATATATACTTTCCGCCGCCAAAAAAAAAGAAACTTTACATGAAAATTTCATAATAGTCTTCGTTTGTTATTGTTTTTTTTATGTCGGGCAATTTTTAAATTCAACTTTTGAGTCAGACGCATCAGAGAGCTGGTACAGTGGAAGGACGAGTGCATTGAATTGCATATGGGTTCAAAAGAGTACCGTGTGACCTTCAGGCGCTTATAATAAAATTTTCCAATTATTTACGTAAATAAAGCTGCGACTGAAACAAACCGGAAAATAATAAATATGATTCACTGCATATTTCAAAATAACTTGTCATGGGAAATACTTGTATCCATTTGAAATAAAAAATTGTAATCATTAACGACCACTTTTAGATTTACATGTCAAGTTGGTCCATTGACCCATTTCATATTATTCTTTTTTTTCGGTTTATCTATTAATTGCGCTGAAAATGTAAGAATCAAAAGCGGTTATTATCATTCACTTTCGTAAAAAAAATGTAACGAATAATGTTCGCCGACTCTTGCTTTTGTCAAAACTGCACTCCGGAACAGGTCACTCTAATTTTTAAGGTAGCAATTTTAACCTTTTGGTTCAACCTTTCGTCTTTAAATCGAGTGAAACGACAGCGGAGCGAGGCAAGAGGCATCCCACCTAACTTAACCTATCATGACCAAGCCCCTTGCCGTTTACCAGGATTAGTTTTTAGTCACTTGTGCCTCGCTTCGCTATCGCTCCGCTGTCACCAAGCCTGATGCCGTTTACTTCACGGCGGCCCCAAATCGGCCGCCGAGAAGTAAGCGGCATCAGGCTTGGCGACCGTTTAATTAGGGTACCTTAGGTTAAGTTAGGTTAGGTTACGTGGCTTTTGCACCGCTCCGCTATCGCTCCGTTCGGCTTAACGTCGTAGGGGTTGAACCCAAAGGTTGAAAATGCAATCTTAGAGTATACACTATGTAAGAAAACGGAACTTGATTTATGAAGCATTGATTGAGGATTGGTGATGTTTCGTTCCGACATGCACATTGTGATTATGGATAGATGTTAGCACCTCGAACTTATGTGTCGTTCACCCGTGATGAACCAATCGTAGAGGAAACACTCCGCCGAAGAAACTTCTCAAAGTGCGGACACAAATTTTATTAAGTCACTCGCCGATCAAAGGCCGCAAAGTTTGTTCGGGTGGCACAACGCCAAATGCGTCTTGTTAACTCGATGCCTCTTCCTCAAGTGGATCGCACGCTGTAATGGCACCATGCACTTCAATGACTTGCACTAAATGCACCAGTCGCCCTGCAGCCAATTGCAGCTTAGGTGTGTCTTTATCGGTGCTACTGTTCTTCGGTTAGAAAGAGGGAACCGTTCTTAAGGAAGTAAAATCGTAATTTACTTTATCGTTTGGGAGTTATTAATGCCCAGAGGATTACTAGGAACTGTATTCCAGAATAAAATTGAGAAAAGGAAAGGTTAGTGAGGATATAGGAGAATTGGAAGGTCGAGTGTACCACTTCTTATGTATGCATCGTTTCGACGCCAAGTCGAGCGAAGCGGTTTCAAAGCGGAGCAGAAGGCACGTATGTCAATCCACTGAACAACGTTAACGATATCCTAGTTAAACTTCACCAGATTAATACACCCTTGCCCGTGTGGTTGTATGTCGTTAGAATGTTGAGGATGAACCAAGGTGGAGTGCAATGGTGGAATTTGCAACATTTAAAAGTGCGATTATCAACCACGGCTTTTACATATACTGGCACCCATTTTATTTATTTTTTTAGTGTCTTGAGACACTGCTGCAAATATCGAAACATCCTATTGTTTCTAATATTTTCACTGGGAATTGATTTTTTTTCTGTTTCAATGTTCTGTGTACACGGGTACAGCCAAAACAGTCACAGTTTTAATTATGATGAGCAATTAGATAAGTCAGTCTATGATTATAAAAGACTACTAAAATATTCATGACGCTTTTTTTACAATCTTTGGATGTAGCTCTGTTTAAATCATGTAAAATAAACGTGGAATTCCCCGCGGCAAATTTCCCTTGTTCAATAAATAAAGAAGATTCACCGTAAGTCTTTGGGATGATATAATTAATAAAGCGGTTCAGCTATTACTATGCAAATTCGCACGGTGACTTGCCAGCTGGTATACTTTAGGCTAAACTGTCTGGAATAAATTTTCTCGCAGTTTCAACAATTCAAAGTATTTTATTGGAAAGCATTTCTGTTCCCACAGTCTTCGTCTTCTTTACACAGTAAAATTCAGCTATTTTACTGGAAATCTCAATTTGTATGAGTGTCAGACCCATATGACTCATAAAATTGTCGATGGGTACTCAACATTACAAGTGAATTTCCTGAAACAAACAGTAAGTATGTGGTAGAATCTACTAACTACTTTTTAATTATCGTGTGGAGTAAGCGGTTTGTATGCAGATTGCACACGTTAAACTCGTCGAGGGTCGACTTGTAATTTCTCACTTAGAATACTGAGCCTGCAATTAATCTGCGTTAGTGATGCACTCTAAAGAGGGTGCTGCTGAGTACACAAATATTGTGTTTACAAAAATGTTTTCTTCGTCGATTTGATTCCCACTTTTTTTCTGCACTATACACCGTCTTCAAATCCCTTTTTTTTTCTTTTAATATTTTGCAAACGTTTGCCCATCAACAAAAGCCTCCACACAAATTTTAGGAAATGAATTAAACACAAACCGGAGAAAGTTATTGCTCTTGAGCTCAAGAATTGGTCTGGAGCTAAAACATTGTTTTTTTTGTTTTTGTTTTTTTGACTCAGGAAAACTACACTTTGATCTAAGGTCAAAATTTCTAGAGTATCCTCCCCTCACAGTTAAAATTGGGAGGCATTAGAAAGCGCCCTTAAGCAGAATATTGAGTTTTGAAAAAAAAAAATGAAAAAAGAAGTTTATAGACGGGAAAACCGTTTATGTAGGTACTTTCGGAAAGTAATTTTTTTTTGTTTTTTACTTTCTCTTATTCAAACGAATGATAATTTTTCCTGAGTATTAAGTACCTGCATTACTGAGAGGAATCCGAGTTCCCGCTGGTAAATATCCGAGTAACTCCGTGCTCATAAATACCCAGCAACCCATATCGCCGATTTTGTGCCCTGAAAATAAACAAACACGATTTGCGTTATTAACAAGAATGTCCATGCAATGCATATGTAACATTGAATGAAGATCACGAGAGATCGTGTGGAAAGAACACGACAGCGATTGCTATCTCATGAGCCGTAATCTTGACTTTAGAAACATTGCGATAGGTTTTTGTCTTGGGTTAACGTTGTAATTTAGTCGTCATCTAGAACAAAACTTGAATTTCTGATCGCGTTTTGACGCGTTCACGAGCATTTCAATTTTCAGTTATCTTTTCTCATGTCCATATTATTTCCTTTTTTTTTTGTTTTATACCAGGGCTACAACATGGTCATGACCAAAATACGTTCAAGTAATATGCTTGGCAAATATGTTGCTATAAATTAGGCAAGATTTTTTTTGAACTGATGTGATTGGCAGAGCGTAGCCAGATAAGGGATATTTAGTTAGATTGGGTTAAAATTTGAAAGTTGAAGTTTTGGTCTGTCATAAATTTCACATTTTTATACATTGCTATTTTGTCTAACAATTACTACATTTTGCTTTGATATTCGTTTATCCTCCATTTCTAACCTTTCTCTCTCTTTCCATTTTCCAGGAGCTCGTCGAAACTTCACCCTCGCATTTATCGAGATACATCACCGTAAGTTCAAATTACTTCCATTTTTTGTGTTTATGACGTTCGTTTGTTGCACATTCGACAGCTAGCGTGAAAAAAGCGTTCTTAATGCTACATTTGATTTCTTGACCGTTGAGTTCCAATCTTTCGATTTCTCCGCCGATTTTATAATTTCGCTCTTGATTGAATTCACTCAATGCGGTTCTTGTTCATGTTCTAGTAACAGTAAAAATCAGAGACAACCAAATTTGAATTGCTAACTAGTGAAAAGTTACCATGTTGACCTACAGAAACAATGGATGTTAACTTTTCGAAGTCGGCTAAAACTCAGATATCATAAAGTTAATAATGTAATTTTAGAAAATAGAGTTTAATCAGTGGGAAAAGATCAGCGTATCGGATACCCTATAACAATTCATTCGAGCAATTACCTCAACCAATTTTAATTATCAAAGCATGAGTTTAGCAGAAAAGTACTCGCAAGTCTCACCGTTGCTAGTAGCACTTTCAAGCGATGCCATTTCTCTCGTGTATTTGGTCATAAATGTAAAAAGTTAACTTACAACGCAATTTTTTACATTAAATTTGCAAGTACTCCCCCCTCCCAATAAAAGGCCTCAAATAGGAGATTCCTGCCACAACTATTCCAGCTTTATTCACTATCCGTTCAAAGATTTCGCTTCTTCTAGCCCTATCCTCCAATCGGTTTTACACCTAATCAAATGTCATCCTGACCTTTATTTTCTCCTGACTCTATACGAATATGCATATTCATATGACGTTATTCTTGGCCAGCATGTCGAACCAGTGAAAACTTTTTGTTAGGGCATCTGGATTCGGGGGTCAAATCAATCTTCACCCATATTCTGGGGACATTTGCATTTCATCAGGGAACAAGCGAAAACCCTGCGTCTAATTGAGGTTAGGAGTCAGATGCGAACAAGTCCGCGAGCCGAAATGCTGGAGGGAAAGGGAGCGGAGTTCGGAGCGTATTGAAATCCCGGGACGTGGTTAGCCTAATGTAGCGCCATCTGCCGACAATAATTGTTATCTCAGATTTTTACGTCAATGGTTGTTCTCAATCCGTTTGCGAAGATGGATCAGAAGTGTTTTCGCTCGAATGCAATATCATATGGAAGTACAACTCGGATTATTTGTGTTTTTAACAGGGATATTAGTAGGTTAACGTCAGTCTGCCTTAGATCAGCCCGGAGAATTTTAATTAAACCACCTATCATTTTTCCGGATTCTTAAAAGTTTTCATTAAAAGCATCTGTTTATTGATGCGCTCCATTTTCTAATTTTGTTTCAATGGAACGCTCGATCATACTTACCCTTGATTCTTGTCGTCTTTACATTTTATGAAAGCAGCTTTTGATCTATTTCTCGATAACGTATATGTATCGTTAGTGTTTTTTTTTGTTTCCATAAGTTTTACTTATAGTTTTCTTTATACCCGTGTTGCTCTTTCTCTCTCCCCGCACTTTGTGTGCTACACTTAAGATGTCAGTCTGGCAACTCTCCGTAAATCATGTTTTCAAAAATTCAAGTCAACCTCATAAAAATACACAAGTCTCCCAAAACTTTTTTCCTTAAGGATAAGCCCATAACGCAAACAAACTCTTTTCTCCTAAACTGGAAAACATTGAAAAATATCCACCATTCTCGTATTCGCTACGTAACCCCTTCTCGACGTCTTAATCAAATGGATGGGTAAGGCGACACTGTAGAAAAGGGTATAGGGACGAAGGCGATTTGTCGTTGAAGAAGAACCTAATTTCAAGTGCAGAATCCCTCTCCCTACTTCTTCCTCCGTTCCTCTTCCTCCCTCTCCCTAATCCATTCCCCTTTCCCCCCTCTTCGCTTCTTTCTTCCTTACTCCGCCCCCTTCCCTCCTCTTTACCTCCCTTTCCAGGGGACATACATCAAGAACAAGCCCGTTGTTTTGGCCCCTAAGATTCTCATATTCGGGTCAGCAGCGCCACCCGAAACAAAAGAGAAACGTTAAGTCCCATTAGGCAGAGTCTAATGCGGGGGAGATGCGTCTGTTTGACGAGGTGTCAAGCAACAATGACTCAAAGTTTTGCAGCCACCCTCGTCGATCCTGTTATGCTTATTGCATGGGGCGTCCTGAAACAAATCAGACGACATCTTATTGTTCGAGTGTCCTTTTCTCCTCCGAGAAGAAAATCAATTTTATTTAGACGTTAGCACTAGTGCTCGGTAAAAAAAAGACTTGAAGCGAGGCTTGAAAAAATTCTTATTGTTCAAATATGTGTGGGTGTACTGGCTGGTTTCTCATATACTGCTCATTATTAGAGACAAAATTGAGCAGTTAACGGTATCACAAATTTCTTGGCATTTTATATTTTAAGGTATAGGTTGTTTTAAAATGAAGTATTCACTTGTCGTTCTCTATCCTTGCATTAAATGCCTTTTGAAATCAATGTTTTGCCGCGTGGATTGAGGAGGATTATATTACACCTTATAGGTTTTTCGTCGGACATACAGCGTATATTAATGGCAAAATTGATTCGCGTGTGCAGCATTGCTTTTTAGAACAGAAGAACCCTTTGCATGTAGAGGAAAATCGTAAAACTTCGGTTTTTAATTTGACGAAGTCGTCCTTTCTAACTAGTTCATTATTCGCGCGATTATACGTCGCTATAACTATCAAAAGAAAGTAACCTTATAACATTTTTCATCCCAATGAGCTGACATCGACTCCGTAAGCTGTAACAGACTAGGAGACAGAAACTTTCTTTTCAAGATCCGTATTTTACGTATGATTATGACTACTTTGTTCCAATCAATAATATGTTTGCATGTTTTCCCCCCAAACATTTTGACCCTGAAACGTTTGTAAACATTTTGAAAAAAGTATATCTTTCTTTGGCATTTCCTGGACATAAACCGGTTCAAACATTGATGCATGTTGCGTTATTCGTCTGACAAGTTAGCTTACGTTTGTCAGGAATCTCTTACGAATCGAAGATAGGCAACTCGGCATACTCCCGAGTAAAGCAGGTTGCAGGGGTTCTTCTTCGTATAACATTCAACTCGCGCTCTAGCCAATCATTCAGTCGTAAACTATTTACGCTTAAAAGCGGAATCTTTGCTTTGTCCACCTGAGATCAGAACTTGATCAAAACACTCTACTGCTTTTACCGCTCTAACGCTTGTTCCTTTTAAATCGGTGGAACCACTGAGTGACGGAGTAAGGTTTCGTCCGTCGCTCTCGATTGTTTCTCAAGACAAAATAGTCATTTAAGAGTAGTTATGCCTTTGACGAGCAGCATTTTCAAAATAATGATCAGTTTATATAAGCGCATTTCAGCGTTATAACTAGTCGATTTACAATACGATCAATCCACTACCGCCCAGCGATGCCGATCGGCAACAGAAAAAAATATTTTAGAGGATCTTTTTAGTTTAGCATTGTCACAATTTTTAAAAATATCACCCCTCAGGAAACCTGAAATTCAATAATTTAGGCATTTTCCAAAGCTGAAAATTCCGTATTATAGTGGAAAAGGAAACTTCTAATTTCTCTTAACCTAAATTTTACTCAAATCCTTTGGGCTGTTATGGGTTATGTTCAGCGCTTGGGATTGTCGTAAATTTAATAGGAAAGGCATGTATGAAAGAACGCAATATCGTTGGGTTAAATATACACTGCTCTGCGTTTTTCTCCTTCAAATGGCATTTGTGATAACGGGATTCAAAACGCAATAAACAACAGGAATTCAGTACTTAATTTAAAAATATCGCCGCCTAAAATAAATGCGCGTTGAAAACAAATACCGCTGGCGAGGCGATACTCATTTCGGAAGTATTCCAAATAAAACGCGGGAAATTTAATCAAGTTGTGCGCGTGCATCTTATTTCGCATCGCAACGCGCCCTGACATCTTGCGGCCCACGAAACAGCGACGACCAAGAAATGTTATTTTTATCTCAATTTCTTTTAAATCAGAAAAGTTTCGCTGAGAAACGACGGGCGCCTGCGAAAAGGCGACGAATCTGCTCCAAATACTCATCTTTAGCCCCTCCCCCCAACACCACCATCACCCACTGAATTCAGAGGCCGCCATTACTGTAATGAGCATCTAGCGACTATTGAGGTTTCCAAATGAAGACGATGCTCTTTCCTGGTCAAAGTCGGGGACCTGAAAAGTAGTTCTTGATCTGTAAAAGTAGAATCTTTAATCTTTGGCCTCAGAGGCGGAAGAGCTGCTTTTTCAGTGATTAAACTCTTTAAGACGCACTTCATAACTTACTTAACTACTTCGGAAACGTTGCGGAAGATTTTTCCTTTCGCACGAAAAAAATTTTAACCCCAAACCAACGTCAGTTTGGCAACAAATTCGTATATGAGTCTTCCCCTCAATGTTCGACCATCTCTCAAATTCCGAATAGCATCCTCGGACGCACCTGATGTTTAGGATACCCGATATCTTAAAATCACCACCAGAAACACCTCCTATCAAGACAAGATATTTTTTTCTATTTATAAAGTACCTACTTTTAATAGTTAGTGACCCAATTTTTCCGTATCAGATTCGTAGTTGATTGATAATAACACGGAAGCAACAAAAGCTAAGCCGACGAAATATTTTAAACCATTATGGATGTTGGCATTTTTCCCATGCGCTGTCCATGCATTTGATATTTAGCGTACTCCATTTCCCTCAATCAGCAAGATGATATCAATTTTGATCTGATTTATCAAGTAAGAATTTTTTTCTCTATTTTGGTATGTTAGTACTTATTGCATTGCACTTACTTCACAATGATTTCACGCAGTCTGGCTGTGTACTCATTTACCGGTAATAATCTCACAGGATGGTGGTGTCAGAGCCTTTCATACGTTCCATTTTTTTTTGTTTATAGTTTTGAAAAGGATGGTAATTCGACGTCGCGCCTTCGTCAAACTCCTCGTCCCGTATTCCCTCTCTTTTGTTCCGAGGATGTAATTACTTTCACTGAGCAGTTGATGATTACACGCCGATGTTCATTGGACTAGAACGCGTGTTTGAAGTTTCGCGGGAATTTTCTGTTGTTTCCGAACGGGAAGTACATGAATAGCATTAGCGCGTTTGTCTAGACCCATCTTACGAAATTACACTTCAAAAGTTTAAAATTAAACCTCGTTATGTTAAATCTACTTATCTGAGCTCATCCTTTCCCTCTCTCCCTGATTACCTGGCGTGCTTTTTTTTAACTTTCTCGAGCCAGGTACCTTTCTGTTTTTTTTTTTTAAAGAGACGAATTATTAATTGCAAGGCTCAAGTTTTGTTTTAGCGTTGGGGGATTTTTTTACGATTATGTTGCTTCATGGGCTGCTCTTAAAAATGATACGAGTAATTAAATGAAAATTAAGTGTCGATCATTAAGGTCAACCAAATGTCTGTTGAAATGTCATTTTATTGCATCAGTCTCAATTTAATCTCTGCCATTGGCGCTGGGCACAAATGTTTTTTTTTTAATGTCAGAAAAACTCTTTCGCGTAAATAGATTATCGCAAAACTGTTTTCGGACAAAGTTGCCTGGTTGGTGGGACTTTGTTATCTTAGCTATCCCTTCTGTAGGGTTTGCGCAAACTGACTTACCGGTAGGACCTCTCTAAAGGGTTGTTTGCGTCCTCAAGTCGAAAATGGCGGCAGGCGACTCTCCGTTGTCTTAGAGCCACATTGTTATTGTAGTTTGACCACGGAATTCCGTATTTCCAAGCTAACTTAATCGTTAGAGATGAGCCAGCACTCTACCCTCAAAGCAGTCGATTCCCATTCAAACAAATGCATCATGGATGACTTTAACAATATGTATAACAATCGCCTCTGGAATTATAAACCTATAAAATCATATAAACCTTTACTTACATAATCTTCAGAAGAAAAAAAAGTTTCGCTTGACTTTATGCGTTGTGTTGATATTTAAAATTTTAATTTAACAAAATGTTATGTTTAAATTGGTATATTATTTGTTTTCGTTTCTTTTTAGAAAAGAAAGCCTCAAAATTTGAGTCTGGAAATCCGCCAAGAAACGTCTTTTCAAATAGAAAGGATGACGATCCTTATTTTCACGACTAACAATTTTATGTCACTTTCTGTTGATCGAGACGAAAGAGTAAAAATACCATGGGCGATGCGTTGTTTCCTCCATTTTATAGAAACGAGGAAATATTTCGGATTGGAATGTTCATTAAAACGAATCGCTTCATGCATGATTTAAGGCACCGCACATGTCGTTTTTATGGAAGATGTGCGAGTTTTCCGAAATTTTAAACTTCATATTATATCGTGATCTATTAGTTAATCAACGATGGAAAAAAAAGGTATGTATAATTTCTTTGAACCTAGAACGGATTTAAAAAAATCGAATTTTCTTTGGTAACCGATGTACAGCAGATTTATTTTAGGGGTTGGGATGTAGTTAATCGCATTGTTTCTCTATGTTTGAGATTGATACTGTATATCTCCCAAAGTGTTTAGCCGGGATGAATTCATCTCCGATCCTAGGCGGTCTGATCCCAAACATATATGTGATTAATAACTGACTAAAGTTTGCGTGATTGGGAGATCGGAGATTGTAATCGATCAATTTCTGTACCTCTAGGTGCTCGCCTCATCAAACCCGGAAAAGTAGTTATAGACTGATCAATCTTGCTAAATTATCCGTCGCATCTATACAGGGTTTTTCTAGTCCCTCGTACTTCCCAAGGACACGTGGGTGCGCGACATCAAGACAAACAAAAAATATCCAGGAACCCAATTCCTCCAGTGAACTTTTTAGCGTCATGTGCCGTTGCAACGTCCTCTGGGTATCTAACGTCGAGCAGTTTCCTTTGAGGTACTAAAATATTAATCTCAAAAAGCAGACAGTTACGTGTAACAGAGCTGGTATTTTAAAGTCTTGATAAATTAATGAGAGGTCAAACAAAACTGTTTACATCCTTTTTTCGATGCTCATTTAAACGTCGAGTTCATTACAAAAGGGACATATTTCTTATATATCCTTTGTACACTTCTTACTGGGTAAATTAGGCTACCCAAATTCCCTCTCCAGTCGTAATGATTTCTTACTCATGCCCATCACTGTGATCCCTTGAAAAACTTTATAAAGAGTTTCACTGTAACTTTTACAGCGGTTATGAAAGAGTTGTTCCCATTCTTTCAATAAATGACTTTGGTGGGTGTTTTTGAATAATCAATACACGTTGTCTTTTTGACTGATTAGACTCCCTCAAACTTCGAACTCCTCATATCCACTCCCCTCTATTAGTGGCACTACCTTTGAAATGAACTGACGTCCTGTCAGCGTCGGTGAAAATCCGCGTACGTCCTGACAAAGGAAATGATGTATTTGACGCGAAACACTGATGCACTGCTCTGTGAGGTGAGGGCCAGTTTGTCGTCCGTGAAATATATCCCCTGCTAAGACCGGTGACACGTAGATCTCGCCAGGGATATCGTTATTTACGAGCCAAACCGTGGTTTGAGAGTGAACTGGACCGCCATTCCCCAAATGGAGATATGGTCACGCGAATCAGTGTGTCTATTTACGACTTTGACCAAAAAATCGCGCTTTTTTTAATAAGCTGGGGGATTTTGGTGGGATGAAGGTGAAGAAGAAGTAGATATAGTAAGTGCGTACATAATTACGAGGCGAATGGCATGTTTCGGAAAACAGTAACGGAGTAGTCAAGAAATGCTACCGTTTTTGCAATCGCACATCCTCTTCTTCATCTGCATTACGTGTCAACTATTTTGCCACTTTGCAGGAATGCAGGCTTGATGTATGTTAGAGTGTCATATCCTAGACTCCTCTTGTTTTCATGTTGAAAAGTTTTCAGAAAATCATCTGTATTTGAGCATGCAAACTCGTTTCGATGTAGTTGAGAATTCAGGAGAGTACGAACGTTATCAGAGATCAATATTTCCGTGAAGCTATTTTATTAGGCTCCGATGCAATGTTTCCCTGTCTTATTTAGCAGCCACCGTATCTCCGGCATTCCTCCGTCTTTGGTTGCCATAGTTACCTCCTCGCAGAAACGGTCCAGTTGATAAGGCAACCAAAAGGTGCTGACGTATGCCTCGTGATAACGCTCAGATTTATGAGTGATATCTTTCTTGGACCGCTGGACTGCCTTCTCAACTAGCCGCGGTCTCAATTATTGTTGGGAAAGCTGGTCTCCCTCTGTTTTGGTTTTTCTCCCCGCTGGCGCGGCGTCCGTTACCACCGTTTGCCTCGATGGACAAAATCCTGAGGTTAGATTCGCCTGAACGAACAAGCCCGCCTCAACAGGCACTGCGATCAAATGGAACGGAAAGACCGAAACTGAAATATTGTCTGTTATTTCTAGTTTGGCCAGAAATTACGAGATTGGGGAGCGGAATCGATGTGGCGATGTCTTCAAGGAAGGGTTGGCGAGCTGCTAATGCCGCTCTTTCAAGAAAGACATCGATCTGATATTCCACTCCAAAAACTTCCTTTGTAGCAAAACTGAGTTCAATTCACACGATCCTCAGAAAAAAAAATAACGAAAAAGAAAACTGATATCGGGCTACGTAGTGGAGCCACCAGTCCTTCAGCAGTGTCTTGAGTTTGAATCCTGGACGTGGCGAAGGTATTTCTGCAGATTCCCCGTGGCTTGAACCGCGCTCATGTAGTTTGCCACGTTGTATCCTGTAAAGATTACAAATTCACCCATGTCAAAACAAGAATTCAATATTTTTTACGCATACTACAGCATTGGGTACTTTCCCGTCAAGTGTTTTGTCTTGTATTTTTGTCATCTTGGCCAAATCGAGTTTTTTTACCCTCGCTAATCCTCGATTAGATGAGTGAGTAAGACGAATTAGATGAGGTAATGAACTATTCTGCATCAGCAGAAATATCATATTGTTGTACGGATATATTTTCCGTCCATCAATGCTGATACCAAAACAGCTTCGTATCGCGTAGAGTAAAATTCCAAGGTCCGAATTTTATTTTTATTTTCTTCACTAGCGGAGAAGTAGGATTTTGAGTTCTCTCTGCTGAGTTGTGGCCGGTGATAAGACTATTTTTCAGCCGTCTTCGTGTAGCTGCCGCTTTCAAATCAATCCCCCCAGGAGCGCAACAATCCACAAAAGTGGCTATCAGAGGCCACAGAAATTTGTTTTCCGCCTTAAGGGAGCGGAACCCATTCATACTGACAAAAATGGGGATTATATAAGAGAGTCCAACATATCGCAGCCCGTAGCAGACTTATGGCGGGGCGATATCAAAGACATCCTCCTCCCCGTGACGCAGGCGTCTTAGAGTTGCATTGTCCAGCACCCGGCCAGATTATGTGGCTAAGCAAACACATTGAAGAAAGACGCAAGCAAGCAAGAACCAACAATGGGAATGAAGTCGAGAACAAGGGTCCACCGACAGATGAGCAGTGCTTCCCAACATCACCAATGATTTCACTTGGCTGCGCTCACTCTATTGATTCCTCATGATGAGTACCTACCTGGGGAGCAGATACCTCAAAGATGGAGGGTCTGCAACCTTCTTTTTTAGATGGCGAAGTGTGAATGGACTCGCGTTTGCATAAAGGAAAGTGATCTCTGATAACAGGTACGGTTGTTCACTTGGTAATCTGAGCATGGTCCAAGGAACTTGTGATCGTAATCTTCAGGTTGAAAGACTACGTCTTTTGGGACAGCAGCTACTGCTGTCGATGCGTTATCCGATCTTTTAAGTTCTTCGCCGTAAGCTTCTGATCCTAAATCGTTGAGATCATTAAAGGGTAGTAACCGTGAACGAGTATGCTCTACCCAAGAAGTAAAGTAATCTGACGAAATTGTTTGTGATAACCAAGACTTAGCTGATTTGAGAGGATTGAGACCTCGTTATTAAATTCTCTGAGGTCGTTCTTAGAAACCACCACATCTCAACACGATCCTTGGGACCAAGTTAAAAAATCATCTTTTAGCTCCATAGTATGTCATTTGCAATGATTAGGTGATCGGCCTTCAATTCAATGTGGAAATTCACCCTAACTCTTAATTTTTTAGTACTCGTTACTTTTACCACAACGAAGCAGCCCTATCTTGGACTATCTGCTACTCGAATTTTTGTTTGTTCCGCTTCTAAACGGTCGTTAGGCTTTTTTTGAAATTCAAAACACTTTTTTTTTTCGACATTGTTTACACAGTTCATGTAGCTTACAATGTTAGCTCGCTCAGGCTGATCCAGAACCCAAGACAACAAACGTTCTAAGATGACAACGCTGTTGGGCTTTAAATTTTCAGTATGCTAGTTGTAGGCCGGGAATCCGAACGAAATACCCCATTGCCCGCACTACCAGATCATGCTCAGATCAGGGATAAAATGACTTACTGGAAGGCCACACGTATGCCCATAAAGTTATTATTTCGCGTCGAGGATTCATGTTGGCGTCCCTGGACTTCAACTCCCCTCGTAAATCCGCTAGTGTTTTCCAATAAGTCCACATATGGAATAATTTTAGAACTCTTCTGATAAAGCCAGTCTTTCCTCCTGGTTTCATCTCTAGGAAATCCAATATGTTCAACAATGTATCGCTCGCTTTTGTATATTTGACCAAGTTCCTACGCAGGACTAGACGGGTTTGCGTTTGTTTCGGTAACCTTGATATTACAATAGCTTGAGGTACGTTTCGCTCGGTGATCGTTGTATCGGGCAACCTGGGATGAAATTTTACTCGATAGCAGATGTAAATATCATGTACACTGACGCATATCGTATGAATCTACTCATTCTGTATTAAATACAATTACATGAATTGACTTTGCAACTGTCCTTTTGCCGTAATTGGTTACTTTGGAACGAAAATTCCTTTCAGAGTAATATCTTCGATAATATAACTTTTTTCAGTTTGAGTTTATAAGTAAGTCTGAATTCAGAGTTGTATGATTTAGATACCACTCAGAGAACTTCCAGGTCCATTGCCATTCTAGTTATTCAGGAATTCTCCTCTCGCCTCCAGAAGTGTTTTTCTTTCTCCGCTTTAAGGCCTAAACGTTTTTGCTTCCCGATTGTTTAGGCGTAAGTCGTTACCCTAAGAAAGTGTTTTTTTTCTTGTGATTCGATTCAGATTACGCGGTCTGTTGTAGATTTACTAATGTTACGTGAATAATTACATGTGCTTGAAGTACAATTATAAAACCTCATTAAGAAACAAAAAAGGGGGGGAGTAAGGGTAGAATTATGAAGGAGGCCACAAAAGGTGTGTATGCATTTTCCCCGATCGACTCTAACATTCCTGCGCCATTTTACTTGTTTCTTCGTGAAAATAAATCTTGCTGAATAGAATCATAGTGACAGTGTAATGAATGGATGAAGGACAAGTGCCAGTATGATCTGAGAAGGAAGTGGCGTTCGTTTATTTCGGGATGATGAAGTATAACGTTGAAGCCAAATCTCTAGACGAAGGTTTTTTTTTCAAATTTTGAAAGCGCTCATGATCAAGCCGAGTTATTCACTGTCCAACACAATTACTGAAAATGTGAAAAAATTAACATTTCGTTCCGTATAATAGTTTTTCTTAAAACATAAAAGTTACGTTATCCTTTATTGATTGTTCAGTAGCTTTACCGCATAATTCATAATATTCATCCAGTTAACTAGCAATTAGCAAAGGCGACTCGTATAAAGACCTCAATTCATAATATCCTTTGTTTGTAGTGTGCGCAAAGAGCGCTTTCTTCTCAAAGGGAGAACTTTCTTCATGGCTATTCACTTTCAAGTTCGGACGTCACGATTAGAAAAGAATAAAATCTTCTTAATGAAATGAATCCAGCGCTGACTGTGGAGACCAAAAAGCTCCAATCTTTTCAGCTCGCTGTAAAAGAAGAGGGGGTGTTTCTGTCTTCCAGGGCGTAGAAGCCAATTTGCAATTTCACTGTAAGTCCGACAAGCAAAGTAGATGAGATTGCTCACATAAAAATAGAGGTGTTGGGGGAAGAATTACGTGTTGTCCTATATTGTAATAAGAATTTTGTTATGCAGCAGAGGGATGAAGATTCGTGGGAATGGCTTAGAAAAGTTCTTCAGTCGTGGAAGTAGTCGTTGTCTCTTTAAGCCGAAAGTATTTTAAAAACTACGCGAAAGAATAAATTGATTTTTTTTACTACTTACGTTAAGTGTTCATCTCCCGCCCTAAGAAAGCATTGACGAATCTGGAAGTGTGAAATGATTATTTTCAGACGTAGCGTAATTGATGAAGACTCTGAAAATAGTTTTGTCTAACACTTGGCGTCCGTATTTTCTGAATTTCTATCAATATGATAGAAAAAAATTAGAGGATGATAAAAAATCAATGGTGAAATCATTAAAATATAAATAAGAGAGGGTACTTCTTATAACATCCATATTATACGTTTCTGCCGCTAAAAATTCATTTGAAAATTGGTCTGTCTTCAACGAGATGAACCCCGAAATCAAAAGTATGTCGTGTTGGTAAATTGGTAAGGTTAGGGAAATTCCCACCAATAGTAAGTCGTGGTGGTCAAACTCACCTAGATTCAAACAAAGTAGATCCTAGGTCGATTCCACATAAACACGAAAATCTTCCTGTCTTAAGAAACCGTTTGTTTCTTCTGCTGTCCCCGCGCAGCATTGGGAAAAAAAGTGTCTGTGAATAATGAAAACTAAATCTTATCCTTCAGCCGTATCTAATAAGACCGGATTCACACCTTCCCCGCTATTTGATGATTCAACAAAACGGATTCTCGCCAATAATGTAGTCTTCTGAAC
>Ga0058701_10000932_pt1 | contig 20073 bp, 7 predicted proteins | sample AgamicOrMae_FD_97039 | JGI IMG/M metagenome (GOLD analysis project Ga0058701, IMG submission 97039) | Agave microbial communities from Guanajuato, Mexico - Or.Ma.e | ecosystem: Host-associated > Plants > Phyllosphere > Phylloplane/Leaf | place: Guanajuato, Mexico | collected 2012-06-04
AACCGGGGGGCATTCGATAGCGCCAAAAAACACAAGCGCCAACGCCGCAAGCGCCAGTCCGTAACCGCCAAACGAGAAAAGTCGCAAACACCAAAGTTCGTATAGGTTAGGTTGAGTTTGGTAAGGTTAAGTTAGGTTAGCTTAAGTTAGGTTAGGTTAAGTTAGGCTAGGTTAGGTAAGGGTATTATTGCGGTTAAGACCTTTGGCGTTTGCGACTTTTCTCGTTTGGCGGTAACGGATTGGCGCTTACGGCGTTGGCGCTTGTGGTTTTTGGCGCTTATGACAGCTACCCACAAAACAGTGTTATTGAGCGCTGATGGCACGAATTAATCACAATAAAGCAGGCTTCCACGCAATCAGCGGCAGCTTCACTCCCTAAAAGGACGTTATTTATCGCGGCTACTTTCAAAGTTCCGCTCTCGCAACGAATGTGCGCGTTCTACTGATTTTGACAAAAATGGGTTAAAAGTTTCATAAGTGAGCGGAAAGACGGCATCCCACGACGGAGCGAGACCCGGCGCGCTGCGCCGCGCCGCCGAGACGGCCGCGTGGGAGCGACGCCTGCGGGACTTCGAGCGACCCCAGCGTGAACCTTTGACACGCCCCCCCCCCCACCTCCCCCCCTTCCCCGAGGAGGTGCGACGGAGAGGACGATGCCCGGATACATCCGATATTTCACCTTGTTTTCTTATAGACAATCCACAAAGGGCAAAACCATTTGCTTTAAAAAACGCGACTCATGCGACTATAAATATCCACGGAGCGACACGTTTTATTTACGTGACATTTGTCTCTGTAAATAAAACATGAGCATTGTGCGAGGGCGACATCTGGTGGTCACTCCTTCAACTAGTGTATTGGATCCCGATCCTCGTTTGGTGTAAGAGTAATATAAACCACAAGCAGGAATACTGTTGTGTGCATAAACGAGACTGATCCACAGACACGATCCACGACGAGGCATAGGTTTTAAGTCGTACTATCATGGACAAAAAATACGTCCCCCCACCCTACAACAACCTGGACCTCGCTGAGTTGCGGTTGAGTACCTTAGCTCGGGATTAGGCAGGTGCCGAGCTAAGGTAGGCAACCGGAACGCACCGATGTCTAGGTGGTTGCAGGGAGGAACGTTTTTTTCTGTTTGTGATAGTACATGAGTTTTAAAGGGCTGAAATTCAAGTCGCAACGTTTTGTCAAGAAGATATCATGATATGGTACCCACAGCCACTATTATCGAGGCACGATATTTTAAATGTATCTTGCAGAAATCAGACGTAAGAGAAAAATGTTGATAGGAATAAGCATTTCAAGGGGTATAGGGGGGTCAAAAAGTGGCATATTTAGCGTTACATAATTTGTGCAAGTTCCCTAAATGAGCCGTCAGGCTCTTTTGTTGGATATCCGATTTCGTAGGAAAGCGCTTTCAAAGCGATTGGGAGCTGTATGTTTCAATTCTGAGTCAATTGTAGAAAAAAATAATAAACACAATTCCGAGATTGAATGAATCAGTGGCCGCGAAACATGAGCGTAGATAAGTAAAACTTTGGGACGGGAGTTGGAGCCACGTGTTGTACAGTAGATCGATCGAGGTATAATACGGAAATATGATATTATACAAAAGCGTTTTGGCCAAGTGGATTGCTTGAGTTCGGCGTAACGCGGCTGCTAGGTAAACAAATCACAATTGAGCCAAGTTAGCAGTTTAGCTCGTGGATAATGCATCGAGCCAATATGGCTGGCTCTCTTTTAGCGCCCGCGGCTCTTTCTCTAAAGCCGACGAGGGAGACCAAAACCTTTATTGTTAGCGTCACTCGTCTCATGTCGGGACGGGAACGCTTGATACATTTTTAAATCGTCTTGTCGGACAACTATCAACTATTCACTAACTGCCTCAAGTTTCCGACCACAAGATACCGGCGAATTTCCTGCTTTTACTTTCCTCGCTGGATGTCCCAATCTAAAAGATCTAGATGAAACCGCCCATTTTCTGATATCAGCAAGGAAATGGAGTAATTGAGAGTTGCTACATTCACATTTTCAGAAGTAGGCACTTTCGAATGAATTCATTAAGCAATGGCATGTTCTCGCACCGTTTATTTAGTGGGAAAACACGTGTAATTGTTTCGGTGACATCCGGGCACCAGAATACTAGCCGATTTTTGTTCGGTTGTACCTTAGTCCAAAACCGAAGGGACCACCCAAAACAGAGATCAGTTCTTCTGTGACGCCAAATGTGACGAATAGTACGGAAACATGTCGATGTAAGACGACAAACAAGTTGGGATGAATGGTCGGAGGAATTACCCCAGATCCAGGTGGAACCAACAACGACGCCGGAGTATTCTTCAAAGAAAGAGTTGAAATCCATAGACCAACACTAAACCTTTCCTTACCGCGTCGGAGACAGAGTTTGCGTGTCGGCAAAAGGCGTTTATTGGGGCCGTTGTAGGCCAATTTGCCTCAGCTCATTTGCTGTTGAAACAGTGCCTCAGGAGCAAAGGATTCTCGTGGGATTTTGTGATCCGCGCATAATCGCTGTCTTCTTCTTTTCGGTGACGTGTGCTCCCCCGAGGGCGTCCAGGACCCCAAAAGGGCCCCAAGGTGTTACCTCAAAAATCGGTGGGTCACCTCTTCTCACGGGATGACTCCGAGCAGTTACAAAAAGGGATGGACGAGGTGGGCGAGAAGAGAAGGCTGGCGAGGAGCGAGAAGCGCGTGCCCAACCGGTTAGCGGCCGGACGGACGCCACAGCCACAGCCTTGTTTGCTACTTGCGTCCGAACCTAATGGCTTCTGAGTTGCTACCGGTTCACTTGATTTCTTCTCCGTCTTTCCAGAGGATCTCGATTACTCAAATCCTTCGCCTGTAAATTAGCGAGATATTCTCCACAACATATTGGTCACTGTAAAGGTTGACTTTCATAACGCGTTTGATCCACCTTTTGTCGGAAACAAAATAGAGCAAAAGGCAGATTAACGCGTAGCAATTCATTCAGGTGTCGTATAAGAATTTTTTTTCCTAAAGCTGGAAAACAAGCCAGGAAAAAAAGTTACGTTCGATAGAAGGTGAATAATTGGGAATCGACAGAGCTTTGTTCTCGATCTCAAGTGGGTATCATTCCTAGCGTTTCCGAAGTCGCCTGTTTTGGATTCGCCTCAATTAGAAAAGGAACTATTCCGAGGAAGGCATTCCAGGTCGAGGTAATGAGAACCGTGGTGGCGCTTTCGGGGTCCATTGTGTGAAGCGAGCTGGTGCGCCTGGGCCCGTCGGTTCGCGCCGCGCCGCCAGCGATATTATAACTGCATCTTCCAAAGTAAACAGCGTGCCTGTTAATTGGGACTTAGAAATTCATGACCTGTATGATTGTGCGGGAGAGAGGGTGGGCGTTAGGAGCAAGGGGTTGCTCAATGCAAACACCATACTCACAACGATGGCAATGTGTGGTTGCAGGAAAAAATGTGAGGTGCGCTTGGACATGGATGGGAAGGAACCCAAGGATTTCACCTCCGCAAGGGCTATGCTGTCCAGTCCGCAGATCAAGATGAGGTGAGTCCACTACCTGACAATCCGCATTTAGATCGTTCCTCAGGAACTGATCATGGAGGGCGGGTGATGTTGCAGGCTGCTGTCTCCAAGTGTGTCACCGACGGCGTCCAGCCATTCGCCGTCACCACCAGCTCCTCCAGTGCCCTACAAGGCCACGGGGATTCCCTGCGTAGCTGCTGCCTCCAGGTTCACGGCTCCTGTCCACATCGACGTCGGAGGAACCATCTATACTTCGTCACTGGAGACACTTACTAAGTGAGTATCAGCTCTAATCCTAGGAACTTATCTTCCCGCTTCAATTCGACAAGGCCGTAGTTCTATTATTGTATGACGGGAGGATCAACTTTTCGAGCATGAATGTTTTGATACAAACGTCGGTTTTGATAAGGCCGCTCCGCGATGCCTGTCCGGTCGCTCATTCATTCCTTCCACCGGACTGACAGACAGCACGTAGCTCCCTGTATTAGCAAATAGCTGGCGCGCGGTGTGTATTTAAGCTTCAGCAAACGAGTCTGAAAGCGGCTGCCAACTGCACGCACCCGGTCCACTTGTGTCTCTGCGCGCCTCTTCAGTTCCGTCTGTCTACCGCACAGCTAATTCGGACTGTTTGCTTTTCGAGAATGTTGATCCACGTCCAACTTGTCTAAAAGTTTGACTGGTCATTCTGTCCAAACTTCACAGGTACCCAGAATCGCGGCTTGCGAAGCTTTTCAACGGGACCATTCCGATTGTGCTGGACTCTCTCAAGCAGCACTACTTCATCGACCGGGACGGCGGGATGTTCAGACATGTCCTCAACTTCATGAGGAACTCCAGACTCCTGGTGCCAGAAAACTTCAAAGACTTAGATCTCCTCCTGGAAGAGGCACGATACTTCGACATCGTCCGTAAGTATTTCGTCTAAGAACTCCTTGCAACTTGCACCGACGTTTTTCGGCGCTCAACTGCGTTCCTCTTTTCATCAGTTTTGAAAAACGCAATGCCGTGGCCTTCCTCTTTACTTTTTGAAGGGTTCAAGGTATGATAGAGGAGGGGAACGTTTATTAACCCACTACTGCCTAGCGATGCCGTTCGGAAACAGAAAAAATACTTTGGGTGATCTGTTTCGTTTAGCATTATCACAATATAAAAAATATCACCCCTCTTGAAACCTGAAATTTAATAATTTAGGCATTTTCTAAAGCTTAAAATAGCGTAATTTGATGGGAAAAATCCTCCGAATTTCTCTTTAGCTAAATTTCTCTCCAAATACTTTGAGCTGTTGTGGGTTATGAGGAACCTGAAGTATTTTACTGAATAGATACCTTCTATTTTTGGTACTGACGGGTCGATTATATTTTTTTTTCTTTCAGCTCTAGAAGTTGAGACATTCATCGATAAAGAGAACGGCTTTTCCCTGCTTTCTTTTTCGGTCCCACGGGAGTGCCTGTGATTTCCCGCCCCCACAATCTCTACCACCTACTTTTTGCTTGTAAAATGGATTAGTTTGAAACATTTTCTTGAGATCTTTCGCGAGAAAATTCGAGACAGTGATGACGGACGTTTTACTAGGGATGCAGGCAAGTTAGGCCTCGGGCGTCGCGCCTTCGTTCCCCGTCCCCTCCCAGCCCGATCCCGACCGCGGGCCCGCCCGGCCAGGCCGTCGGAAGAGATATAAATCTATCGACGCTGTCGCAGGCCGCAGGCAGATCCGAGCGTTTCTAATGGCGAACGGACGAGGCCGGGGGCCTGACCGCGGGCCTCAGCGCGCGCTCCGCTCCGACCAACATGTAATCAACGGGGATCGAACTGTGACTGTCCGTCCAGCCATCAGATTGACTACTGAGAAGTGTTCTTCTAGACTAATCAGATGTAGCCAAACCGTTGACAACGCAAACAATTTAAAATATGACTTCAAAAAACGAAGACGGGCGGATTTACATAAATCTTTTCACGGAATTTTCTCGAATATTGTGAGATCTTTTTTAGAGACAATGTTAACAGATTCAACGGCAATTCTTCGTCGCTAGAATTTGCGTATTGGCGATATTTTTTTGGTAGATAGATTTTTTTTTCGATGGCTGAAAATGCGTGAAATTTCATCAGACACGCATGTCAAGAATGGGTTAATGTCTAGAACCTCGCGGAGTCCGTTTGGCCATTCAACATTTGGCCATTACAGTAAAAAGAAAACACCTGTTAGCGAGCCATAAACCTGTTTTGAAACTGAAACGGGAGTAGGACGTATTTTCGTCATTTTTGTAGTCATCATAGAAATGATCTCGGCAAGTTTTCCATTAATATGACTGAAAATAGGTCTATCTTAAAAACAATCAAAAGACGATATGCCCTAGTTTTAGTTTGATCCCCTAAACCGACATAGGACACCCTGTTAAGGGTGATTTGTTGACTATGTTCCCGTATCGTTCAAAACAGGATTATATGCACTTAAGAAAGCATTTTTTATATAAAAGCGTTTTCTTTGGTTGCAGCCATGGTTCGGCAGTTGGAGCAACTTCAAAGAGAGCGTCAAAAACTTCATCACCAGCAGCAGCAGCGGTCTTCGTCGGGCGTGTCGAGCAGTGTGGCCGCCACCGGGGGCTCGGACGGCCCCATCGGCACTGCGCCACAACCCTCCGCCGGCGCCAACGTCGAGGCCTACGAATGCGTAGCATTACACGTATCCCCTGATCTCGGAGAGAGACTCATGCTGACGGGTGACAGAGCTTTACTAGACGAGGTGAGAATAGCCTTCTTTCCGCTGTTTCGTTTCTCCTGTAAGCATGTCTTCCTTAAGGTTGGAAAGTTTGACCTCAGAAATAGGGCGTGGAAACACTGTGGAATCGTAAACCATCACTTTGGCGCCATCTAGCGGCAGCAGCCAAGACTGCTAACTCTCTATGTGCACTGTAATTCTTCCAAGTGCTCTTGACACCCTCGCAAATATTCACTCAAGGGACGGAAAAAGTTACTCGGTTTGGATTTTTCAATTAAAACCCTGCCCCTGCGAAGCCTATATAAACGTATCAACAATTTTACCTTACAAAATACCCTCACAATAAAAACAAAACACCCGTTTTAAGTAATCCTAAACCTGTTTTGGGTGTGAAACTAAAACGGGTGTAGTACGTATTTTGGTTATTTTTCAAGATGGACTCATGTTCAGCCACATCATTTTAAAGGTCTCGGCGAGAGCTTTCCATTGATGCGGTTGAACATGGGTCTATCTTGAAAAGTAACCAAAATACGTTCAACCCGCGTTTTAGTTTCACACCCAAAACAGGTATAGAACACCCTTAGACAGGTGCTCTGTTTTTACTGTGATTCCACAAAATTTCAACTTACAAAAAGTTGTTGTTCTTTTCCGATACGGCAAGTGAGAACTTTTAAAGCACCTATCAAAAGCACTAAGAAAGCATACTTAATTTGCGCTCGCCAAGTACTATCATAGACAGAAAAAACGTCCCTCCCCCCTGCAACCACCTGGACATCCGTGCATTGCGGTTGCCTACCTCAGAAGGTGTCGCCGTTCTTTTGCTGACAATTTGGCGTCTTTGGCAGGTGTTTCCCGAGGCGAACCAGGCTGTCCTGGACGCGCGGATGGGCTTGGCGTGGAACCAGCACGACCAGCGCCACGTCATCCGGTTCCCTCTCAACGGGTACTGCAAGTTAAACTCGGTGCAGGCCATCAGCCGGCTGCTCAACGCGGGCTTCCGCGTCGTCGCCTCCAACGGGGGAGGCGTCGAGGGACAACAGTTCTCAGAGTACTTATTCGCACGAAAGATAACAGCCACGTCACCGACGGCATGAGCTAGTCTCTACTGTGGGAACAAACGTTCCAATCGTTAGCAGCTTCTAGATGTACGAATCTTTACAGACCGATTGTATTGCATAAAATGAGCGGATAGCAACAAATTCATTTGTTCAGACGCAGAACTCGCGGATTTCATTTTTTTAAGTTGTATTTGTAACCACGGAATATTGGTTTTCCTTGGTGATCACGGGGCATAATCAGTTGAAGCCCACGAATTCGACCATTTGCATTTTAGAAACGAGGAAGGAATAAAAAACATAGCCTACAGAAAAACCGAAAAAAGGCGGTTGAATTTAACAAAAAACATGACAAGATCGTAAAGTTTTTTGCCAAGTTATTCGCAATTCAAATTTGCACTTGTATCGATACCGCCCGATGATTCCAGAAGCTGTTAACTGATTAAAACATTACCTTAACATATTATGTATATACAAATAATTTATGTTGTAAGGACAGGTTTTTCACTTAAAGCTATTATTAACTTTCATCAGCGATGCAAACGCTGTGAACTGCGATGTAAACGCTCATAAACAGGGTCAGTAAAAACAGACGACAAAAATATCTCTTCCCGGTGCATTGTGTCGCGCTGCAGCCTAGAATCCCATTCAAACCTGTCTACAAAAACTGCCAACGTAGCGATAATAAGCAGCCACAAAAATTGATGCGAACTGTGAATCTCTATCAGACGGCTGCCTGTGAATGTACCCCATCTACTACGCCGACCCAGTACGAAGGAAAGAGGATTAAAACTTTAATCCTTCGAAGTCCCTGCCTAAGGATATATTGCATTTGAAAGGAGTTCAGAATTCACGTGTTCAAAATGTTTACACATTAAACAAGTTCCGCGTTTTTTTTCCTTTTTTTTCTTTCAAAAACTGGTTTCAAAAATAGTTGAAAAACAATTCTGACGTTGGGCCTCAAAAAGCTGGCGAACAATATCAGCAAAGTTTCAGATCTTCAAACAAGCTGTTTATTAAGGTTTAAGATGCAAAAAACTTGACCATATTTTAATTACGAAAAAAAAATATTACCTGCCTCGGTGATTCCTGTATTTTGTGGAATAGGATTTCATTATGTGGAATATCATTTTCTGGAAACCTATCGTGCTTTAATGAAAAAAAGTGTTGTTAGTTTTAGTTGAAAATTTACTTTGAGCCAAGTAAGTCATAATTTTAAACTGTGATGTTGTTAAGGAGCTTGGAACTCCAATGTAAATATTGTACAAAGATACTGTAGAATTAATGGTGATTAACCATCAGTACAATATATCGTCTTGCTTCTTTGTCTATTACACTTGTGTACATTTTCGGTCATCCCATGTAATAGCAACTTTTTTGTACATATAAGTGACAATCATCCCCTACTATGTATTGTTAGTTTAGCGCGCCACGAGCCGAAAAATGTGTTACAATAATTTACAACCCTGTAATAATAACCCTACATATTTTGTGTTACCATAAAATATGTTAAAAACATTTTGAATTTTTTCTTATTTTTTTAACATTTTTACATCATCGACCGTTACCCTTGCCTCGCAATAGGAACAGAGCTTTGCTTGCGACAACGGCCTTTTGTGTCCCTGCTATAAATGAAACTGTCACGGCAACCACTGCATATACAAATCTGCGTGTTGCTTTTATGGGAATAAGAAGTGCTGTCCATTGCTAAGAGCACAGAATATTGTTTTTGGAGTATTTTTGAGTTTCCTCGTGAAAGGTTTCGACTGAAAAAGGGTTGAATTTTTGTCTAACAAAACAAAGTTTTTTTTTTCAATGCACGGAGAAAATGACCGTTGAAACGTTTGTTAACATAGCCTCAGCAAACCAGAATTGTTGTAGTCACAATTTCACTTGTTACGGTGATTACTGTAATCGATATGGTAACAGGTCATATTGTTGAAGAAATTGACATTGTCACCACAAGAATGCTGGTTTGCTGAGGCTATATTAACAAACGTTTTATTGTTGAAACTGTCATTTTCTCCGTGTGAGTATCAATCGTTCTTAGCCTATGTACCAATTCTGTAAAAGACTAAAGTCGTCGTAACTGCCAAAAAATCTCACTCAGAAGACTAGTGGATTTCACTTGTCGATAAGCGATAAGCGTTTGGTCTTTGGTTCACAGGAATACCATAGAATAAGGATAACAGCAAAGTCACTTTCGAGCGGACGGAAACGGAAACAAGCGAGCGAAACTCGTCCAGGTTGTCGAAATCCGAGGCGAGGCGATATGGGGATAATAAGCTATTGGCATCGCGACAAGAACGAGTGTATCAGCGTTGATTCATTACTGGCTCGTTTTGAAACAAAAGTAGGAGCAGAAGGACATAGCTGGTCTGCGGCGGAGTTTCAACGAGGGCCGCATCCCCCGGGGGCCCCAAGGGTTCGGGGCATAGCGGGGCGGGGCAGGGGGCGGCGGGGGGTGGCGGGCGGCGCGGAGCAGCGCCGGCTACCCCGAGGCGCTCCTGTAGACGGAGCCTCTCCCTTCCGCTACTTTCCCGTCGCCCACTCCCCTCTCCCCGCGTGGCGCCGCAGGCTAGCCGTCCCGCCAAATCTCCTCAACCTACGTCCCCCCTCCCTTCCCCTCCCCGCTCTCGCAGGCCGCCGCGCCTCGAGCACTTATACAAGGCGGTTGGGCGGGCAGAAACCGCTCCGCGCGCCGCGCCGTGCCGCCAGCCCCGGCGGCTCTGCCGCGCCGGCAACGACAACTGGCCCAGGGACGCGAGGCGAGCGGACGCGGGGCTATGGAAACACAACGCAATCACGACGCCGCCGCCCCGATGACGAACTATCCCGAGGCGATCCGATCACATGGCCCGCGGCGATACCTTGCTTTCCACTGCCACTCGCCTAACACCTTTCCGACGATCCAAAATCCAGCGAATATTCCAAACGGTCTGTATGCCCAGAGAAATGCACCGTAAGCCTTCAAGTTACTAGTTTCTACCTTTCGTGTTCTACACCAGCAAGAGCAGCAAAACCCAAGCGGAGCGAGGCACAAGGCATCTAGATAATCTAACCTAAACGGAAGTCCAGTCACCGAAACGGATGCAAAACAAGCGGTATCCGAGCAAAGCGACGGGGAAGTCAGGCTCCTGGCACCTAATCTAATGTAATCGGTTAATCGTTAAACCGAGCGTTAAACCTCACAATGTAAGGCCGATCTGGAGCAACATTCTTGTTTATTACACTTTTTGTTTAATCAAACAAGTGTGATTATGATTGGTCGGGGCACTTCTAAAACTTTGTAAGACGCTCATTTAAGACTCATTGTCATACCTACCGGTACCTAAAAAGAAATACAAGATGTCGATAAAGACCGACATTTTTGATTTTTTTGCCAATATTCCAGAATCTTACTTCCAAATACCAAAAATTATACTTAGTCCAAAGAACTTAGCTCCAGTTAGCTATTTGAGAAAAAGGTAGCAACTTTTACTTTTTTGGGCGCAGTTAGTTAAAACAACGTCGGCTGAACTAGCGTAAACAACGTGTCTTTGAGCCAACAAAGCTAATTTTATCTAGGGCAGGGCGAAACCTCCAGCAAGGTCAGTCGCGAACTTATGCGTCTTTCCTTGTGAGCTGTATTGGTACAGTATTTCCATTTCTCACTGTTCCTGGGTTATGTGAGGACAGAAATTTCCTAAAATATCTGCGTTACCGCTCTACTCTATAATTGCCTAAAAAGTGAAGTTGAAGTAGATAAGTTGTGCCAGTGCCTCTAAGGCAATGTGTTAGTACGGTAAAATTAAGATTGGTTTAGGGTGCTATAACGTAACGATGAGTTGCGTACGTTACGTCACTGGAACATGGAAGTAAAGATATGTTTTCGACAACCTCGATGGCGATACCCTTCTGAGTTATTTTAAAAACGAGACATTAAAAGATAGTTGTCAAAGTCATTTACAGAGGGCGCCGACGGGGAAGCCCGCAGTGACTGCGATGCAATTAGTAGATCTGCCCGACTGCAGTGTCTAGAAGACTTGCGACCCGCAACAAAAACATTCATCCAATTGTGGTGACAAACAGAGCAGTGGTCGATCTTGACAAACCTTCAAAGCATTTCTTAGCTTTGCAGCGGTCGGAAAGAGCGCTCCACTTGTTTGCGCCAGCGGCTGCACTATAGACACGACCAAAAATGCTCCAAAAACGAAGAATGCTATGAAGCATTCCTTCGCTTTGCAAAACGGACGAAAAAGCGCTTCTAAAGTTTAAGCCATATGCCGCCATACGTCTAGACACCACCAAAGGTGCAACCAACACGAGCGATGTTTGAGAAATGCTTTAAAGCATTTTTTCCTGTGCATTAGACGCAAAGACCATCCCTACGAAACTCTACCAAAAGTGGCGAAAAGAAAGGTGAGCATTTACTGGATATACGCTCTGTGATAAAAAGAGCTTACAAGGGAACATTCCCAGGCCCACACGACATTTTTCAATCAAACTTTTTGGGGCGTAAGTGCACGACATCCCGCAGAGAATCCTATCTGCAAAGATAACTAGCGACTGTTGCTGATTACTTGGAAGATTTCATTGACTCTGTTACACAGATTCTCGACAGTGCAGGTCACCTTGGTTAAGGATTACCGCGTTGTAAAGCGTATGTGTTCTTTTAGAAGAAGCGTCGCGAAGGCAAGGCAAAACGGTCGCCATACAAATTCGTTGGAAACAATCAAGTTTAATCAAATTCAGGACACATCAAGGTCACGTTTTGTCCTTGAAGTGGGACTATAAGTAAATTAAGGTAGTAGAGGGAGGATTTAGTAGGTTATGGAGGGGTAGTTTAGATTGGGATAGGGTAGGGTTGACAAAGTTGTCGGCTAGGTGCACCTATACTGTGCAGCTCAGAGTGAGCAGGTCCGGATGGTTTAGATTAGGTTACGATTAGGCTATACCTGACGTTGAGCTTCTTTCATTAAAGCAACTTTAAGTTATGCTAGGTGAATTTCGGTTAAGTTAGTTCAGGAAAGGTTAGGTTAGTACCACGGTGATGTTATGTTTGATTCAGTTGGTTTCGTTTCAAGCTCGGTTGGGCTTGGTTTACAAAGAAAAGCAACCTTAAAAGATTCATCTCGGCGAATAGGGCGATGTCACTGAAAAAGCTTTGGTGAGAACGGTACTTTAGCAAGGCGGCGACACAATCGTAAAAACCAGAAACAACCATGAATAATTGGTTTAATCCTCTCTTGTTAAAGTTAATTTGTCATATAAGATACAGTGTCATATCATCTCACTTATTCGTAACGGAGAAACATTCATTACACTACTTCACATGATAGGGTTAGGAACGGCTAACCAAAGGCCAACCCTAACCTCAGAATGTAAAGTCTTGTATATGAGTGTTTTTCTGTACAAAGTAAGGTAATATGGCCAGGTTTGTATTATGGAAGATAATTAAACTCCTACAAGCAAGGTTTAAACCATTATTCATGATTGTTTCGGGTTTTTACGATTGTGTCTACGCCTTGCAAAAGTACCGTTCTCACCAAAAAATCTCAGTGACATCGCCCTATGCTCCAATCGACACCCCCTCTCGCTCTCAGAGGGAGGAGGGGGAAGGTTCTGCCGCTAACAAGTAAGACGGACACCGCGCTACGTCTCTGTTTAAATGTCAAAATTGAGTTGAGTTTCGGCTGAAACGAGAATAAATAAATTCGGCGACGTTGAAAAGGGTATAAGGAAAGGGTAGAGTGAGGAATAGAGAACATGAGAAGACATCTATCTGACCAGCGAATGCTTTGTAGCAAGCTTGGGCACCGTAGAGTGCGTTGTTCGCCCCGGGCGTTCCGACTCAACTCATTATTACGTTCTGCGTTCACAACGCTACTATTCACAAGCATGTATTTCGCCCCCGCCTGCCGCCGCCGCCGCCGCGCAGCCCGAGCGGGCTGCCAGCCGTGCCGTCCCGCCCGGGGGTACTCCGGGGCTACCACCCCTGTGCCCCCCCACCCCCTCCCCCAGCCAGGCGCCTTGGGCGGACTCAAAGCCCACCCTTCACCTTTCCTCCCCCACCCCCTTCGCTCGATATCTTATTTCCCTCCAGTGTACCAACCTAACCGGATATTTATCCTCTTTCCTGGCGGCATCACGAGATCTTGGAGGAAAAGCTGCGATGCCAGAACGGGATGCAGCCAGCACAAAATCCGACGATCAAATTTGCTTTTTCGAAACCAATTATTCCCGAAACTAATCTGCTCAAAAACTGGATATTCATGGTGAATACCTGCGTTTCCCAGTGCGCGCGGCATTTTGCAATTTAAACCACCCACTTACCGGCTCATTATAGACCTCAACAGAGACAAAACAGGTGTCGAACTCGCTGTACGTCGATGTTTCGAAAACTCGAAGCAACTATTCGCCCGCCTACCCCATATAAAACGTATTAGGTTGAGTTCCGTGCGTTCACGTCACCCCCCATTTAGAATGCATTACGTGCGTTTAAGTCTCCATGTCTTTTCCCCGACGGGCGAATAGCTCCAACCTTCGAAATTTTATATGATACGCGGAACACACACTAAATTTTAAAAGTGGCATATTTTATTTCAACTTTCATCGCAAAGTCGAGAGGTACGACAATACAGCGAGGAACAAGGCCACTAACCTAATAATACAACCTATGCACAGGTAAAAATAGTTCCTGTACAGCCATATCAATGGAAAGAGTTCTGCGAGACCTTTCCTTTGATATGGCTGTAGGTGGGTCTATCTTAAAAACTAATGGAAACACGGCATGTCCCGTTTTACCTTCACCCAGATTTGTTGGCGGGTGTTCCCAAAACAGAAATTATTATCCGTGAGTTGTCGAGTGGAGCAATAGGGAAGCGTGGCACATTGCAACTAAACAATCACATCTAAGCTACCATACGCGGTTGGATGCCTGAAATCGTCTTTTGACATTATAAAGGTTTCCATCCATCAAAAAAATGAAGCATCACAACAAAACTTGGACAAAAAAAACTGACTCGAGTAAAGAGTACACTGATATCCTGACCCGAAATGACGATGGAAACTCTTCAACAGTCCAAAAACAATATGACATCTCACAATAAAGTATCGCATTACAAGCTTATAATGTTTAAATATGAAACAGAGATTGAATGGTATAAAAATACATGTTTTCGCGGAATTGACAGGTCGCGATATCCTCCAGAATAGGCACCTTCTTCTTTAAAATGGATTGAGCAAACTTTGGTTGGTAATATATTTTAAAAAGTACCAGTGTACTGTAGCAATGAAAACAACATAACATTTTAAGAGCTACCTAGCTGAACTACTCTTCCTTTTCTCGTGAACAGTTCAACTAGTTTTGGATGATGCGGGTGTTCGCGACCTTTTAAGGTAGTTTCTGCAATATTCACTGGTCAAAAAAATCTTTAAAAAATGGCTATTTTTTAAAAGACTATTCTCACGCAGCCCCATTTAAAATTTATTAGGTTGGTTTCCGTGCGTTCAAGTCACCTGCCATTTCAATACATTAGGTTATTTTCCGTGCGTTAAAGTTTCCCTTGGAATAACATAGGCGGGCGAATAGACCTGACCTCTTTTCAAAACCAAAAAAAAACTGAAAATTATGAATAGTGTTTCTCTTTGCAAGAACACTTCAGTTGTTCCTTAAACTTATTTTTTTTAATCATTTTTAGGAGTCGTCCATATTTTACGTGCCCTGTTTTAGGACATACTTTTTGATTCCCCCTCTCCCTCCGTACCAGCACGGAGACCAGCACGGACCAGCAATAAAGACCAGCACGGAGAAGAAATTCCTTCTCCATGAAACCAGGTTTCCCTATAAACTTACGACCGTGCCTTAACTATGAACCCCTCCCCCTTAAAATCGCAGCTAGTTTGAGGACGGTCCATTTAGCTACACGGTTCATTTTCAATTAAGAATTTCCATCAAGTTGCTGGTTTGAGTCTCTTCATCTCCAGCCCGCTTCTCCAAACCCAAATAAATGTTAAACCCATGAGAGGAGTTTGAGTACTCATGCATGTTTATATGCGTACCAAACAGGCACTTTTTCAAGTGAGGCTATTCCGGGAGGAAAATGAAAAGAGGCCTACTTGATCCAATAGGGTTTTTGAAGGAAGAGCAGCTTGACTTGGTTGGTCGCGAGCAAACACCCAACTCACCGAGCTTTCTTATCAAGATTTCGCTTTGAACATTTCTGCTAACTACGCCGACGGCTAGACGCTTACGCCGTGGGCAAATTTTAAAAAGTGCACAGGCTATTCAACCATAGAACTCCAAGCCCCTCCTTTCCCCGTCACGTTCTAAGGTACATTTGAGCTCCGAAACAGATTCATCTAAACCGTTATGTTAGGTCAAGTGAAGTAAGGTTAGGTTAAGTTAGGTTAAGTTAGGTTAAGTTAGGTTAGGTTAAGTTAGGTTAATTTAGGTTAGGTTAAGTTAGGTTAAGTTAGGTTAGGCTGGGTTAGGTTAAGTTAGGTTAGGTTGGGTTAGGTTAAGTTAGGTTAGGTTAAATTAAGTTAGGTTACGTTAGGTTAGGTTAAGTCAGGTTTGGTTAATTAAGGTTAGGTTAATTTAGGTTAGGTAAAGTTAGGTTAGGTAAAGTTAGGTTAGGTAAAGTTAGGTTAGGTAAAGTTAGGTTAGGATAGGTTAAGTTAGGTTAGAATACGTAAGGCTTGGTTAAGTTAGGTTAGGTTAAGTGGCTTGAACCTCGCTTCCCTCGGCTCTGCAATGAAATGTGGAACACGCTATGTGGCAAACTTAGTCTTTCAAAGTTACAGTTACACGTGCGTCAAAGTCTCCCCGCAGATAAAATGCGTCCCGCCCCTGTCGGGCAGATAGCTCTCTTTAAACGAGGGAAACCACTTTTGGGCCGGAGAGTACTGGTCCCCATCTCCGCTAAACACCAGAAGCTTGCACCGCGCCGAGTGAAAGAAACGGCCGTAGAAAATTGCCTGCTTAATGCCAAAATGATCGCTTTGCAAAATGACCGGTTATGCGCTGTGCAATGCACAGCACATGCCTTCCTTGCGAGCCATGAGTAGTATTAGGCGCTGCCCTCCGTCATGATTCCTGCCAATCGATTACAGCGCGAAAATTAATTTCCGGCAAACGCCCCTGTCCGGCCATATCCGGCCGGCCATGCCTCGCGTCGCGCGACGCGCAACGCGCCAAACTCGCAAGCGTATTTACATGAAATGCCCCCACCGCGCCGCCAGATCTAATACCAACAATCTCCCCCAAATCCGATCACCATAATACTTTCAGCATGCTTTCGCGGCTTGGGACATATTTTATTTTACATAGAGAATGCTGTATAATGTGCCGCTTGTTGATTGGCTTGGATATGCAATCTTTAAAGGCGTGCCTCAACGACCTTCCACTTTTTTAAGGTTGCATACCTGGTGCGTTCTACCTTTCATCGCCAAGCCTTGCGATAGGAGAGGAAGTGCCTAATTTAATGTCTCGTGGCCAAGGATGATGCAGTTTACTTTGGTCAGTTCTACTCGCACGCCTATGTTAATACAAGAATTGAACGCACGGAAACCAATCTAACGCATTTTGAATGGGAGGAGACTTGAACGCACAGAGACCAATCTTATAGATTTTAAATGGGGCAGCGTGTGAATAGTCACTTTGGTTTACTTATTGGCGGCAATAACTACAACTGAGCGGCATCTGGCTTAGCGACAGCCGAAGTGCGACAGCGAAGCAACGGAAACTAACGTAACCAAGTCTAACCTACGCGGTTGGTAAGTCGTTAATCTTCATGATGTAATTTAAGGTTGAATTAAAAAGGTTGAATACACGGGTAGGAAATGCAATATTTGTTAGTGCGGCCTGCATTGCCACAGATCCGCACCTCAGATTTGAGAGTTACTTTGATTATTTAAGCGGAGTTTGAATTTTGTAAGCTGTAATTAATGTGCCGACTGGCAGGAGAAAATTTGGGGGTCATCGGGAAGTACCAAACGAAAGCTCCTAGAACTTCTCCAGTTTTGCACAAAATTCAGCAAAACTGGCGTTTTGCAGTTTATAGAGAAACCATTCTCACAACCGATCCTCCTAAGCTAAAACTTAGATGAAAATAAATAATATAGACCTATAAACACGAACCAATGTTCGCATTTTTTTCGGCTTTTAAAGATTTTTTTTCTACCCGACGCGGTTCAAGACCAGACCCGCGCAGACCACCTCAAAGCACATAGGACTAACAACGAATAATCAAAGAACATAAAATACCGGGGTAGAGCGAGGCCAGGTCAAGAAATCTAGGTAGGCAACCGGGCATGCATGGGCGTTTGACCGGATGTCTAGCACCGTAAGCCTTCCGCGCTCGACTTTAGAATTCAAATAAGAATGTCGAGGAATACTTACGTGTGCGGTTTTTGGCTCACGGTGTTTTGTGGACGGCCAGATGCCACAGGCTATGTGGGCGACGTACCTGGACCACCGTTTTATGATTCCGGCCGTGTCTCAATAGAGACTCGAGATCACTTGCTGTCGTCTCTCTTTGAGTTACCGTTCGAAACCCTTTTAGTTACGACCTCGAAAATGCGAGCCGTGCTAAGCTCTCAGTACATTCACAAAATTGTTGCCAAAAGAAACAGGTTCATACGCACTTATCTCGTTGTATTATCTATCTTGGGGGGGGGGATCAACTCGGGAGGGAAATTTGGGATTTCCCACGTGGGCTACAAAATACAAGGACCCCCGGGCCAATCGAGTGGCCTCCACCCCACTAAATCCCTATATAGGTATCTGCAGTGATACCAGGCCCCCCTTATCGAGCTACCCCCCCCCCAACCCGCCAAGGTTGGGTGACAGGCTTTAACATCCGGATACGTGACCATACAGTCTGCGCCTTATCTGCCCTCAATTTCTAGCTCTGGCGTAGATGTGAAGCAGTCCGAATAATCAAATCAATAATGAAAATGATTTTTTTTAGATACAACAGTAATTAAAAGGTCACTTACAAGTGATCGCTCCGGTGTGAACAAAAATTATTGATTCAACGCCGCGACAAAAATGATGCTTTTAATGTTTAACTCTTCCAAAAAGGAAGGAAGAAAAGAAAAACAAAACCTTGGAGTGCAATTTAGTCGTTCAAACCAAAAACTGACCATGCCGAAGCTTCAAGTGAGTGAATTTTAGGTTTAATCGAGCGAATTTCAGTCGAAGTCTCAAGGAGAAAAAGGAAATAAATTAAATTCTCATTTTCATTAAAAAAAAAGGGGGGAAGGGCTCAGGAATTGCGCCTTCAAACATGCCATTAGTTTAAAACAAGTGGAATACACATTACTGCATGAATTTCGAGTTCGCGTTTTATTGTCAACATTCTATTTACGATACGCAAATAATTCACTACTAAAAAATCGTTGCGAGATATTTAGTACAGCTCTATTCGCACGCCTATGTTAATACAAGGGAGACTTCGACGCACGGAAACCAACCTAATTTTAAATGGGAGGTGACTTGAACGCATGGAAACGAACCTGATACATTTTAAATGGGGCAGCGTGTGAATAGTCACTTCGTTGGGTTTATCTCATATTTCAGACAATTTAAAAAAATATAGTAGGGAAGTTTAAACAACGCAAAAATGGAAACACGGTTATAATGGGACAGGTGTAGCCCATGGAGCGAATGACAGTGGCGGTCGCGGAGCGGGGAGGCGGGGTCTAGGACGCCCCCCGCGATGCTATCTGAGTGGCTGCAGCCACTTGTTGGGCTTTAGGCCGCCGCGCCGCTCCGCTTCGTCGGCCGCTTGGCGCTTGGCGCCCATCAATTTGAGCGGCGAGTCCGTCCGGCCGGACCGCAGCGGGCCGGACCGCACCGGGCCAGCGCCCCCAAGCCGCCGGCCGCCCGCGCAGACCGCACCAGCCCGGACGGAGCTCCCTTGTCAACGAGCCATACGTCGCGGTTATCAGTTGAGCCATCCATCCAGGAGCATTGAAAGGGGAAAGAGAACAGTAGAAGCAGCTCAGCTTCTTAAGCTGCCCCATCGCGAGTTCAAGGTGGTATAGGTCACAATGTAGAGTCCTTCTAGAGAGGGAATCGTCTTTATGGCTCCATCACGTTGAGTGTTTCATTACAAAGAATCGACAATTTTCACCGTTGACTTTAGGAGATTGTGAAATTAGCATTCAGTTGTTGCTTTATACAGTCCTCTAGCTCAGGTGTTTCGTTTTGGGCCATTTGATGAATTGAGATTATTAGCCACAAGCGACGGAAGTATCGCTGTACCATGTGAGTTGCGAGCCCCTGAGGATTTTCTGAAATGACAATGCAACCTGCTCGACATGAGTGCTATGCGTGTTGCCTACAACGGGATGGATTCCTTGCGTTTCAGCCTGTAGTGGACAACAAGCGTGGCACTCGTGTCGAGCAGGTTGCATCGTCATTTCAGAAAATCCTCAGGGGCTCGCAATTCACATGGTACAACGAAAGGGTGCATTACTATTTTCAGTCGAATAGTTCTACCTATTGATTCTTGATTCACACAAAGTGAACAACCGCCAGTTTTGTGAGAGAAGTTCGAACGAGTGATACTCTAATTTGGTGTAAGATAAACTCATTAATAGCCAATCAGTGAAAAACCACCGATCCCTTTTTGTTTGAACATGGAAAATGCACTCTCATGGAGTGGTATAGTCTATCTCGTCTATTAGAGGAGGTTTGTTTTTCGCCGCCGTGCCGACACAATAGGATTACTTGGGTCGCCTTTTGTGCCGCGCGGCACGCTGGTCCATTCACGTGCATGTAGCCCA
>Ga0058701_10000933_pt1 | contig 20068 bp, 21 predicted proteins | sample AgamicOrMae_FD_97039 | JGI IMG/M metagenome (GOLD analysis project Ga0058701, IMG submission 97039) | Agave microbial communities from Guanajuato, Mexico - Or.Ma.e | ecosystem: Host-associated > Plants > Phyllosphere > Phylloplane/Leaf | place: Guanajuato, Mexico | collected 2012-06-04
TCTTTTCATTTTGTCACAAATTAACACACTAACCTTCTACAATGAATTTAATTTTAGGTAAATATTTCTTACAACCCCCCCCCCCCAAAAAAAAATAAAAAAATCACAAAATTTGAGAATCACTTCGCAGACTCTCCTTTGGTTTCGCTCGACTCTCCTTCTGCCGCCTGATTTCCTTCTGACACGATGTTACCCGCTGCAGTCTTGAACCAAGTCAGCATTCCTTTGTGTTCCTGATTATCTTTAAGTTTTAACCTAAGAAAAGAAGAAAAAGTTAATAACATGCTCATGCAAAACGAAATTCGAGCTTCCCATTTTGCTTCTCACCGTTTGGTTGTGATGTTATGTAGCGGCCCGAAAGCCAGCGCAACTACCGTACACGCTAAACAGATAACGTTGTACGGCATACTGAAATCGGGCGTTGGTAATGTTATAATCAAAACCTCTGTCCTAAGCCGCACAAGGTAACCATTCTGAGACGCGTTCACACTGAAAAAAAACGCGAAATTATTGCAGGCAACGCAAAGATTGCTTCAGCAAAGACAAACGTTGGGTACCTCGACAAAATTGTGGAGCCATGATGAGGGAGTGCAGTGTAGTTCCGAGCGTGAGGTAACATTGAGGTTATAACGGCAGATCCAACGTAAAAGCCGTGATTTGCATCTGGAGGATATTCCTGCCATTTAAGGAACATGTAGTCAAACTCGAGATAGATCTCAGTCACTGATCGCGGAGGTAGCTGGATGATGAGCTCCAAGTGATATGGCCGACTCCTCTCTCGACCAGGCATGTAGTGCTTTAATACTGTGAAATAGAACCAAGATAGTTGAGTTGGTCAGAGCAATATTTCTCGGTTGATAGTAACACAAACTTACGTGGCTCGATTTTCCGGCCGTTGCTGGTGACGCGGAGAGTATGATAATATAGTGGAACATACCACGGAATATTTTCCAGGTAAACTATATCAATGGCCTTCCAATGATTGTTGTAGACTTTAGTAACAATACCTCCTCGTTCTTGCCCATATCCTACGAAAAAAAATACGATTTCCAGCATAGCTTCACTTTGCTACCTGACGTAAGTGATACTTACCGATGATGTATCTGCTAGCATGCAGTATAGGAGGGAGGTTGACTGAATACACTCTTGACCCACTATGAATAGCAGCAATGCTGAACATCCCCCCTGTATTGATCTTATTCACATCATATAAGGCAAAATCAGTTGGGTAACCTCCTCTCTCACTGTGAATAATTTTTTGAGGTGGAGGTTGTAACACAAATTTGGACCATGTCTGAAAAAAATAAAAAAAATCACAACTGAAATGTTGAAATAACTGGATGCATATTGATGAGGAATGAAAAGTTGTTTTACCTCATTAGCTGTGATGTCAATGTATATATGACTAGTTGTTGCAAGAGGGCATGATCCTGCAAGGCCCAGTCCAAATAATTTACGTAGGGACCAGTCCATGCTGTCTGAACCAAGGATCAAGAGATCGTGGACTAGGGACACAGTTTGCCTAAGCTCCAATTTTGTAGAGCTGCAGAGATCATCCTGTAAAATTTGAAGAAGTGAATGTGCTGATTTCATATTCAAAAATTGATCCTATCATACAAAAAAATTAAAAAATTCTTTCCACTGAATTGTCTTACCTTACAAATAGGGCGAAGGTGAATACCAAGTGAATGATAGTTTGTGTTATACACATAGGCAGCATTGAGCAAGGTTGCCAAACCTCTCTGAAATAATTTTTAAAAATTGTGAATAATGAAAGCAATAGAAAATTTTTATTAACATGTTAAAATAAGAAATGTAGGTTTTTACCTTTGAATCACAGGGTAACAATTTTTTCCAAGGAGTCAAGTTTTCTGTACACACAATTTCCCTTGGCAATGTAGCATATCTTACAAAAGTTGAGTTGTAGGTTCCATTAATGACAACTCCTTCAGGCTTAAAGCTAAGCAAGGGACTTAAACTTTTTGATGGATCAATAAAATTAAAGGAAGCACATAGCAAGCCAGCCAATGCTCCAGCTAGTTCCCTCCAGGACCTGTCAACACTGAGAATATTTTGGATGAGTAGATCAGTCACAGATAAATTAAAGAAAAAAGGAGAGCATTAAATATTTGTAAAATGTTTTTGAATACTCGGCACTTACTCTTTGGTATCCTCTTTAAACCAGGCCCACACTTCAGCACCAGGGGGTGCATTGATAGCTGGGTATCCCCAGACTTCATGACGCCATAGTCCACTTGTAAGACTTATGTGAAGCTCTTGCACATTGTGTCTACTGACTACTTCACCCAATGAATGGGGGAATAGATGGGAGTGTTGATCTAAAAATTGGTAACAGTGAAAATTCATTACTTGCATGCTCAAAACTCAGGGATAAAAGTGAAGCACAAGAGTCCCTTGAAACGCCGGTATTTGAAACAGCTTCGAGGCCAACATAAACCAAATATTTAATGATAGCCAGGGTTGGATATATAAACACATATCTATTTTCGTTTAAGAAATAATAATAACAAATAAATATCTACAGAGTTTCTTTAAGGATATTCTCGGTTATAATAGGTAAATATTTGAAATAAATAGGGAACGAAGAGGTTAGAGTACTCACACTGGGTGTCTCCTTCATAATCCCAAAGAGTTGTAAATTGGAAGTATGCATAAACATGACCACTAGGCAGAGGTTTTATCATTAACTCTTCGTGGAATGAGTCTTTTGCAATATTGGATTGATTTGCCCATGTTTTTAACACGGTTAAAGACAAAATAACTGAAAATAACAACATTGTTTTACACCCACACCCATTTGACAACATTCCCCCTCCCTATGAAAAATTTACTGACAGTGTTATGATCTGTTACTTCAAAAAGTTGGGATAAAATCTTCTTTAGAAAAACATCAAGCCTGTTTAGAAACTTGGATAATTTTAGGGATAAATTTAATGGCTTTGAGGACGTATTTGAAAGCGTGAACTATGTGATCGCTGTAAAACCAGTGTGAAGCTTTGACGGAAATGTTTTCATAGTTACTTCTGCTGGTACAGTGCAACAGTGAGGTCCATAGCCGCAGATTTCTTGCACTAAACAAACGTCTCTGTGTACTGTTTAACTGCAATTATTGCCTTACATGGCAGCACGCAGCCAATTTCTATTTTATTTTTATTTTCTTATTAATTTATCAAGTACTTACTAGCCAACTGTGTCATTTTTATCCGAAAATATGAGCTGCTGGAAGCTTGTGTGTAGGTTAAGGCCCCCGAGTCGTGTGCGTCTTGAAGTAATATCTGGTCGGTCTGCTAAGTTATCTCGAACTTTGACACCTAAACGAAGCATTTCCACTACCAATAGTTCGTTTCGATCTTCCTCTATAGTGACCCAAGAGATTAACTCTGTGTCTGCGAATGACAAGGAGCACAAGTCTCAAGAAACCATTCTCAGTCCTACACAACCCACCGACTCTGGGAAGGATCAACCTGAAGAATTAGAGGATGATAAAGATGCCAAAGTCAAATCAAAAATAGTTTTCAGTTCCTATCTTTATGAAGTGTATCCTGAGCAACATGGGGTAAAAAAGAAACTACTCCAAATGAAGAAGGCAAAGGAAACTGCCAAGGAGATCAATGAGCATGGCTTCCGTCCAATGAAATCGCATGCTTTGAAATACTTTGATGAATACATTGAGAGAAATGACAATAAAGTTAAAGAAAGAAAAGCAGATGTAGATCAGCCAGCACAAGAAGAAGAGAAGGTACATTTTCCATTTGCTGGTACCAGTTCACCTCCATCTGATGAAGAACTATCTACAGTGCCAAACAAATTTCTACCTCGTAAAGTACGCCTAGAAAAACTACGAGCTGTTGACAGTGATGAGACTTTGAGAGAAAAAGTTCAAAATGCGATGGGTATGCTGTTGCCAGCCTCTTATCTTAAGCTTTTCAATCTTTTATTCTTTGCTACCTGTAGGCAGAGCAAGTGATGCCAGTATTATTCTTTTGTTCATTCTCAGTATATTTTTCAGATGAAAGGTGGATGAGTGACTATGAGTATTTTAAAGAGGGTACTTTAGAATCCTGGCAGAAAATGTATGGAACACCCATGAAAAACATCCCTATTAGCAAAATACCCTGTGGCGGTTGTGGAGCATTTTTACAGTGCCAGGTTTGTGACACAAAATTAAACTTGAGAGTTTATTTACATGGAATTTTCACTACAACTTTTTCTTTCTTTTTTTTTTTTCAATTTTCTGTAGGAGCCAGCTATTCCAGGTTATCTTCCAAGTGAAATATTTCTTGATGTGTCTCCATATGAGCTCAAAACAATCACATGTCAGCGGTGTCACTTCTTAAAGAAGTATGACATAGCTTTAGATGTACAAGTGCCGCCAGCTGAATATCCAACTGTTTTAAATGAAGTATCAAAAAGAAAAGGACTGGTAATATTAATAGTTGATCTCCTTGATTTCCCATGTAGTATTTGGCCAGGAATAGTAAAAATTATAGGTAAGGTTTCCCTCGTAAAAATTAGGTGATTTTCCCTTTTAAAAGTCAGGGCTTAATTTTTCTTTTTGGTTCATTTTCAGGAGAAAATAGGCCAGTCATTGTGGTTGGAAACAAAGTAGATCTTTTGCCAGGAACCCATCATGGGTACCTAAATAGAATTAAACAAGCATTACAAAAGAGCTTACGCACTAATGGTCTTGGCAACATAAAATTAAAGAACGTTATTCTCATAAGTGCGCGTTCCGGATTTGGAGTTGAGGATCTTATCACTGAGGTCCATAGAATGTTAGAATACAAAGGTGAGCAGGAAAATCACTCCAAGCAGTAGATTCTTTGTTTTTACATCTCTTAATAATTCTTTTTTTGTTCTGCAGGAGATGTCTTCCTTTTGGGCTGCACCAACGTCGGTAAATCTACTTTGTTCAATTGCCTTCTACAATCTGACCTTTGCAAAGTCGAGGCAACTGATTTAATACAACGAGCGACAACTTCGCAATGGCCGAACACAACTCTTAATTTGTTGAAGGTATAATGGGATTTTGCTGCTATGATTTTTCTAGAGTTTCTTGGATACTTTTTTCCTACAAATAATGTGGTGGTTCCAGTTTCCGATAATGAGGCCGCAAGGCTGGAAATTAGAGCAACGAATCAAAAGGCTCGAGTACGACAATGCGCACCATATGGAAAAGAGATTGCGCGCTGTCCAGATCAGCAGCAATCACATCTACCACATGCCGTCGTTAATGGGTAAGTTTCAAACCCTTTCAGGTAACCGCCTTGAAATGATGTACTCGTTACGTTATTTTTCTTGTTTCCAACATTGGAGCATTCAATTTTTCGTACCTCCTACTTGGGTGGATGGGAAGCTATCGGGTAGCTAGCATCTCTGAAAAATGCTTTCCTTTCTCGTTGTTTCAGAGTTCGTCGGTCGCACTTTCCACGCTCAGAGGATCCCTGCAGAAACTAGCAAAGACGTGTTTAGTGCTAAGAGAACGCGTGAAAGTAAGAAAAAACTCGGCTTGGACGAAAACCACCCTTCGTTCAAGGATAGCCGTTGGTGTTACGATACTCCTGGAGTCACTCATCCTGATCAGGTTCATATCGCTTCGTCTCTTCTCTCAGCTTCATCGTTCCGCTTTTTCTCTAGCAATTTTTCATGATTTCTTATGTCCAGATCCTCACACTCCTTACCACAGAAGAGCTGCTGGAAGTTTTGCCGTCTAAATCTCTCATACCACGGACCTTGAGATTACGGCTAGGACAATCCCTCTTTGTTGGGGGCCTGGCTAGAATCGACTTTTTAGACGGAGAGGACAATTTTGTATGGTAAGGATGGTATATGAAAATCCGTTAACATCTACTTTGTGCATAATTAAGCACTGTTCATTTCAGAGTTGGAATGTTCCTACTCCCGTGTTCCATCTTAACTTGATTTTTCATTGATAGCATTAACGGAATGCAACCGCATTAGGTAATCCTAGTTTACATTAGCCAGAGTTAGATCATGTCCCTTGTGTCGTACTACCGCTCATCTTGGCGATCTCCCCAATGCCGCTTTCGTCTCGGTGACGGTAACAGCCGCGGAGAAGTAAGCGGCATCAGGCTTGGCGTCTGTAAGCTTAAGTAAACGTAGGCTGCGTTAGGTTACATGTCTTTTGCCTCCGCTCTGCTATTCGATGAAAAACGCCGTACAAGAAATGAAAAATTTCACTTTCAAAAGTTCCCTCTTTCCGATTCACAGTGTGGTCTGATTTGCAGGATCACGCTGTTTACTTCGGATAAGTTGCCTCTGACTGTCGTCTGGACGAAAGATGCTGATGAGGTTTACCAGTACTCTCTTGGAACTGAAGTACTGAGAGTACCTCACAGCGGAGCGAGTAGGATTGCTCGGTGGCCCGGCCTGAAAGCTGCACCGAGGCCTTTCACTCTATTCAGCGAATCAGAAAACGTTTCTGGAGCTGATTTGACGCTTTCTTCGACAGGTAAAGACTACGAGAAGCTCAGACTCCGTTGTTCTAGTCAAGGTGAACTCTATAATAGTAGAATCACTCCCGTCGAAAATGGGAGACGTTTTCTGACGCCACTTGTTTGTGCGGGTTGCCTACTTACAGGGTGAAAGGCCTCCTTCTCTCGGATCGAACGAAACCGAACTTCTCCGGACTTACCCGAGCAAGCTGCCTTTCATCCTATAAGTAGGCGACCCGCACAACAAATGGCGTCAGAAAACGTCTCCCGCTCTCTCAGTGTATAAGGCCTGAAGTGACTCCACCGTTTTAGACCCACCTTGGTTCTAGCAAAACTTTGTTTGTTTCGCTACTTCAAACTCATCTCGGAAAACTTGTGACTTTTTAATCCCTCGGATAATAATAACTAAAAGTTAACGTTTTAAAAGCGTTCGTTTTCAAACGAACAGTCTGGCCTGAGTTTAATAGGCTATTTATTAAGTTGCCTTTTTTAGCCGACTGTAAAAAAATATATACCTCTGTATCTATCGGCTTTTTTATTCTTTTTTGTAGGACCTGTTGTTGTTTTTAACGGCTTGGTCTCTTAAGTTGTTTCAGAGCTTCCCAAGCCATACTAAACAAAATGGGCTGAGTTTATTGTTAATCTAAAAATAGGCGCGGAATACAGAGAATCACATTTCCATCATCAGTGCCGGATGGATAATGAACTTGCACGTTTTAACGTATAGTGTATGGTATTTTTTCTTTGTCTTTTAGGGTGGGTTTCGGTGACGACCAACCCTATGAAAAAAGTTTCGTTACTTCCGTGGACTCCTGAAGGACGCGGGATCCATTTTCGAATTCCAGCTGTAATCCCTTACGCTGTGAAGTTCCGAGGTTCGCGAATTCCCGGAACTCCGATGTACCACTTTGTGAAGGCCACTCGACGAGACGACTCCAGGTTCGTGGAAGAATCACAGGAGTTCGCCGACGAAGTCCAATGACCTCTCGGAAGAATTTGTCACCTGTGGAGGGCCACTTTTACTCGAAACGTTGATAGTTTTCTTTTTGATCTTGTTATCTGAATGAATCTTGTTTGTTTGTATAAAATAAAATGTCACAAGGAGCCTTCTCATCCGTTTTTTTAAACCCATTTCACAGTTTCATTTCTCTAGATTGTACGGAACTGCAGTATATGATAATTTGGCAACTAACATAGCTCTGTCAAACCACGGACTATTAGTCCGTGGTCAAACTTACGTAAATAAGGTACCTTTAAACCTCGCGACAGGAGGTGGGATCCTGTGAGACCCCCAGAAGGCCGCTGTAATGAGGCTATAGATCTAGATCCAGTTAAAGAGACGCGAAGGAAAGGCGCACAGCGATAGAAAAAATGGCCGCTATACTCGGGCGGTATAGGAACGGCCGCCATTTTTCCTATGGAAGCGAGATTTCGGTCTCTCTCGCACACACGGATATTCGTACCTTCTATTTCTTTCTATCGCCGCCAATCGGAGCGCTCAACACCATCCGCGTTTCTTTAACTGGATCTAGGGCTTGAAATGAGACTAAGACTACCTTTTCTCATGTGTCTCTTTGGTCGGTCAGCCTTACGAAATTTATTTACAGTATTTATTAGAGGATCTAGATTTTGTGTGTCTACATTTCCGCACGCGTAGTTTGTACCTGCTGTCGAACGGGCTAAAGCTTTACATGACTAGTTTAGAGGCGGATACTTTCCATCAGTCGAAATAAACAAATAATGGAAATCTCAGAGAGGAAGTAGAAATTATACGAGTTGAACTTACCACTGTATAGGTAACAATATCTCATGCACCTAGCTCGAGTGCCCAACCAAAAGTACTTACAAGAGATGTCAAGTTTTCCCCTCATATTGCGTCATTGCACATTCGCCAGGTTTTGCGATTTTAGCCTTGACGAGATTTCATAGTTAAACTATTAAGACATGGAGGAAAATAATCATCAGGTTTCTTCCTTTAGTAAAGCACGGAGGAAATAAGATACCGGTATTGCTACAGTTCACAGGTACTGGTAGCCGCCAGTAGCTATTCACAATGCGGGCGCACACATATCCTCTGTAGAGCCCTAGTTCTCTGCAGCAGTCGTTGGACGCACTCTTTCTTACTCCCTTATCCTTTTTCTACTTTCACTTAAACCAAAGACTTAAATAGTATACCTGATCGACCTGATATGTTTTAAAAAAGGTCACTTCCGCGCTCTCCTTTAAAATTACCCGCGTACGCGTACCCACTCGTCATAGAAAAACCATGGTTTTGCCACCGTGTCCTCAGCTGAGTTGTGTCGAGCATCGTTCGTCCATGATAATGATGGTGTTGGTGTTGTGTTTTTTAAAGAGTATTTGACAGTAATGTAGATGTGAGGCCACTTAAACCAAAAAAATCGCATTTTTTGTGCGAAACAACAGCTTATAGTTCTCCGGTTGAGCTGATAAATAGAGTAGGTCGATTAGAAAGCGTGTCTAAGTATCTATCACGCACTGTGGGTTTTGGGGCAAAAAGGGTGTAGGCCTTCCAAGGTCTAGAGTTTACTTATTTTGTTATCAAAATTATACAGAATTAGCGCTTTAATTCCACATATTTTTGATTGCTCGGCCATGTCGGGTGATCACAAACGAGTTATGAAGGGGAATCCGTCCCAGTATGTCAAATTAAACGTTGGGGGTGCTCTCCACTATACTACGATAGGCACTCTTACTAAACATGACACTATGCTTAGAGCTATGTTTAGCGGCCGTATGGAAGTATTAACTGATTCAGAGGGTAAGAGTCAAGATATTTCCGTGGGGTAGCTGTATTTTACTGTGTTCCCCTAGCTTTACAATGTCAATTTGATGTCTTGATTTGGTTACCTAACCTTACTTTTATATCTCACTCAACATGTTTGAAAGATTTTTGTTGCTTGTTTCAAACTGTCATGAAAACCCTTCTATTTTGTCGGGGTAGTTATCAAGTAGTATTTCACAGTTCTCATAGATTTCTATGTTCTGTGACGTAGCATGAATGTCACAATTCAAAATGTAGTTCTTTCATGCCTGATTAGTTCTGCTTTTGTATCACTAGTAGTAATTTTATTTCTAGAAGAGGATATTTTTGTAAGGCTCAGTTGCATTTCTTTAGCGTTTTTTAGTTCGGGTGCATGAATGTTAAATGTGTAAGAATAGGCTTTTACATCTGTGTGTGTTTTTGCAGGTTGGATTCTGATTGATCGTTGTGGAAATCATTTTGGAGCCATTTTAAATTTCTTGAGGGACGGGCATATAGCTCTTCCAGAAACTGCCAAGGAGATGGCTGAACTTCTGGCTGAGGCCAAGTACTACTGTATCTCCGAACTAGCTGATTGTTGTGAAAGAGCGCTAATGAAGAAAGAACGAGATGCAGAACCCATCTGTAGAGTTCCCTTGATAACTTCTCAGAAAGAGGAACAACATCTGATTAGCTCAACCACAAAGGTAATGTTTCTTAAATGTTGGCAGTATTATTTTTTTAAAATTTGTTCCTCTATTCATAACTTCTGTTCTTTGCAGCCTGTGGTAAAACTTCTCATCAATAGGCACAACAACAAATATTCATATACTACGTGAGTTGTACTGAACTTATTCTCTCTACCAGTCTAAGTCAATTATAACAATATCTTGTTCTCTTACTAAGTATTTCAGGTTTTCCGTACATGAATTGCCCATAGGATGTTTTTGACTGTGGTGACTTACTTTAGGCCACATAATTTTATGATCCTCCTTTTTTTTTTTTTTCCTCTTATACATTAAACATTGGTTAGCTTGCTGTCCAGTCTAAAATCTAGTTGTATATTATTACACTAACTATTTTTCTCTCCAAAATAAAAATGATACATTTTCTTCAATCTCCTTGTGATCTCCTTATCAATGTCATGTCTTGTTTGTTTCAGTACTTCAGATGACAACCTGTTAAAGAATATTGAATTATTTGACAAGCTTTCATTGAGGTTCAGTGGCCGAGTTTTATTTATCAAAAATGTTATTGGATCCAATGAAATTTGCTGTTGGAGTTTCTACGGTCATGGGAAAAAGGTAGCTGAAGTATGCTGTACATCAATTCTTTATGCAACTGATAAGAAACATACAAAGGTAAGCTCATACACTACCGGGTCATCCTGTTGAGTGACAACCGCCGTGATACATACTGAACAATTTTTAATGTTTAGTCAAAAAAAAAAATCCTGTATTATGCTCTAAATTTGAACAAATCAAAATGTTTTAAAAGATTAAAAAAGATTTTTATAGCTCCTGTAAATATCGGCTAATGGGCGATTTGCGCGTGTTAGTGACGAACATGGCCGCCAACTGGGAGATGTCCTCGCCAACTTTCTTCCCGCCTGAAAATCGGCTTCAAAGTCGTTGACTGTAAGGGAAAACACTTCGAAAAGAGGGTACTAAGGTCGGATTTAGGGTCGGGAGAACGTTGACGAGGTCTTTTCTGGTTGGCGGCCATATTCGCTACCTACTCGCACAAATCGTCCTTTAGGGCCAAGGGCACGAATCCGCCCTCTCTTGTTTACAAATCCATAGCGCTCCTAATTAATCTTGTGCTCCAAAATGTGCTTAGCCTCAAATCTCACCTGTTTGTTTGAAATCTCACCTGTTTGTTCATATCATGTTTGTAACAAATATGGATGAAACATCGTCGTCATTATAACCCGTAACAGCCCGAAGTCTTTAGAATGTAATTTAGCTTAAGAGAAATTCAACGGATTTTACCCATTAAACTACGCAATTTTAAGCTTTGGAAATTACCTAAATAATAAAACTTCAGGTTTTCAGAGGGGTGATATTTTGTACATTGTGACAGTAATGAACTAAAATGGTCCTCTAAACTAAATTTTTCTGTTTCCGAACGGCATCGCTGGGCGGTAGTCTGTTAAAGGAAAAACGTAATATGTATGGTTTGTTGTGTTTTCTGACGGCAGGTTGAGTTCCCGGAAGCACGCATTTATGAGGAAACGCTAAATATATTGCTGTACGAGAATAGGCCTGGCCCAGATCAAGAACTGATGCAAGCTACTTCAACGAGAGGAGCTTCTTCCACTCTAGGCGCGATGTCTTACACAAGCGACGAGGAAGAGGAGCGACCAGGCTTAGCAAGAATACGATCAAACAAACAAAACAATTCGTAGGTAGTAAATTTTCTCCGGCTTCCATCTCCGTTATTTGTGGTGACTTACATTCAAGTGCGACAAACTGTCAAAAGATAAACGTTAAGAAATCTATTGTGATCTGAAAGCTAACTAGAAATGTGGAGTTTTTTCTTTCCTTTTTTTTTCTTACGTCCTTGTCTGATTGTATGCATCCAAAGACAAAGTCAGATATCTTCTTATTTTTAAATGTTGTAGTGAACGGATGAGCGAGTGGGCACGTTGGGAACTACCGAGAAAAAAAATGTTTAGCGGCACTTTGTGTCGAGTCTTTGATGGTTCCAAACGTTGAGACCAACTCCTCGACATAGAGGTTAATCGTTTTGGTCTGTTTTGAATTTATTGCCTAGTACACGTAAATAAGTGATTTGGATTATTGTCACATTAAGAATCAACTGTTCATTTTAATGCTCTCCGAACTTCAGAATTCATAACCTCTATTTTTTACATTCATCTAGTTGTGTCACGTAGTAATTTCATCGGCGTTTCTGAACTCTGCCCTGGAATGTTGAGTGACTGAAGTACAAACCACCGCGTTCTTGATTGGCTTAGTTCGCGGTCTCGCTTCAAATGGTTGACTCGCGTTACGGCGACTCTGTCCGGCATTACGATGTAGCACAGAATAACTTTCATGCAGTATTGTTACTCCAAAGACAGAATTTCCAACATTGCTGTGTTGCAGAGATTGTTGTTTGATGTGGAGATATATTAACAGTCTTCTCTAAAATTAAAAGATGTAACCTAGTTTTATGTGAATATTCGCCTTACCTGAAACCCGTTGCGATGGCCGTAGAAGCTTATTGCGTTAACGGTTTAAGTCGTTTGGGCTTGTTGTTGAGCAGCCTTTTTTTCAAAACGTTATGTGTTTCCGGCATGGCGGAGAGCATCATTCCAGTAAACGTTTCCTGTTTTCCCGCGCGCCGGATTTGAAATCCTGTGATTGATGGGCGGCGTTTGATTGGTTGATGCGCGGGAATGACGATCATCTTTAATCTTTTTTTTTTTTAATGTTCATATATCTGGTCATTATCAGCATATGGTGATGGACATTGGCGGTCTATGATCATTTGACGTTTTACGAGTCATTTCATGGTTATCTGACCTAGTTATAAAATCTTAACCAAGTCGTGGAAAAATTTCAAACTTGTATGGGTTGATTCATATGCCTGACGTCCAAGACTTCCCAAGCTAAAAAAGTAAAATTACGTTTTGGTATACAAATTACAACTTATAAAATCCAGCGAAAAGACTCCGAGTCTTTATTTTCACATCAAATTAAAAATTTAGTATCCTGAGTCTCGTGTAATGCTGTTAGGTCCACCGACTTTTTTTTTATTTTTTTTTTAATTTTTTGCATTGATTCAGCAAGGCTTAGGCACAGTGCAGTACTTCTTCATCGCAGGAGTTTTTTTCCTAAACACCTTACTGGAATTTAAGTTGAAGATTCAATATTTCTGTTGTTTTGCTTTACAACCGGAATCTTTTTGCGGTATCGTTTCTACGTCAAGAAAAATCGTTTTTTATTTCTTGCTTGTCTAGAAATCGATTGTTACCGTATTTGCCTTTGTGCACCCCGTTTTCTACCGTCGTTTCCTTCTAGGTCAATATTAAGAGGTTTTCTTAAAGATTTTTTTTTCTGGCCTTTTGTGAACTTAGTATTTTTGGCTATGTTACAATGTATCATTAATTGTGTTTAATATATTTTTTTTTTTAATACTTTTCCGAGTCATTTCATGAAACAAGACGTATGTATGCGCCTTTTTTTACGTATTTGAATTACTTTTTTCTCGCTCAAAGGTATTGCTTTCAACAGTAATTGTTAAAATTTTACTCGGAGGTGTACGTCGATTAGCGTTTGCGAACAAGTTTATCGGAAGCCGTAGTATGAAGGTGGTGCGGGCTTTTAGGAGAAGTTCCTAGTTCTTCGTTCAAGCGTTTATTTTATGTGCCTATTTACTTTTACTGAGATGCTCTTGTTTCCGCTCACAAAGTAAAATTCACTTCTTCCACCTGTTTGAAATACCAAAAGTGTTCTCATTCTTTTATTGGTTTGACTTGACCACCATTCCTGTTGACCGTTTGTGTAACACTTTGCCAAAGTATATGTTCAAGGATATCCTATTCATGAGTCCTCATTTCTGTATTACACGACAGAGTTTCTATTCCATGGAGAAGTATTGTTAACGGCAAGAAGAGAACGTTAAACAAGGATGTTTACATCTCTGCCATCGCTGTTTTCTTAGCTCCACTCGTTGAAACTACAAGATGGTAAGTGACCTTTAAATTTTTCATGAGAGGGGAAAGTAGATTGCGCGTACCTTTCAACTCAGCTCGCTCCTTGGGGTTGATTTCTAATTATGACAGGGCGTCTAGCGACCGGGAAAACCGCGATAACCGGGAAATTGAATGATCCGGGTATAAAACCCAGACATTGCCGGGGATTTTGCAAAAAAAGGAAAATCTGGGAATTTTTATTTAATTATATCATTTTTGAAAAGGCAAGATTGCAAAGTTCCTTTTTGCCCTTTTTTCTCCTAGAAAGAAACAAACAGAAAACCTTTCTTTTTTAACTTTGAAAATTTAAAAAATATGTCTCCTTTACTTTATTTCTTGAAAGGAGGTAGGATCCAAATGAAAGAGTAGCTTAATTTTAGTTTGAATTAGCAAGTAAAATTTCGGGAATTATGGAAAAAAAATTCGGAAAAACCGGGAATTTGAAATGGGAAATAGCTAGACACCCTGTATGAAATGCAACTTGGTTCTAGTGACTGTTTTTGTTGTAAATTGGGATGTATCTGTAACGACATCAAAACTATGCGCTTTTTCTTTAGGTACTTTGTTGCTTAGGAAGTGATTTATTTTGGAACGTTCACCTACGACCAAATACTACTGTAATTTAAAAATTAAGTACGACGTTACCAGTACAAATGCAAGCTTTCGGCACTCCTGATTAAGGAAATTACGGCGAATGTAGGACCACAAGCTTAAAATTGAAACGAGGACGTACAGATCAGAAACTGAAAGCCTTTATTGCGATCACAGTAACTTTTGCGTAAAAATGGCAATTCCAGTTAAAAGAAAAAAAGAAAAACAATAAAGAAAGAAACATGCACTTAATCCACTGTAAGTGCCAACGGAAATTCCGCCAGTTATGCTTCACGTAATATTTCCGAACATCATCAAAAACAAAGAGGGAAAAAGAACAGAAGTGACAATGCATACACATTTGTACGACGAACTACAAGGTATCTTCAATCGGTAACGCTCGTTTTCTACTTTGCGATGTCTACTCCCAAGCACAATTTAGTGACTTTTAAGTACTACATCGATTCAGACGAGTTTTCAAAAACATCTCCATCAGTCAACGTTTCCACAAAACTTTACTCTAAGACGCATAATATCGCGACAGTCTGTTTCAAGTTACCCTTAAAACAATGACAAACAAACGAAATGAGAGAGAAGAACTTAAATCATCCATCAACCCTTTTCACAAACAGGTTTTCAAATGCTTGATAGACTTTGAATGCAATTAACATAGTGAATTATCACAGGCTCGTCGTATTGGACAAACAAAAACACTAATAGTTACGGTCTCGAGGCGGTTAATCAAAAACCGCTGACGAGTAAACGGTAAGGTCCTCTGGCAACAAAACAAACCGTTAGGCACCCGCTCTTAACACCAAAAAGGTGACAATCACTACCAGAGATTAGGAAATTTAACTCTCTAAACTCGGCTTCGTAACCTAGCCAATTGTTCACTCAGTGCTTTTTGGGCAGTCTTAAGGTTAGCTACGTTTGGGTGCTCCTTAACGTAGTCTCGAACCTCCTGCAAAATGAAATAGTAAAAGTGAGTTCACAACTAGGTCGGAAAACATCACGAAGTTTTCTCCTGAATAGAAAATAATTCATAGACCGTATTTACTCGAGTACAATGCCTTAAAATTGAAGAAAAAAATGCGCTCAAACACGGATAAATACGGTATCCCACACGATGTCGCACTGAAAGTCAATGAATGAGAAAAAAAACTAGACTCGTGGGAAACATACGACACGTACGAGATAACCGGCCTGTCTTCGTAGACCCAGAATAAGGGACTACCCGTACTGATAATTAACCGACTTGTGACTGATCTACGGCCTACTATTGTTACTAGAAAACACTGATATCCGAAAATGTGTGACTGGAGCTCCTTCATATAGAGCAGTATTTTTTTACCAGGGTACTAATTTGACTTGCTACGACATCTTAACCGCTGCAACTTTTAGGGCCGTATTCAAGAACGCTACTTTGGCGATTCTAATGCTCAGCACCGGCCACGACACCATGGTGTCGTGGCCGGCCCGAGTAATACTTTACGCAAAAGTATCGTTCTTGAATACGGGCCTTAGACCGCACCGCGATGGGCAAAGCAATTTCAAAATTGAAGATCAGGTACTATCATAGACAGAAAAAGCGCTCCTCCCCACAACCACCTGGACATCCATGCGTTGCGGTTGCCTACCTAAGCTCGGAATCAGGCAGACAGGTGATTGGCTAATGCCAAGCTAAGGTAGGCAACCGCAGCGCACCGATGTCCAGGTGGTTGTAGGCGGGCGACGTTTTTTCTGTCTACGATAGTACCAGAAGGGTGAAGCTAGTATGAAAATGAGCCTATACCTTTTCGATCCGTTCGCCTTTGAGAAGGAAGTGAGTTTTGATCACGTCCTCAAAGTTGGGCGGAGGGTACTGGAGGTGTTCCACCATCGCGTGCATGATAGTTTGGAAGCGAATGTTGTGGTTATAGTTGAGGCTCGCGGTCCTTCCTCCTGGTGTCCCCATCTCCGATTCGTAACCCGGCTCGTTGAAGTACGGTTCGGCGTTCATGATTAAACTCTGAATCGACACCAGTACCTGAAGACAACGATCACAGACCGATCTCAAGCGACGATCATTGCCTGCGGCCATTCACTAAAAAGGGGGCTTGGCCCAGTTGGTTTACCTGTAGCACCGTGGAAGTTTCGTGCCACTGCTCTCCTTGCAAACCACTCCAAGTTCCCAGCAGGGAGAGACAGACTTTCCCGTTACTGTAGAGGTTAGGGTTGAAGCGGACCGCCCCCCGGCCTGTGGTCCTCAGCGTCACTTGCGGGGGCGCTTTGGGGTACGTGCTGGGAAACATGATATCGAACAAGAAGCATCCCCCGGAATAAGGAGTTCCTTCCGGCCTGGAAACAGGAAACGGCTTTCAGTGAAGGTTTTTAGAAACGTGTCCTTAAAAAGTTGGGCCCTCAGGGCGAATGAGAGTTCTATGCCTTTTAACTAGTCATACGTACCCGATGATCAACGCCTTCATGATCATGCATTTACTGTCATCCTGAAATTTTAAAAAAAAATTGGGGTTAAGGTGCGGGTTTTGATAGCTACTTGAGAGCTGAGCTACTTTCTGAATACATACCGTGCGAACAAAGATGGCCGAGGCCAAATCAAGCGGTAAAGATGACGACAGGGAAGACAGTTCTTGGGCAATCCGCATCACCACCGAGCGACTCGGAGTGTATCCAAGAGTTGAGTGCGAGAAGGGCTTCGTATCTGCAACTAAAACAAGGACGGCGCGTTATATATGAAAGGCAGCTATTGGTGGATGGATGGGATAATGCGAGACTTACTATCAATATCGCAGCTGACGAATTGAAGTTCTTTGAGAGCGTTGATGTACCGCGTTGAAAGGTCTTTGTCGTCGTTTTTGGACGAGCCCGAGGGTCCGCCTTTCGCCGAACCGTTGGAACTGGAAGCACCCATCGTGGACTCTTCCATTTGGACACACTGTAGAGCTCGAGTCACTTTGTCAGTTAACTCGCAGAGATCTTTGACTAGCTGCAGTTCATCGACTTCGGGATCCCGCGACTTTGCTGCGGAGCCGCCGGCGTCGGTTTTGGACGTGTCTGAAGATAAATATGAGAGGTCCTTCATTTTCCGGCTCAGACTTTCCCGGCTTCCCGAGTTGGCCCGCTTCTTCCCCTTTTCCAGCTTGGCATCTGGATTTTCGGCTTTGGCGCAGCTGCTCACACAAACAAAAAACGGAGATAAGTGACAGCATCAAATGAAAGTTGATACTTATATTTCATAAAAGGCACTTACACATTCAGGATGACTTGTGCTTTATCCTTGAAAATGCAAAGCAAGTCGCTGACACATGACTCTTGTCCCTGCTCCTTTGCTAACAGGGTCACTAGCCAGGGCCTAGACACAATCTCTGTGAGGATGTCAACTATGGAGCGATATACTATCTTGTGCTGGTTGACTTCAATGAAGGAGTCAACTCTGAGCTTGTCTTCTAAGAATGGAATGAGAGTTGATGCTTTCAGGGCCTCATACAGATCATTCATAGGGTCCCACATTAAACGGGACTCAGTGGGCATGGGAACAATTTGGTTAACATTGGTAGGATTTGCATTTTCATCAACTGATTTGAGGTACTCTCGTAAGTTGACAAGGACTAGCTCTAGGACACATTCCAATTTTTTATCTTTCTCTTGCTTTGCAGCTAGGTAACTATTGATATCCCAGCCCCTGTGGCTGTGATTACTATATCCTGTCCCATTGGGAAAAGCATGTCCCTGTTTTTTATTGCTTTTCTTCATGAGGCCTAGAAGCTTGTAGGCATTGGTGCTTTGTGACATGATTCCTGTCACCATAATCTCCTCTACTTTACTAATTTTTGAGGAAGGTGCTTGGGCACTAGGAGGGAAAGATACACTTGCAGCACTCGAGGCAGGTATTTGAGCCTGAGTTGAAGGGAGCTGCCCATCGGGACATCTTGGGGGAATTTCACTAACAAAGGCTAGCTGGAGGAGAATATTTTCAATGGACAGCAGGGAACTCTGTCGAAGACAAGTTTCTATTTTCAAAGTTGCATAGGAAGCCAGGTACTGCTTAATCTCAAGCAGCACAGACATCATCCCACGAGTAGGATTCCAGGATGAAAGTTTAAGAATATCCATGCACGCAACAATACATCGTACTGATCCTTCTGGCCTGGGCCGCAGAGCATGAGGAACTGGTGGATCAAAAGGGTACAAGTCCATTGAAAACCTCAGATGGAGTTCAATGTGGTTCCAGTTGTGTAGCTCATTCAGTTTTTCCAAGTCCTTGTGTAACTGACACTCAGGGCTAAAATTTGAAAACCGGACACACCACTCATAGATGTTGTCATCCACAGGTTCAACATTGATGCCAGTTTCTTTACTTGACCGTATAATGTTCACCAGATCATTGGTTAAGATACCAGAAGCAGCACTTTTACTAAAAATTTGGTCAGACTCCAGCTTTTTTGTGGCTTCCCTGCAGAATGACAATTTGTCCTGAGGTTTTATAGAGCCTCTGACAGCAGCCTCCTTGATACGCCAAGCCTTCATTTTATCCCATAGCATTTTTTCCCACACATCATATTCATCGTCATTGTCAAGAACCATAAACTCTTCATTTTCCTCTTCAGAATCAGAGCTGACACAAGGAGAGTCCACTGTGCTCAAATCAAGGGAGAAGGCCTTATCCAGAACTGCTGAGAGGGTTAACCTCTCTGAGGCGTCGAGGATGAACTCATTCAAGGAATTACACCACAGGTGGTTGACAGATTCAGTCTCGACGAAGAAATTGCCATCGTCCGCCGGGTAGTTATAGGGGCAATACAATGAAAACACTTTCTCCGGGCCCATGGAGATCTTCAAGAGGAGGCGGCCGTCTTCGCAGACATTCTCTTTCAACAGCGTCACCGAACATCGCGGTTTCTTCTTCCACTCGCACAGTTCTTTAAGCAGACACTTCCTTGCTGCTTCGCGCGGGTTGTTGTCCTGCATCTTGCTCTATTTACTCGTGTTTGAAGGCAACGCGAATACACTTCACGGAAAGGCGGACGGGAGAAGTAAACACGGTCCCATTTAATGAGTGTCAAAACGATGTTCCACGTTCACTACATTGTTAGACAAAATCGGCACACGTTTCGCCGATCAACGACTTTACCCTAAACGTAAATTCACTGGAATAGACAGAATAAGCGGGTTTCGAATAGACACGGACATTCATTCACCGACGATTAAAGTAAACTGAGCAAGAAGAGAAATGAGAAATGGTTCTGATGCAAGACCTGCAAGGCCTCACACCGCCCTTTCGCTTTACCACTCTCTGGTGCTCTTTTCCTAGGGTCCTTGCTCAAGGAGTCTTTCCTTGCCTTGCTTCAGCTCTGCTTCAGCTTTGCCCCGTAGTCTCACGCCCATGCTCATGCCCGTTTTTTAGTGTGGCCTTTTTGTTAAGGTTGGATAGAAGACCCAGGTTGAGACATCAATTGGTCCCATGTATAAGGATCGACCAATCAGGAGCCGACCCCCAACGCAACGGACCAATGGGGAACCGACCCAAAACGCAACGGGCCA
>Ga0058701_10000935_pt1 | contig 20056 bp, 5 predicted proteins | sample AgamicOrMae_FD_97039 | JGI IMG/M metagenome (GOLD analysis project Ga0058701, IMG submission 97039) | Agave microbial communities from Guanajuato, Mexico - Or.Ma.e | ecosystem: Host-associated > Plants > Phyllosphere > Phylloplane/Leaf | place: Guanajuato, Mexico | collected 2012-06-04
CATATTTGAATCTCAGTGCGTTACTTTCTTACCCCAAACTATAAGAAGTGAGTATCGAGTGTCGAATCACACTTGTATGACGAGGTTATTTATCATCATGCCTAATGATAAGATTAGCTAAATAATTAGCTTAGGTTCAGGTAGGCTAGCTTCGTAGATTGTAGATGTTTGTACAGCATCTTAGTTTGGCTTAATTAGACTTGCTTAACTTAGCTCAACTTTCAGCCAGCGAACGAGACTTTAGAGCAAGCTTAAATCAGCTCAGCTTTCATCTAGCTGAAGCTTGGTTATTTTAACTTTCATCAAACTCAAGTTAACCAATCTTTTCACATCAATTGAGCTTTTAAGTTTAACTAGTAAATCGTCTCTTGTAAAAGTATTTAAGCCCAAGTCTAGGCAAGATTATTTAAGATTAGGTTGAACTAGCGGCCTATTGGCTTGACGACGATAGGTTAATTCACAGTTTAGGTTAGGAGCTCTATAGCTTTGCCTGTTGGTCCAAGCGGCTCGGTGACCAAGGGCAGAACTCGTGGAGAATAAAATACTGCTTTTGAAAATCCGAGAGTGCTTTGAGAAAATTTCCTGTGAGCTGGCGGCGCGTAGTATACGACTACCTCTGGTCACCTTCGGTCCCCTTTGGTCTCCTTTGGTCCATTCTGGTCCCGCTGGTCCCTCCTGTCCCCTCGAGATCCCTTTGGCTCCTTCTGGCGGCCTTTAGCGCTTGCCGTTAACATGGAACACCACTTGACCAAGCTTGGTGCCTTCTTCCCCCCTCCCCCAACAACAACATTTGGTCGGCCTGAGATGCGTTTTTTTTTTCCTTCCCTCGCTTTAATTCCAGATGTTTAAAGCGAGATTTTTTTGTCCAGACGACAAACAAGACTCAACATCCATGTTTATTGCGTTTGGAGTTTCTGTTTCGAAAGATGGTTGTAGAGCGGCCCTCTCTGTTTGAATGGAGACTTTTGCATCAATATTTCGGCACCTCCAAAGACTCGACCAGTTCTCCAACCTCAGTTTTAAACTGTGCTTATTCGACGAGCGGAAAATGTCGTTTTTCGTAGCGAATACCTCGTCTGAATGATAATGACGTAACATTTTCCCTTGCCCCCAGAATATGTTTCCCATGAATTTTCATGTAAATCACACGAATAACAATCAAGTGGTACGACCCGAAAAGGGGGACTTTGTGCACTCTCAAAACTGGTCTTCTTTAAGACTCACGTAAGCTTCTAGAACTGGTCGTCTTCCATGAAGGTGCCGATTTATTTATGAGAAAAAAATGAACATTTTTAACTTCATTAAAAAGGTCCTGATAAATTTTACTGTTGAATATATTGAGGGGGGCATTCGATAGCGCCAAAAACCACAAGCACCAATGCCGCAAGCGCCAGTCCGTAACCGCCAAACGAGAAAAGTCGCAAACGCCAAAGTTCGTATAGGTTAGGTTAGGCCAAGTTAGGTTAAGTTAGATTAGGTTAAGGTAGGTTAGGTTTAGGTAAGGTTAGTATTGCGGTTATTACCTTTGGCCTTTGCGATTTTTCTCGTTTGGCGGTTACAGATTGGCGCTCGTGGTTTTTGGCGCTTATGACAGCTACCCTATATTGAGTACTACAGTTTCAAACTAGTTTCATAAAGATATCTGGGCCGAAAGGTCTTGCCCTTGGCAGACGTGTTCGGCCTTAAACTTTGTCCTTATTGAATACCTGAGTCATTTTCGTTAAGACGAATGTAAGAGCCGTGATGGATGTTTGGTAGTGTTCCAATTAAGTGTTGACTGTGATGGGGGACGGCCTCCGTCCTGGCCATGGCGCTCGGCGCTGCAGTGCGCCGAGGGGCAGCGCTGGGAACCCCGCGCCGTCGTGGACTCCAAGATTGGCGTCGCCGCCTTGACGGGTACGAATGACTGTGGTGGACAGCTGGACGTCGTCGGCGACGCGACTTAATCAATTTGTTCCTTGCGCCTTGTTAAATTGAAATCGCCTCCAATTGCCATCTTAATCAAAAGGGGGCTTTTCCCTTAAGGTTCTCACCGTTTTTGTTTATATCTCTTTTTTAAGTCGGGAAGTTGGGATTTTTTTAAGTGTTCCACAGGGTTGCCGCGATTCTGAAAAAAATCCTCTTATCAGAGATTTCTAGGCGTCAGAGGGAAGTGATCAGAAGAACTAGGAAAATGTCAGGCAAGTAAGAAAGAAGAAAAAGAAAAAAAAGGAATTGAAGTAATTGTAACCCAGATTTTTCCTGTAAGTGTACAACGGTGGTTCGTGAAGTGGTGGGAAAGGTAAGCGACGCGCGTACTGTTGAAAATTAACAACACTGACCTCCTCAGAAAAATATGTGAAAATCAAGAAACGAAAGGGGGGTGGAAAGAAAAGTGTTAGGAACATGAGAAACATCGGTCTTCTGAGAAAAATATATGTATAATAAAGAAAAAACAACAACAAAAACAAAAAAATAAACGAGGATTGATAAAAGGAAATTTCTGGTAAACGGAACTGCGTTTCCACATTTTTGCATTTCAAAACTGGTTAAATATTTTCTCCCTTATTAATAGCTTACCGGTATTGGACGTTACGTTAAAGCAATGGGGAGACTTTCATGATCACTTGAAGGCGGAAAAAACAGCTTTTTAAGATAAAAGTGGTGAACATATTTCGTATTTTTTTTTGTGGTTTCAAAAACATCTAAGTTCGCTCAATGCTTTAGCAGACAATTTTTTCTTCTTTTTTAAAAAAATAATAAAAATACAGTTATTGATAAGTAATACTGTCTAGATCTTCCGACAAAGCGCACGATGGTTAATGTATTTTATGGATAGCTGCATACGTCCGACCACGCGAAAATAAAACCGTATGCGCAATTTGTGGAAGTGCGAAACGGTGCTCCGAGTGAATAGCTCTGGCGACGAGCGGCGTTGTAGGCGGGCTTTGAGAGCGAGACGCGCCCGGCACGGCGCAAGCATATCAAACGATGAATGGTTTTCCAACGAAGTTAGGATTCGTGTTCCGGTCAGATCCCGACCGGTCCGGGCAGGGAGGCACCTTTGCCTCGACTCGCCAAATCCAGAAATCTCAACAAATGCCTTCCGGGCAGGTGATCCGGGCAGGTCGGCGGGCGCCCGGACCGGTCCGGTTTGGGCGTCCTCACCGCGCCGAAGACAAGACCATTCCATTACCTGGAAGATGCTGTTTACCACGCAAACAAGCTTAAACAAAACAAAAAAGATTTTGTGCGTTTTCTGCCTCTTAATGGCGGTTCCACCCAAATTAATATGAAAGAGATTTTTGTCAGATACGGGAATTTATCGGACGTTTGCAGTCGCTTCCCATTATATGATACACGGATTCTATCGTAGACGTTGCATTTTGAGTCCCTTTTTAAGTTCCCTCTTTTAAAATCATGGCTTTTGGGGGAAATGCAAAGGAAACTGCAAGTTATTAATGAGGGTGATGCTATTGACCCGATATGCACTAATATAGGGAGACTTGAACGCATGTAACCAACCTAATGCATTTTAGATAGTAGGTGACTTGAACGCGCGGAACCTAATACATTTTATATGGGGCAGTCGGGTCAATAGACATTTAATATAAATAATATATTTCTCCTTCATTTTCGAGTGAAACGAGGAAAAATGTGTGGATTCTGAAGTGTGGAAAATGTGGAGGAAATGAGTGGATCTTCTCTAACCAAACCTTGAACCTATAAGCCAGATGTCGCTTATCGGTTGCAGCAGTTACTATAAGGGGTAAGCGGCATCAGGCTCGGCGACCGCTGAGTAGAACGAAATCGGAGTTGTGTGTCGTAAATTCTCGTAGGAGAATGATAGATTGGACCAGGGTAAAACACAAGATGCTAAAAATACAAACTTTTCAGCTTAAACTGTGTCCCGCCCACGGAAACGCTGTTCAAGCGAGTCTGTATGACTGAAAATCAATCATGCGCCAACCAATAACGCCCACGACTCCATTTACGTTTTTCTTTCATATTCCATCAGCAATATTTAAGCGAACCACAACGGAGATGGTTCTCTAAATAATGTTTGAGTGTTTCTCAGCCCCTGAAAAATCCTTCATACCTTTCTTGCTTTGTTTGGCTAGTTTGAAATATTCGACATGAGGTCAACTTTGATTTTCCAATTACCTAATAAAACACAAACTAATTTTCCGATAGCTATACTGAAAAATGAATGGATTTTCTGATCAGCTACTAAAAAATACGGCTTAATTTTTTGAGATTTTTTTCTGAAATCAAGCGTTTTTTAACGTTTTAAACGTACTATTTTGAAAAATTTGTAATCAAGTCTTTATTTTAAGAAAATCACCCCATTGGGGCTCTCGTCCACCGACTTGACTTACGATATGGGCGCCTGTTCGGTAGAGCCCTGTCCAACAGCAGGTACAACTGGGACCCACTACGGGATTTGGCCATATCCTAGAAAGGACTTTACGTTCACTTAGCCCCCCGCCCCCTTGTAATCTAATATTTTTTTAAATATAATAAAGGAATCAATGTACTTTGAAAAGTCAACCTTACATCATTTACTGTTAATATTTAGTTTCAGCTTGAATTACAAGGGAATATAGTAATCTTACAGCCGTGGGGGAGATACGTATATTTTATATACTTTCAGAATATACCTCTTACTTTAGGTTAGGTTACGTTAAATGTATCGTGCCTTGCTTTACTTCGACATACGGACCCGATACCAGTTGGTAGCAGTAACGACCGCTGAAAGTTTTTCTACTACAATTTTGGCACTAGGTTAGGTCGAACTCCTTTTCTGGGACGAATAACGTAAAGCATGTGAGTGCAGGTCTTGTCGTTCGAGCATTTGAGAAATGCTGGCAGCCGGGCCAGCGAGGTCGGGGAACGAGTTGAGGGGAAAGGGGTGGCGTGGCAAACGTCGTTTTGTGACCCTTCGTTCGTCAGTCATGCAACGCACGTGTGACTGGCGGGCGGCTGGACGCCGCGCTGGCCGGCGACGCAGCGGCCAGTCACGAGAGGTACCGACAAAACCAGAGGCATGAAATGGCCGGAAAACAAGGAGCTCACCGGCCGGCGCGGCGCAACGCAATGTTTATGGAATAAATGATAGTAATTTGATGGGATGCCCCCTAATCATGTGGGGGCTTCGATTCTCACAGCAATCATCTTTCTTCCTATATGTGGAAATTTATACCGCTGCGAGGCTCCCGCCGATGCAGCTCTCCCGTTCTCACTGTCATTCCTTTGTTGCTTTATTGAATTTACTCCCTGGTGCATTTTAGCTTTCGGACACGAAATCATTTTTCAACTTTGTGGACCTATATTTTTCTTCGAAAATTTTCAGCTCTCTTTACGCAAATATCTTTATTTCCCCGCAAAATTCAAACTGGAAAAAAATGTATACCTAATGTTAAGTTATGATTATTTTTAGAAAAGAATCATTTGAGCAGTCCATTATTTTTAGAAAAGAATAATTTGATCGGTTCAAGAAGGCATTTTTAGACGATTGCAACTAAAAATCTCCTGTCATTTTGCATAAAAATAATTAAAAATAATAAAATAATAGAAAAAAACTCCGAAAACATATTTTTATTTAAAAAAAAGTATTCCACCAAGATTTTGTCTAAAATTTCGGGAGCTCAATGTCAGTTATGTATTACTTACAAGCATGTACGATTTAGCGGTGTATTTCGTATAATCTATCTAGAAGATACAGCCATGTATTTTTATAATGAGAATGATTTCTACATAAAACCAATTTTTCCGAGATACAGAATGGGTTGTAGAGTGTATCAGTAAGGTATTTTTTGTGTTGTGTGTCATGGGGCCTACGTATATCTCTTTCCACGATCCCTAGCCTTAGTAAACTAGAGAAATCACCCGAAATAAGAGTGTAAAAGCTTTCAAAGAGTTATAATTAATCAGGGGAAGGTTAAAAAGATTTGTTTGAAAAGAGAGACTCAGAGGAGAAAAATCTGGAAAACTAGCTTCGTTAGTTCAATTGGTTATTGCAATCTCTGTAGGCAAGGGTATGTACCCACCCTTGAGGAAGTCGTTCCAACCCTAAAATCCCTTTCTCGAATAGTGTGGAGCGCAAGGGCTTTGGAGACTTAAACGCTAGACGCCGTCGAGCGAGCCACTGGACGAAAATAGCCTCGTTTTTGACACCTGTGATACTTGGGTTCAGTTGGAAATCATTTGGAATGGTATGAGGAAGTCAGCCCTTTTTTTGAGGAAGTAGCCCTTTTTAACGAGGAAGGGAGGGGTAAGAATCAGCCAACCGTCGAAGGTTTTTAGGTGACGCCCTTCGATAGCGTCACGCACTTGTGTCATTATAATTTTATTGCTTAATGCACAGAATATGTTGTATCGTTTATGTCCACCCATCCACCTAGTTTTTAGATGAACAATACTGGTGCACCGTACCTTTGTACGAGTAACAGATTAAAAGTTGATTAAACGATTTCCCACTCAGTGTACGGAGTTGTAACATATAGCATTTACTTACAGTTTGACTTGGACCAGTGCTTTAATTCCTCAGGTTTACTGAAAATCGACCCCTCGAATCAACTATCGATAAAGTAAGAAAACGTGTTTAAAAAAATCTTACAAATGAACTCGTTCGTTTCAAAAATCGATCAACTGCTATTCTCATACATTGCAGTTGATCGATTTTGAAACTCACTCTTTAACTAAGTCGATTTTTGAGACATGACCTTACACTTGATCGTTTTTTTCTGTGTAAGGATCGAAATTCTGTTGATCTTAAGGTTTAAATCGTCAAGGTAAAGTTAAGCGGCGGTACGAGTTATGAAAGTCTATCAAACGATTGGTACTTTTTGTTTAAACAAACCCTTTTTTTACCGTAACAAATCCTTTTTTTCTCGTCTGGGAGCATCGGGAAAGTGTACTTTTTGTGTATACCAACTACCCTGTTATTGTTTCAACTTCCGTTGGGTAAAAAAAGGACAAAGCCAGGGTACTTGAATGCAGTTCGGTTGGGCGTTTGGTACACCTGCTTGATGCTGCAAGACGCTGTAAAGTTTTACTGCCCCCGCGAAGGCCTCCCCCCTAATAAATTGGAAAAGGGAGCTGCCATTCCTAGGCGATGCAGCTCGCCTCGTAGACTAGACCCAGTTTATTGATTTGAGTGTTTTAGGCGTGATCGACTAACGCCCGTTTAACAAGGCGATAAAACGCGGCGTTGCCGCGCAAACGAGCGGCCATCGTCGGAAGGTCTGATCATATGCAAATGAAATGAAACGAATCCTCCTCTGTTTTAGAAAGCAGTGGAGAGTAGAGACAGTTGTCTATTTTGGCAGGAAATGAGCCGGAAGGCAGCTTTGGCTGTTAAGTTCCCCAAATAAAACGGAATCATCTCCATTTACGTCGACTTAAAACGATACTTAAGGTCTGTTTTATCAGTTTAGCACTGCTTTTGTTATTGCTGATTTTGGGGGAAAATCATCGAAGTGTTATTACAAAAATTGTTGTGTGGAGCTTTAAAATTAATCCACGACTGCTAGCGATGCCGTTCGGAAACAGAAAAAAAATATTTTAGGGGATCTTTTCCGTTCCGTATTGTCACAATTCAAAGAAAATCACCCGTCTGAAAATCTGAACTTTAATAATGTAGGCAATTTTCAAAGCTTAAAATTGCGTATATTTATGAAAATAATCCCTTTGCATTCGCTTAAGCTAAATTTCACTCCAAATACTTTGGGCTGTTATGGATTAAACTCGAGCTTTCGGAGTCCTTCAAAATCTGGCTGATGGAGCTTGCGCTTTCGATAACCTAACTACACACTAAATTTGAATCAGCAAGACTCTGGGAGGTTCAGTGAAAATCAACAAAATTTCAGTCAATATAGCACCACTGATTTTTTTCAGTGGTGCTATATTGAAAGAACTTTAGTGGATTTTCACTGAATCTCGGAGGTTTTCATTGATTCAAATTAAGAGGGAAGGTTTGGAAAAAAATTGACCTGAGTTGAGGTGGTAAACCGGCGGGGCGTCCGAAAAGAAAGTATATTATGTGGCGAAATGGGCACGTATGTTGGCGCCCACCTGTCCCCTCCCCCCCTCCCTAATGACCCGGGCTCGACCCAATCGACGCTTAACAAGGCGCCCATTCTTTTTTTCACACCTTGCAAGGTAATATGTCCGAGCTGAGGGTGTGAACACACGGAATATTCACACCTGGCTTGAGCAAATCGACCATTTCACGCCAATTACTGGTCAGCCGTCTCTTTTCTTTTGCTTTAGCAGTGACGCATTTGCGTCGGTACTTGCCCACAAAAAGTCTACCGTAAAAAGTGCATGTTTTGGGTAAAAGGGCGTCATGCGTGTTTTAATTACGTTCCGGGATGAATTCAAGCATTTCCCAACGAGGAATCGTAGAGATAATTTAAACTACCTTGATCTGATGTGACTTAACTTTATTCGACCCCAATTTTTACCTGATATTCCTCAAACTTGGATGTTACGTGACCCACGTAAAATTTCACCCTGTGAACTTACGTTATCTTACTTAAACCTAGGCAAACATTCGCTCGCTTGAAGAATCATAACTTCCCTTTCACATTCTAACGTACACTCTAAACTTGAATCAGTGATAGACAGGTTCAACGAAAATTCACAGAATCTAAGAGACTCTCACTGATTCAAATTTAGTGTGTACATCTTGACTGAATCTAAGTAATCTAATTTAACCTATCCTAATGTTATCGTATCTCATGTAACTTTAATTCAGCACATCGACCGTGACTTGAGATGACTTGGCGGAACTTAATACATCGTCCGTTACCTATGAAATGATCATGTAATATATGGCTCAACCTCAATTAATACTCGATAGTGTGTTTGAGGTATAGTTACAACGAAAATCAAATCTTAATATAGAACTTCTTTGAAATGTCTTTTAGATCTTAACGCCTCAGTATCATATCAGAAAACAGAGGTTACCTAACTTACTGTTTCATGAAAAGGATATTTTAAAAGCAACTCATTGAAAATGGCGCCCAAGGAAGAGCATTACATTTTCGTTCGAGTAGTCATGCTTTTGTGGCGATAGTTTATTTCTCTTTTAATCCGCGTCGTTTTTGTGTCAAATCAGACGATTGAAAATATCCTACCATGGCTGTTTTTATAATCACAAATATCTCTTTATTTGTTTCGGACATGAACAACTTCTTGTAATTTTTAAATTCCCTCGCATTTTATTTAAACGCGATTTGCGTAAAAAATTCAATCATATGCCTGTTTCCAAAATCATGAATATATCTTTGTTTCGGATATGAGCAACTTATTCTAATTTTTATTTTTCCCAATCATTGTATTTAAAAGCGAGTCGCGTTGCTTGGAACCACACACCGGTATCTCAAGCGTCCATTTTGTGTGAGGATAAAAGAGCCATTTTTGTCAAATTTCCGCCATTTTGCTGTACATGTGCAACAGTAGAGCGTTAATGAGGATGTCATAATAATCATGCTGATGATCACGCCGCCGCGCCACGCACCTTCCATTTGTATGTGTCTCCGGTCCGGTCCGCGCCCGGCGTAGCATAGCACAGCCGAGCCACGTTTCGTTTTCCGCCACCGTGAGATTCCGAGGAGATACCGGGGGCCCATTTAAATTGCCGCGGTGCACCAAGATGTACCTCAAAAGTAGGCCCAACCTAATTAGGAAACGGTGGCACCTCGCAGCCCCGTGTTTTCTTAAATGTTGAGCGCAAAACTTATACGTGCTTTTGATCACTCTGATAATCTCATTCCTTACTCATCCCCCTCCCATAAACCTCCTCTGTCCTCCTCCCACCTCTTACTGTATTTTCGCTTCTTTTCTTCCCTTTTTCCATTTCTTTCTTCTTTTCCTCTCTCCTTTCTTCTTTTCCTCTTTTCTTTCTTTTTTCCTCTTTTCTTTCTTCTTTTCCTCTTTTTTTCTTCTTCTCATTTTTTTCTTCTTTTTCTCTTTTCTTTCTTCTTTTCCTCTTTTCTTTCTTCTTTTCCTCTCTTCTTTCTTCTTTTCCTCTCTTCTTTTCCTCTTTTCTTTCTTCTTTTCCTCCTTTCTTTCTTCTTTTCCCCTTTTGTGCTTTCCTTCCTTTATTTCTCATTGCTATCTCTGCTTTTCCCTCCTACTTTCCCCCTCATCGTTCCTGCTTTCCTTTCCTTCCCTATCCCTCCTGTAACCCTTCTCCCTCTTTTTTCTCTCCATTCCGTTTCTCCTTTTCATCTTTCGTAACCTTTTCCCCCCTCTCTGTCTTCACCTTACTATTCCCTGTTTTCTTTGAGTCTTACCTTTTCCTCCCTTCCATCTTCTCGCCCTCGCATTTTTATTGTCCCCTCTTCCCCTTTTTCCTCCTTTTCCTCCACCTTTCCCCACTATCCTCCACCCTTGCTATCCCTTCGTTTCTCCCTCCATCTTTATCATATCTTCCTCGCTTATTTTTCTACCCCCTTCTCTATTTCCCACCCTCTTTGCCTCGCCTTCTCCTTCCCTCTATTCTTTCTCTACAAAGTCTCCTCTCCCAGACCGCGCCATTTACAACGGGTGTGTTCGAATACGCCATAAAACCCGCTATTAAGTGACCTCCCCGGTATTTTGACTTAACTTGTTTTACGACAATTTGAGAGAGAAAAAGTTAGCTTTTTATCGCGGGAAGGTCCGGTGCGCTTAGATCGAAGTCTTGTTATAAAGTTTGGGGATAAACCATAAAAGCTAATTAAAAAACAAAAAACAAGTAGCGACTCTCTTAGGGCGTGTTGTGATGTTTATCAGTGGGCGTTGTTCTGTCTTGTTAGATACTGCAGCTTGCTTCGGAAACTGTTTCCAGTCAGGAAATTAGACGACTAACGCGATAGACCTGGTTATATAGCTCTCACAGCTATATTAGCTAATAGTACTTTGTTACACACCCTCATCTGCAAATCTTCAATCAAATAAACATTTTAAAGGTAGGCCCGTTGATGATATTTTTTGAACCTCGAAGACGTTCGCACAATCTGTGTGTTTTAAGTTTTATAATCAGACATCCTTTTTCCTAAAAAAAAGAATAATAATAATAATAAAATAATAATAAAAAAGAGACCTCTATCTTCAGAACATCATTCTTTTTAAAAAAAATATATAGCTGGAAAGTTTTGCTTTTTGTTAAAATTGAACATTTCTTAACAATCCCAGATCACTAATGAGTGAAAACCAACATCGTTCTCGTAAAACTAGCACACCTATATGAAAATTACTCAAGGTCCTCATACCTTTCCTCGAAAAAAATATTTAAAAAGTAAACAAAAAGTTGAAATTTTTCAAAAAAATATGAAAAAAAAATCAGACTAGCACACGTTTTGAACAAAGAGTAAACAATGAATTAAAATTAAAAATAAAAAATCAGTAAAACAAAATGCAGTAAAAAAAACAACAAAAAATTGAATTAAAAGAACCATGGAAAAAAATGAGACTTGCACACTAAAAAAAAGAAAAAACTATAACATCAACAACATAGAATTAAAATTAAAAATAATAAAATCATTAAAATAAAATGCAAAATAAAAGAAAGTGAAAATAAAAAAATATGAAAAATTGAAACCAACGCACTTTTGAAAATGAAAAAATCCAAGTCGGAGGCGATTATTCCAAGGAGAGCATTTGAGTTGCAATGCAGCTGCGCCGACGGGCAGGGAAGGGAAGGCTTGTTGGCCGACGGTTGATGGAAACTCGTTCGCTCCTCGTTGAGCCGCCGCCGCCGCCGAGCCGCTCCGACCACGGCGCGGCGGACCAGCCCCTCCCACCCGGCCGTGGCCGTCGCCGCTCCGCCGCCGTGGCCACTCGACCATCAAGTCGACCCACCAACGCCCACCGCTCGGTCCGGGCCTCCCGGCCCGGCCTACCGGCTGCCCATGGGCTACGCGTGCCTATGACTTTCCTTAGAGTCCCCCTTCGGGTAGCCCATATGCCCTAATCGATAAAAATCACAGCACCTTGACCTCATTACATTCAAACGGTCCCCTTTAATGGATCCCGTGATGAGCTCTGAACGGGGTGCGGTAGCACGAGGAAGGGACTCGTTGATAATTCCGGTTTTCTATAAAAAGCTAAATTTTTCTTATAAAACGTTTTTGCCCCAAAAATAGCCTACAGTTTTCCCTGCGTACCATCAGTAGTAAAGGAATTGCTCTCTCCTATTAATTTCAAACGTGCTTATCTTCGGAACGAAAAGAGATACAACAAAAGAGCACGAAACGAATTCTAAAGAAAATATTTGCTGTATCGACTTCATAGAATGCTTATTTTTGTCGTATCTCTTCTCGTTTTCAAGTTATATAGGTTTGAAGTATATGAGACGGAGCAATATTTTTGCCACTGACAGTACAGTGGGCCACAAAAGTCATGAACCCTTCTTCAATGTATTTCTTATGGAAGCAGGGGTCATGACTTTTGTGACCCACTGTACAACTCATATGATTATTGATGTAGGTAGCTTCAAAAATAACTAAATTACGCTCTTCCCCTGTTTAACCTTCATACCTAAACAAGGTATCGGACTTCATAAAACAGTGATTGGTTATGTTACTGTGCACCCTTATCTTTTCGTAAATCAAGAATTTCCCCAGTTCCAATATACCTTCACTCTTAGCAAGCCTCAGTGACCCAGGTGCCACTGGGAATTTCAGTGCCGTGGCACTGGTCATTCAGTGAAGTTTAACTAGTTTCCAGTAAATTTTCACTGGTTTCCAGTGGAATTTCACTGAATTTCTAGTGGGATTCCACTGAATTTTCCAGTGGCACCTGGGTCACTGGTAACCAGTGAACTTTCACTTGTTCATTCTAAGAGTGTTTTCACCCAATATCCGCCCAAAAATTCGCTGGTTCTTTTCAATTAAAATTTCTCCATCCTTCCTCAGCCAGCAATCGGTTCGGAAAGTATCCCTTTTTTCGGTGCCGCATTCCCGAGCGGGAATAACGAGGGACAAAGAGGCGGCTTGTTGGTCGTCGCCAAGTGCGTATAGCGTAGACACAACACCTTAAAACAGCCCACTTAAGGTAAGCAGGTGCTAAAAAGGCCGGCAGTCTTGCGCCTTAGTGATCGCTTGAAAAGAGGTGCGGCGCTGAGCAACGGGTCTGCGCCGCCAGCAGGCCGCCGCCTGGACCATCGTTAGGGCCAGCCCACCTCCTTGTTAGCGTCTTCCCCCCCCCCTCCCGCAATGCGCTAACCCGCTACTCCGCTGCTGCTGGTACTCTTAGGAATACCTGCTATGCAGTAACAGGCGAATTTGCGCGAAATTTTCCTTGTATTTTGTTTATCTGATTCGCACGATCGGGTGCTACCCATTACTGCGAGCTTTGCGATGCTTAAATGGAAGCGTTTATTGGTGTTTTTCTTTTTTTCCGTGTCTTGGTTTATTAGGATTTTATGTATTGTTTTCTTTGTGGTTTGTCCGTTTTATTTTTTGATCTCTCTGGTTTTGTTTCATCGTTGTTTTTTGGCGCTTTTCTTTTTTGGGTGCTTACTTGATTTTTTTTGTTTATTTTTCTTCTACTGAGATGCGCTTTCTAATGCACACAGCATATGTTTTAAATTGGTTACACAGTACATAAACTATTTAAAACAAAGATACAGCTTGAATTTATCGGGTTCAATAATGGATAAAACATCATTTTTCTATTTTTTAATTACACTTTTTAAGTGTGCCTCCTTTTGCAAGACGACTTTTATATATATATATATACACTAACATTTTCTAGAATAAAAATGTGTCGCTTGATGTACTGCAAACGTGATAGGGTCGCACATAATGTTGTTCTTATTTACGGTTGGGAAATTCGTACTCTAAATTATTGGACACTGTGTTTTTTCATCCTTTTTTCTGTTTTATTTAAATATAAATTTCTGAGAGTCCGTCAATGCGATTGTGTAGGGTTACACATAAATTTGTTTTTACGTAGGGTTTAAAAAAGAGTTCTGTAAATTGTTGGTCATTGTGCATTTTTATCTTTTTCTGTTTTAATAAAATATAAATTTTTGAAAGAATAGTCCGTCAGTGTTCAAAACAAAAAATCTAAAACTTTTTTTTTTGTTTTCGACGTTCAAAAAGAGCTGATCATAATATTCATAGTGAATTCGCATGAACTATTGGATAGCCTGTATATTAACGAAACCATTTTGTGTTTTTTGAATCGTTAATGGAGAGCACCTACCTTCGTAATTATTTTTATTTGAGGCAACATGAACATTGCATCAGGTTATGTGAGTAGCTTAGACAAGGCTTAGACAAAGCTTTACTGAGACACTTTTTGGCACGTTATTTACGCAACTTGAGAATGCAGATGAAAATTTGTCGCTGATTTCCCTCAAGACTCGCTGTACTTTCCGTCCCAAAACTCGACTGTTTTTCGGGGTGCGGCCAAAGTGGGTCGGCGGGAAGCCCCTAATTGGCCCGAGAGCCAGCTGGACCCCCCCCCACTTCCTTGAGGTACCCGGGACTTAACCAGCCTGTCAGAAGGTGTGACATACAACTTTAGTTGACATGATTGCCCATAATCTTGAGATCGGAGCACCCATTTTACACGTATTCGTTTTTACCTGAAGAAGGCAACCCGTGGAGGTTACCCAGGATGCTCTCTCCAGTGGGTCCGACGGAGCGCTGGCTCATGGTCTCGACTCAGAAAACGTTTTTATATTATTTTTTTCTATTCTTTTTACGCCAGAAGTGCTAGTATTTTACCTGACGTGATCAGTATAAGTGTGTCTTTGTCGGAAAAGTTTCCGATACAAGCGCGGCTTTATTGAACTTTGTAATAATGTAAGATTTACTAAAATTACCTGAAACATGCTAAAAATTCAATAGTAAAACTTGCTTTAGGAATGAAATGTCACTCCTAAATAGTAAGAAGTTCCTAATTTGCTAATAATGGATCACTTTTCATCATTTAGTGGTTAATTTACACTCCTAAAATAATTTTTACTATTAAATTTCTAAGCCTGAACGTGGTCTAGATTTGACTAGGTTAGAATTTACTCGGGTTCATTGAATTTACATGGTATAGGCTTATCTGTACTTACAGGTGTTTTTTCTTCAGTAATCCAGCAGAGAACTCCTTGCATCTCACCTATTTCACAACAAAACACGCAAAAACATTACTTTGTTCCAGTAACACATATCTGTGACACTGACACTTGTTTGTTCCTATACAGACTACAGCCACATCTGTTGAAATAACAACTGTTTATTGTCACCATTATATTTTTTTACTAACCGCAACCAAATAAAAATTGTCTTCTAAAAATTGTAATTTTGACAGACACATTTTTCGCGTTCAAATAACAGCTTCGGATATACCAAAAATAAGGCTGTGAAGTAACCTTGCTGTTAATTAAACTAATTCTTAATTCTGAGGGTAAATTGAAACTTGATGTAAAGTAATTTTACTTCATGGCCATTACCTACCTAATTCTGTAGGCGGTAAATTGAAACTTCATCATAAAAAGTGTGTTTTTTTTCGACGCCATGAGAGGTGAGAATGTCCATAAATATAATTGAAGCAAGTAACGACGGATGGAGGCCCGAAAATGAAACCCGTCTGGGTGCGCTTAGTGTTCATGGCTAAGAGCGAGCTTGTGTATCCCACATCATATGTCATAGTCGGAAAGCAATTAGTATAACCACTTATTTACCGAATCAGCGTGGCGAGCCAGCATGATTGAATATCAGTTTATTGAGAACTGCATGTGCAGGCGTAATTACGTTTAGCAAACCTGACGTTTTCGAAGGAAGTTTAAATAGTTACATTAGTTCAAAATTTTGCTGAATTTGATTCAACCTAACCTATCTCAAAAGGTAAGGTTAACCTAGCTTGAGTGAGCATGTACGTAAGGAAGTTACCCTAGATCAATTATTTACCCGAGTGAACTTCCTGTTTACACCTAAGTCAACCTATTCTAAAGTTAACGTCTCCTAACGCATATTTAATCGATCAATAATTATCGTAAACCTGAGTTCGAACAACACATGTGAACTTCGTCCAAACCGACCTAACCTAACACGAACCAAACAAAGAAAATGTCCACATTGTACGTGGCCCTATTGGGTGTCAAGGCTAAGAAACTGTCTCAACTTGTTTTATGGAGAAACCTTCGTTTAAGGGCTGGGTGGAGGGAGAGAAAGTCCACGAGTGAGCTTAAATCTGGCACGTAGTTTATGGACGGCCCCTTACCTACCCTTACCTCCTTTTGGAGCACTTCGTCTCACGATCTTCCATCCGCAAAGCAAAATTGGTTTAGCGTGTTTTGTTTAATGACTGTGGAAAAATTACTTTTAGGCGTGTAATTTAATTAAATGACGCGCGGCTGTTAAATTTTTACGACGGTGACTAAAAAGCAGGCAGAAAAACGTGAAATGTCCAGTTGTAAATAGTCGTTAAAGGCGCCTGAGTCTCAAGGAGAGGTGTTTGGATCTCAGCTCATAAAATACGAAAGCTAACAGAACAGCCACTTCGCACACAATAAGAAGTTTCATTAACAACTCACGAAAAAAAGGGCCTAGCCAACAGAATTTTGGCTTTTGTTTGAACATCGTCCAACATTTCCCATCGCGTGTCTCAACGGCGCCTTCCAAATCTATGAGACGGAAAAAACGTGCGGCTAAGAATAATATTGGACTCTGGCACCAAGAAGATGGCCAAAAAAACGCTTTTTTTTCTTCTTTTTTTTCGTTAGAACATTTGCGAAAATGAAATTTTCTCGGATGGGCGATATGTTTTCTCTCAGTGAAGCTTCTCAATTCAAGTGACATGAGTTGCCTTTGTTCGGTTCGTTTTAGTAAGGTATAGGTCAAGTAAAGTAAGGTTTGGTTAGGTTAGGTTAGATTAGGTTTTGTAAGGTCAGTTTTTGTTAGATAAGATTTGGAAGGAATGATTTTGATAGGATTCAATACTTTGGTGAGGTTAGGTTTGGTGACATTCGGTTGAATAAGGTTATAAGTTTCCTGAAGTTGGGTTTCCTAAGGATATGTTCCCAATAAGGTTGTGTTTTATAAAGTTACGTTTTTCAAGGAAATGTTTTAATGTTATGTTTCATGAAGTATGCTCGACAAGAGCTAATTTTAACTTAATCTTCGTTTTGGTACATTTGGTGTTGTATCCGGCCGTTTTCTGATAAAATTTTCTGTTAGATTTTCCAAGGTCTCAGCGAAGAGTTCATAACGCCTTCAGCTCTCCTTTTTTTTCTGATCTTAAACTTAATCGACTATAATCCTCGTTGGAAAGCATTCAAAAGGACGATATGTAGAGATGATAAAACTTTTTAGGGCTCCTTTGAGTGATGTCAGAAGACGTCACTAGTCAAACGGGACCTACTATTCTAATCCGCTTACAAGCGACCACCCTATAGGAGTCTACGATTTGTCACAAATGCCCGTTCAATATCAAATAAGCGACTCAAGCTAACGCCTGTTATAAGTAGATTTGGTGAACGTCACTTTGACACCCGACACTCCCCTTCATAACGAGGTCCTCGTTAAACCGCACTACTTTCAAGGCGAAACTAATGAATAATTATCTGATTAACGATGCCTCGATTATTAGGGTCACGCCCCCTCTACCACTTTGTGGAAACGAAGATTTTTGTGGAGACAAAAACGTTTGTTTCTTCTCATTACGATAATGCATCGTGACTTTGGGATTTTTGGTGCACCTGCTGGGCTAACAAGACAGCTCCCAATCGTCGCAATGGCTAAAAGGGTGTCGGCTCAATTAGGAATCTCATCGGCCCAACAAACAATTATTGTCAGTTTTACTGAATGCTGGAAATTGTTTTTGTACTAAGAGGTTTCGTGATTTTTGTTTCCATAGGAGGAGGCTGCAACTGCTGCAAAAGTGGTGAGTCACGTGTTTTATATACCGGATGGGCTCAAATAACAGGGCGGGATAGAGTACTTCTGCCGTACTCACTGGGTTTTTGTTCCATCATTGGCTGAAAGCTAAACCTATTACTCGCATACAAAAAATGCCTTTTAGGGTTTATGTGATCCCAACCCAGGGAAAACCTAACGTAGTGGATCTGAAACTTAGTAAACCTTAGGCCTAACCTGATTAAATCTGACCTAACCTTTAACCCACTACCGCCTAGCGATACCTTTCGGAAACAGAAAAAAAATATTTTAGAGGGTTTTTTTAGTTCATTAATGTCACAATTCGAATAATATCGTACGCCCTGGAAACCTAAAATTTTCTTATTTAGGCATTTTCCAAAGCTTAAAATTGCGTATTTCAATGGAGAGGAAAAAAAATCCTTTCAATTCTTTTTAAGCTAGATTTGAATCCAATTACTTTGGGCTGTTATGGGTTAACGTGATCTGCAGTGTTTATGAATTGGGTGTTCGGGAGTTTGGCCTAAAACATGACCAACATTGTATACTGAGTTTTCATATCTGGGCATTCATTTCTTTTAAGTTACTGAATTTGATTTAGTTTATGAGTTAGAATATTTCATCTGTAAAAATACGGATGCTAAAGAGATGGGTTTAAATTGTGGTACGTTGGAACGTTCGCATATCTATAGGAATTAATATTGAGTTTCAAGCACTGTAGACCCAATAATTGAGGTTATTCAAGCTCGAGCCGAGACAATTAACGCAGATAACTTACATTATTGTGGCAATTAGTTTGATTTGTAATCAATAAAACTAAATTTTTAGGAAATGGACGTGGTTCTTACATTTAGAATTACTGAGTTGTTCATCTCATCTGTATGGGTTTTAGTTTGGATTTGGTATCTAATGTTTTGTAAAGCCAGTTTTGGTGAATTCACGTTTACTTAGGGTAAGTTTGGTTCAGTGTAGTTCTCAGATTACTTCCATTACATTATCTGCTTTAATTGGATGACTCCTCATTTCCTACGCATGCCCTACGACCCTAAACAATTTTTGTACGATTAAATTGATGTTTCTCTTAGAGAAATAAACTATACGTGAAATGAATTTTGAGGCAAGATTCCATGTCATATTGAGCAAAGAACGTTTCCAGGACCTCCTTTTCGCGCGCAAACATTAAAAGCGAGCGAAATTTAATATTTTCTTATTGACAAAGAAAGTTAAGGAAACAATTTGCATTTCTTTGAATGAAGAGGATCCAATCCCAGCGAAGTATGTTTTTAATTAAGAAAAAAAAAACGGATTGGATAATTACTTTTGGTATGGAATTCTATTTAAATAACGTAATTGTCTTTGGAGAGCTCTTTTGAGCCACTTATGGGTCGGCCCCCTAAAAAAAATCCTCGGCCGAAAGGCCGTGGAATTGTCCATGGAGTAGTGAGCCCACCTTTTGTATACCCCAACACCAACCTAAAATGGTCCCTGGGAATCTACTTTGTGAAAATTATTCCTCTCACGGCGAGCTGCTTTTCGCTTGGAATCCATTTTGTTGATCAACTCAGGCGTCTTCACCTTAAACACGAGTTTCTGTACTCTTTACCGAGGAGCACTTGTGCAGGATTTGACAAATCTCTAAGTCAAATTTCTACCAGGGAAATCGCTTACCTTATTGGCTGGTCTCAGGAAGTTGTGTTAGTATTTAGCTCAACCTGACTACTTTACCAAAATTTAGCCTAACTTAACCTCTTATAGAGCAAATAACCTCACCTAACTTCATCTTACGTAACTTCACTTATGAAGTATTACCGGTAAAAATTGGATATCGATTCATCGACAATCGACCTTGTAAAAATACAATATGAAACGACCGACCAATATAAACATGTTTTCAAGACAAATCGATCCACTAAACAATTCACACACAGCAGTTAATAGACTTTTCAAACATCCTTTTTGTACTGCAGTGTTGAATTACGTCGTTGCGATTGATCGATTTTTCTTCAACCCAGTACAGCCCAAAGTCTTTTGAGTGAGAGAAAGGATTTTTCTCTTTAAAATACGCTATGTTAAGCTTTGGAAAATACCTAAATAATTAAAATTCAGGTTTCCAGAGGGGTGATATTATTTAAATTGTGATCATACTGAACTGAGATGATCCTCTAAAATAGATTTTTCTGTTTCCGAACGGCATCGCTGGGTGGTAG
>Ga0058701_10000936_pt1 | contig 20055 bp, 10 predicted proteins | sample AgamicOrMae_FD_97039 | JGI IMG/M metagenome (GOLD analysis project Ga0058701, IMG submission 97039) | Agave microbial communities from Guanajuato, Mexico - Or.Ma.e | ecosystem: Host-associated > Plants > Phyllosphere > Phylloplane/Leaf | place: Guanajuato, Mexico | collected 2012-06-04
ATACTACTCCGCTCCTCCTTAGAAATAAAAATAAAACAACGCAAGTCTCAGAAGATATAACCCCTTTAAGTTTAAAGTGAGACACCTCACCAACTTGATCTTTCCAAAATCACTGCGCAAGTCGAGAGGTTGCGCTTACTCGACTTATTTCCGCGGAAGTTGATGAAGTCCCGGACGATCCGGCCGGGCCGGGCCGCTCAGTCGAAGGTGAAAGGCGACCTTGGCGCTCAGCGAAGCAAAGCGATCAGCAATACGCACGCGCCCGTCGGTCCGTCCGTCCACTTGGAGATGCGCTTAGCGCCACCACTTAAGCGCCGCGCCGCTTGGCCTTCTAAATGCACCGCTTAACACAGCCGCGTGTCCGGGTCTTGCTCTTCATTCCAACTAGTTCGGGGATGCGATACCACGACACTTCAATAAGTTAAAACGCTTGGAGGCTAGCCAAGTTCCTCTAATCAATGACAACCAGAAGTGTGGAATTAGATCTGATGATGATATTACGAAGAGGAAACTTGAGAGGGACTCTCGTCTTGAGAAACCTGACCATCGATAATTACGCTACTTTAACGAAAGGTTAGCGATATTAAACGCGGGACTCGCTTTGACTATAATTAAAAACAACTTACTATTGGTTTAGACAGCATTTCGCGGACTTTTTATTTATCCTCCAGGCGCGTAATTCATTGGACGAAAGGCCGTTTCGCTTCTTTGACACTTACTATGACGATGCGTGAAATGAACACTATGGGTTGATGCAGCAACCAAATGCCCATGGAAACTTCCCAGTACAAGATGGTGGACCGCAACACACAATTTGTCAACATAAGGTTTTCATACCCATGGAATTAGTGATGGAGACTTCAACGCACGGTTTTCTAGAAAATTTTACTCAAATTTTCTTAGTTGTGGACGCAAAGCACATTTTGTCAAAATGTAAGATTTCGACTCTCATGGAATAGGTAATGGAGACTTCAACGCACGAGGGAATTTTTACTCCAACCTGCTTGATTGTGTCCACAAAGAACATTTTGTCATGATTTAAGATTTTGACTCCCATGGAAAGGATGATGGAGACTTCAACGCACGATTCATTGGCAAACTTTCCTCAAACCTGCTATCTTGGCCACACCGCGTGATTTGACTAGATAGGTTGTGACTCAATGGAATTGGCACTGAAGACTTCAACGCTGAGGATTCAATGAGAGATGTCGACTCTAACCTGCCTTATCATGGCCACTTCGCCTGATTTGTTAGAATGAATGATTTTGACTACGGTTGTGTTACAGTGGCAAATTTTCATCGAATCACGTCGTGCCAAAATTGTTGCAGTTATAGATTTTCGGACCTTAATATCCTTACAGAAAGAAACAATACGTTATGTGATTGTCGCCGCTCAAGCGAGGCGTTTTGCGTTGCGCAACAATGAAAATGCCCGCAGGAAAGGAACACATTGTTACTCCGTCTTCCGCCTCTTTTCGGAAGCCCCCCTGTTGACATTCAGTTTCAGCATCTTCAGGAACTCTACGTGGACCATCGTTTTAGAACGATTCATGCCGAAAAGGAAATAAACAGCGACTCTTAAAGAGGATTGTCCCCGATTCTTTTTACTTTAATATTTTAGGCGTGGACTGATGAAACTTTAGCAAATTTCTGTACAAGTCTAAGGAAAATAAAATGACAGATCCAGCATAATTGGGGCGTGAATTTTCTGTTTGACCGAACTACGTTGATCAAAGCCCGGCTAGACCTGAAAGATCACAAACAAGGAACTATTTTCGTCGTTTTAGATTACCAACGCTATTGTTGAGGTATGATAAAATTAGAAAAATACAAATCCGAGACTTTTTCAAAATTAACCAAGGGCTCTATGACTTCCCCTTGTATCCTTAAAATAACATGCCCTTGTTTTCACAATGAATGATGTATCTGTCCGTGAGACGATTATTTGATCAACAACTTTTTTCCGCGGATAGTTTGATCAAAAATTGATCTAATTACATAGGCTACTTTTAATTATAATTACATAGACTTTGAAATTTTACCGAAATCAGCTTTGGAAGTATGCTGCTCAAGCGTCGATGTATACAGTTTCAACTCTAAAACGACTACGAATTTACCAGTAAGAATGTTATTTACGGACGAATGCAATCACAAAAACTTGGCAACTAATTCAAAATTTCCCGATTTGCAAAATTAAGAGCTAAGATATTTCAGTTTCATTTTTGAAGAAAGCTTGAGACTTCTTATGCGGGAACGAGCTTTTGGGATTCCTGCGAGGGAAACTTGAGGTCAAAACTTGTCCGAATCAAGAATGCGTGTCTAGTGCAACGTTCTGGCAGCGCGATAAGTTTTTCGAGAAAAGAATTTTTGATTGTGAATTAGCAATAAGGCACGCAGTAATTAACGAATACACGCAAAGGGTGGAGTGGCATTGGTTTGACCTCCTGGGTACCTTTTAACGTCTCTTTTGTTAAACATGCTGGAGGATGGCCAGTTACGTCACTTTAATAGCGATTGTTTCGGCGAAACAATTTTAATTATTGAGTTGAAATCGTGATTGAAAATTGGTGATTTATGAAAGTAGTAAAAATATCTTAAGTACCTTGCATCCTTCGCAAGTGAACGCCCCAAAGTGGAAACCGGCCGCTGGCTCACCGCACACCTTGCATTGTTGATTCATCTGAAACACACAAGAAGAACATATTTTGATAGTTACCGATTTCAGCATCAACGCTGCAAAATAGTTTCATTTTGTTTATGTTAGTTTGATGAGAGTTTTGTTTGCGACCATGATAAGATTGTCCCGATACACTGCAAAAACAGAATCTTAATTTCAGATGCAACAAAAGTCAAGTCTGAAAAAAAAATCAGCTTAAATATTTACTGAATCTCAGGTTATATTTTTTTTGAAATAAGAAGTTCATAGAAATTAAAACCATGTCTGAAATTCAGGGCAAAATTATTGGACGGAATTTATTTCCAGATCAGTGATATAACAGCAACAATAAATGAAGTAAATAAAAGTTGCAGACGATTTCAGTCTTCCATTTTTAATCATAATAAAAATCATGCTAGTGATATGAGTCTCGTTAACCTCCAAAACATCCCTCTTGAGGTATAATCGTGATTACCATAGTTCGCGGAGAGGACAAACATGAGACTTATTGTTAGGCTAGTGAAAATCGATATCAGAGCTTATGTCATACTGTCATTATCTTTAGAGTATACTTTTGTGAGTAAAACTGGTTAAAATTTAGTAAACAGGAACAGGATTTTTCTATAACGTGGTTTCAGTTTAGAATTTCAAATCCATGTGATTCTAAAAACAAATAATAGATGGGGCTTGAGTGATAAATTTATTTATGAAAAAAAGAAGTAAAATTAATCTCTTTTTTTGCGAGGATTATTTTACGAGGGGTAGATATTGTTCCTCTGATACCGAAAATGTTTTCTTTCTCCAAGTTGAGACTTTTTTATCTTCTTCATAATGACGATATCTACATGACTCTTAAGGCCAAAAATATTTACGACTGTTTTACGAAAAATTTTGGGTCATGAACTTACTGCTGTGGACTTACACTGCACATACCGGAGAAGATTTTCAAATTATGCTTAAAGTAGGTACTTCAACACAAAGTTGTAAGTCGATCTCGTTTTCGGAAGTCTTATAAAACAATCGTACATTGCAAGATAAACGCAAAATTCTACCTAGGCTCAATCAAAAACGGCTAAAAAAAGAAAAAAAGGAAAAAAAGAGGAATTGACGGGGACAATTCTCGGGTCAAAGCTGGTTCAATGTACTTGAACTCTTCCGAAAAACACGAAAAGTTATTCTCAACAGCGTACCCAATAACAAGTTAAAGTAGTTCTTTAAAAAAAGAAAGGGGAAAAAAGTTCGATTATCGACGGATCTGTCTTAAATTTGGGCATTCCCGAAAACTGGTTGGAGCGCCGCAGCTACTCTGGTATTTTTCGTCGAACCGAACATAAAAATGTCCAAGTGACATCCAAAAATGGAATAAATAGGGGCAGAGAGCGGAGCAGCAAAAGCCTTCTCCGATTTTCACACCTGGAGAGACCGTTAAACTTTTTTCCTATTCCAATTAGGAGAGGCTTGGAAATAGGATCGTTACTGATTCCCGTTTCTCCGATCTTTGATCTTCCTTCCACCGGGACACTGAATTCTTCACGAAAAACGGCCAACGTTCCCCCAATCAATTTTTACACACTCCAAGTCCTAAAGGCTGCATCATCGTCAGCTTGCGTCCTTATAAAAATACTCACGCGCAGATTAGGTTAGGTTAGGCTTCGCTTTGTAAACTCAACAATCGTTTATAATCCAGCCTGATAAAGACCTGATCAGTATTTTATCAGGATTTGATCAGAAACTGATACATTTATATCCCACGGATGATATCACATGCAAAAGCTAAATGAAGAATATTTTATGGCGGAGTAAATAAATATGAACAAGCGAATAACACTCTTCTTTTAGTTAGATAAATATCTACACTCATCTTGTTTTAATCGAGCTGGAAAAAGCCGCAAAAGGTACGCGCTTATGATGAAAAGAGAGACTCTTTTTCCTAGACAATCCGCTAGAGGTCGCTGCGGAGATTTATCGTGACAAGCGCGCTTAGAATAGAACAATAATGAATTTACTTGTCTTTCTCTTTCAAAGTGTCCCTTTATTTAGTGCCTCCAAGAGGAGCGCTCTGTATTTAGTCTGTGGGCGTAAGTAATCCTCCCCCAAACTTTATCAAAGCGTGCTTTTCTTCTATTTTCCTTTTTTTTTAGTGGAAAGTTTGAAAAAAAAAGGCTGGCATTTGACTAAATTTGCTTTTAGTACAGATTTTTGCGATGACCTTTGAACACTTAAACGCTGAACTTTCACGAATGTAGTTCGAAACATGCTAAACCAGTAGGTGGTCTATGGCCGATGTTGACTGCTAATATCTCGGATCTTTATGACTAATTAAACGCTGTCATTTCGTAGAAGGTCGAGAGGACAATCGTCAACTGCAGACAATCTGATCTGCATTGAGCAAAATTCTTGCACTGTGCTCTGTTGGAATCAACTTTTCAATCAGACAAAATACGTCGATGTACAGCACTGTGAATTTCATAGTTTGAGGTTTCTACCTTTTATTCCATACTACGCCGAGTTGAGTTGAGTTGAAAAAATCGTCATTTTTGATCTAAGACTGAAGTCAAAATTCCTTACTGAAGACAAAGGCGATGTAGCAACTCCTCAAGTAATGATTGACAACTAAAGCGATCTTTATTCTCGTCAAGAACATTGGTTCTAACAAAGGTGAACCAAGTTAAGTGATTAGAAAATCGGCTACGAGCCCATTACCGAATTAACACTAGTTTTACTAATTAAAAGTTTGCCGCCCGAAATAGTTAGGCTGACTTTCCAACTGTGGCCAATCACTATACCGTTGTTGAAATTACCGTTCTTTTTCAATTAAATAGTCGGTCCATGGATTCGACAAGTGAAATTTCCCTATCCAAGTCTAAGTTGAAAAGAACAGGACATTGACTTTACCTGCTCTATGCGAACTTCCATGCTCGTCTTGCATGTTCTAGCGTGCTAAGGCTTCCATCTACGTTTCCAAAACAAATATAAAAAATAATAAGTGATTGTAAACTTGCAAATCGATCACATCAAAATAAACAAGTCGAAAACTTGATTTGGATCTACAAATAAAGAAAGATGAATGACCAACACAAGCGGATTTGATTTTAGAACGAAAATTTCAAGACCAGACTCGGAAAAAAGGAGAGAAAAAAATGTGTCGGAGCAAAAGTTGGACTATCAAACCAATATATTTCCCATTCGAAAAAGTTAACGTCGAGAGAAAGATCGTAAATCAATCGAAAACTTGAACGGATTCATACAAATTGGTAATTTACTTTCGATATATCGACACTTAATAGGGCCATTAACTAGTCACAGTTAGTACTCGGTTCACGGGAATCTAAAGACGTCTACAGTTTGTACTTTTGTCGGAGTGTAAGTAAGAGTGGAGGTGTAAAAATGAGTTCGCAAGACGAGTAAGATGGAGATGTTCGCGGAAGGCGCCTAATTAAGTCTTGTTTTACCAATACCAAACTGGTCTCGATCATCAAACAAACAAAAAAATGCTGAATCATGTTTCACAGTCCTCGTTACACGATTTAAACACGTTTACAGCTTCATGGGGCGCAAACTCGATGAGAGCGCCGTTTCAGCAAGCGATTGAGTGAAATTAACTCCGAAAAATATGAGCGGAAACATCCTCAGCTACTCCAAGTAAGATCGACAAAAATATTAAAAAATCGTATGGTGATTATAATTAGTCGGGCAAGATCTGTATTACCTCTACACAACATTAATTTTTCTGAGGTAAAACTTTGGAGCGAAATGGTGTTACGCCCTGCACTGCCGAGAAAAATGGATTGAAGGGCACTTATAGCCATACCTAAGCTTGATTAACCGAATCGTATAGTTACTAAGTCAGGTATTAAGGTTTGGTGACAGGAGATCGGAACGTCAGAGAGGCAAAGCACCATGAGTGTTGCGTATTCTTTAAGAGGCAAATCTTACGTGAGATAATCTAAAACGTCAGTTAATAGAATCTTAAAGGTTCATCTCATTATTGATTGCCTACAGTGTAATGAAAGCTTGAACAAAGGTGGAACTTATGGGGGTGAAAATGTGTTAGGTAAATAGAGGTGGAGAATGTTGCTTAAAAACTGAAACTTTAAGGCCTTCAACAAATATATTTGTCTTCGTAACTTTCTCGAGACACATATTGATTTTCACAAAATAATTGACGAAATAAAGTACAAAGCCAATATCACATTCACGAAAAATCTGATTAAGAAAGAGTTTTGAAAATAGGTTGTAAAGACGTGTTTGTCCGACATTTCCTACACTTTTTGGCTGTGAAACGGTGACGGTTTCCATGTACTAAAACAAAATGGATTTTTTTGTGGTGTTTTTCAAATGGTGAGAATTTAATTCCAAGATCCCGTCAAGTTAATCAGAATTTATAGGTGAAATGTAGACTACACCCGGTCGGCCGGCTTTAAGATTCCTCGAGAAAAAGATGTCATTGGAGCGAATACGAGAGGAAGTTAACGAGATATTGTCCACTATGGCAACTATTCGAGAGCGTGACTAGAGAAGGTGGGATAATGGAAGCATTAAATAAAATTATTGCTGAATCAACTAAAAACGACCTTTTCTCACAGGCTGCGCAAACAAAAAGCTGTTCAACATCCTAGGTAAATAACCTAGCTTAATCTAGACACAAAGAGTGTCTTTGCTATTAATTAGGTCGGAAAAGAAACCGTTACTTTTGACTTTTCAAGAGCGGTCTACAATGTGTTTTCTAATGAATGTGTTGTACCCTGTTCTAGTAAAGGGCGTCTAACCTAACCTTACCTAATCCAGTGTCACAAAAATTGGACACCGCTTACTTCTCGACTGCTATCATTGAGGAGTAAGTGGCATCAGGTTTGTAATTAGCGAGCGTACCGAAAGCAAAGCGATGCACAATCCACCTAACCATAACATACGCGCTAGCATCCGTTAATAAAAGTGATAAAAGGTAAACATAAGTAGAAAACAAGTATTAAAAATTAAATGTTTAAAACTTAAAATATATTATGTATTATTTCCAACGTAATATTGGACAGTTATAGAAGAATAAATGGATACAATAAGAAATTAATATTGACGTAAGCGTTAAACAAATATGGAGGAATTTCGCATAAAAGGCGTTTCATCGTGAACATAAATGTTCACGATGAACGCAAGCTTTGGTGTGAACGGAAAAAAGTGCGGTAAAAGGGTAAAATCCGGGTCATTTTTCCCCCTCCTTTTTTTTAGGATGGTTTATTAATTTGAAAGTACAAGTGACATAAGTCAAAGCGCCCGTTTAATTAGATGAAGGTTAAAATCATGCATTATTCCTCGCTCTGCTGTCTCTCCGCTCAACTAAGCAAGATCGAATGCTACCATAAAAATTCAATCTTTGAAATTCGCGGTTTATCATGGTGTTTTATCAAAGGGAAAAAAGGAGGTGAAACCATGTATCTAGAAGAGGAAGTGGTAAACCGAAAAGTTGAACTTTAAACCTTTTGTGAAATCGAGATTTGGGCGAGTAAAGGAAGCGATTAGATTAGAGTGGAACCCGTCAGTGTAGATACATTACACAACGTCTTCACGATTCTGCGAGTCAATGCGTCTAGGACTCCTTCCTTTAAATGTAAACCTTCCCAAAATTATAAATTAAAAATATTTTCAAGCCGCTGCTGAGACACACGCAGAAAATTTACAGATTTCCAAAACAGATCAATATCTATCGGAAGACCGCCATCTTCCTCTTTTAGAGTCAAAGGAATTTTAGAAAAACGAGGACATTAACCATGAATTCTGGAAGTGAGTAAACCGTCGATGCCAAGTATCGAAGGAACATACAAGCGTTTTCTTTAATTTTCCTCAACATTTGGCTAAAAAATTAATATTTATTTCTTGATTATCTTAAAGGACGAAACGGGAACAAAAAATGCAGGTCTATCTCAAAATAACATCTCGTAAAAGCACTCCAAAATACCTCCAACTTCACACCCCAAAGAAATATCCTTAAAATAGTTATTTTTCACGAATAATTTACGTTAAGCTTTTTCAGTTTTAACCATTTTCTACAATCAAGAATAACCACTAAGAAAATCGAGCTTAGAATCTTTTTAGGCCTTATAACTTAGCTTACAGTAATCTCAAAGAATGGATAACAGGTGAAATTTTGTGCTCGGAGCTCGGAGGATGGAAAAGAGTGTGGGACGCCAACTCATGTTGGGCTAAGGCTATGATAAATTGGATTACAGTCGTAAAATTGACCCCGAAAATCTAGATTAGGATCCAGTCGTTTCTTCCGAAAAAGACAGCTCAGGTCTCGAGTGTCGCATAACTTGGTTATTTTATGCGTCGCGCCAACAGCGGCTAGGCTCTCTGCTTGGCGTCTCGACGGAGACTCGCCGAACGGAGCAACTAGGGCCGTCCCGAAATCTAAGAGTCGACGATTTATGTGTTTTCGAAGTGAAGGCAAGGACTATGTCACCTGACGATTCCTAGATGTCTTTTCAATATGCCGCTTCTGCTACCCCGGCCACCACATCGTTTCAACGATAAAAAAAGAACGATTTTTTTTTCACATTCCAGATCCTCCTACGATTTCGAACTCCTCTTGAATAACGGGCGCGCATTTTGATATCTTTATTCTCGATTTAGATATTTTTTATACTCGCGACTTTTGATTTAAATTATCAGGTTTGTTTTATTGAAGGATTAATATTCAGAAGGATGGAGACATTTTCGGAATTTATTGTAAATGTACAAAAGAGAGGAACCACCGTCTGAGAAGAACCAACGCAAGAAATTTATCCTTCCGCATTTTCTTTCCTCAGTTGGGAATCGTTTTGACGTTCGCATCAAAATGGCTACAATCCTATGACACTCTGTGTAGATAGTTTACATAAATTTTCCAATCAAACACAAATATGAATTTTGATATTTAATTTATTAACTTGAATTCTAACAATGAAGGATCTTACAAAGTAACAGTTTACAGGTTGAGTTAAAAAAATGGGAATGTCAGCAAGCAAATCTTTAATAAATCTAAACTACAGGCTCACAATAGAACGGTCGGATTTCCCACTTATCGTGTTTTCCAACTACTTAATCCTTAGTGCATTAAGATTATCATTCTTTGTGATTAAAGTAATTCAGGTTAAGTTATAGATTTGGTAACTTCACTGTGCGATCCCTCAACTCGGAAATGTCTTAAGCTTTGCTACGTTACATCTCCGCTCGGTTGTTACCGAAGCTGTATACTTCTCAGCGATTGCAGCTACCGTAAAAAAGTGACCGTTGAGTTAGGTTAGGTAAAGCGCTTTGCGAATAGATCCGCTACACGGTCACGGAAGGGAACCTGAGAGGCAGATAACCCAACCTCTTAAATTTATATTGTACTAAAATAATAGGTTCAATAGGATTTTCAAACAAAAAATATTGGATCTGCGAAACTATGTGCCTAGTTGGAGCTTTTCCTGACTACTACATGCGTTTGTTTTCATTCTTGTGATAATGGCGACACTTTGGTTAACATCTATCTAGGCACCCAGTGCGGCGTGGATAGTGTTACCCGATTTCGCAACTCCGCCATTTTTAAACACAGTTTACTGTTTAATCGGCATAGATAAGCCCATTTTTGGAATGCCCAGCTCGAGAGCGATCCAAAACATGGTCGACATGCTAGGTTATCTTTAATGGTTCTCGACTTAATCGCAGTTAAATTCTACAAAGTCATGAAATCTAGCAGTGCGCGGCGCGTTAAGCAGGCCGGATACACTAGTAGTTGTCTTCTCACGGGTTCTCTCTCTTCCCTTCTCTACTGGTTTTGCGTCTCGCTCCCACGCCTTTCATCCCCATAAGCGGCTCTAAAAAAGGTTCTCCGGTAGGCTTGGCGCCGTCCCCACCGGAAACACGAGGCCGTTTATATTCCACTTAGACAATCGCGACAAGGCGCCAGACGGACACTTAAGCCAAAATCTCATCACAGTTGCGGAAATTCAGCGAATCATTCGCCCCTGCATGGAATTAACCCTTTCCGTAGACATCCTGCATACTTTGATTCGATAGCAGTGACTATCATACCTTGAAGGCATCTACGTCTAAAGATGCTTATTACTAGAGATTCTACAGCACTTTATAAATGACTTTTTAGGTGATCAAAAATGCAATTGTTGAGGCAACCGGTAAATTATTTTGCGATTTTTAAAATTGCTACCAGTTGCAATTCACGGAAAAAAATAGTTTTGTTACGGCAACAAAATTAGGGACAACAAATGAATTTTTTGATGCTTCAACCAAAAATTTTGCTGCAGCAACCAACCGTTTTGTTGGTAGAACTAAACATTTTGTTGTTGTAACAAAATATTTTAGTATCCCTATTTTAGCAAATGACTTTGTTAGTACAACAAATCCTTTTTTCCGTGCAATCTAGCGATGCTGAAACATCTGAGGTGAAGCGGTTGTGACAACAATCGTAATTTTAAAATTTATTCATGTGCCAAAAAGATCGAAAACTTAGGCGTTATTTTAACATCAGTTCCGGGAGCGATTTTCCTCGTATCTCTTGACGGACGCAAATTGTGTAAACTCGTCTCTTTGCCAGCACAAAAGGCGATCTTTCAACAATCCAATTTGGAAGTTTCTGTAAACTCTGGTTTCCGAGTAGTACTGAAAGTTTGGGACGACAAAAAAGGTGTCAACACGTGACCTTCCTTTTTCCAACGTTTCTCTTACTACTGCTTAGCTTCTATGTCTCGAAGTTCGAGATATCGAATTCCAGAAGATTTGTTTGAGACTCGAACACATCTTCTGGAACAGACTGACTCGCCTCGTCGCTTGCAGAGTTATCCCAAAATTAAACTAGCTCTAGTTAATAAATAATCTCTTATCATCCGACGAAGCTAGCTTGGCTAACGTCATGGGGGGTAAACAACAAGTTGGAATTATTTAAAAAAAAATAAAGGTTTAATATCCTAATCAAACTGCTCATTGAAATGGGTCAGCAAAATAATATTGTAAAAAGACTAACGTTCAGTTGCTACTACAAAACGTTTTGTTGTGCAATTTGTTGCAAAAACGATTTGTTTTAATTGTTCCAAATGCTGTTGCTGTAACAAAGGAACTTCCGTGAACTGACACTTTTTTTCTTGGCTAACCTAAAAGCGGAAATATTTTAATCAGGATAAAAGACTAGGATTGGTACGTTACCGAGCATAGGATACTCCGTAGCAACACCAAGGATCACTAACCTAAAAACAAAAGAAAACAAAAGAATTTAGGTAAAGGAATACAACGAAGTGCTAATCATATACATTCATCACTGATGAAACGGTTTCATTCGTCCGCAAAGTCCCCTTATGATCCGCATTAGGCCGTTTTGATTGTGTGTTAGACTCCTCATATACATTATACGTGCTTGCCAAGGACGTGCAAATAGAAGGGACGTATAAATTAGACCAATTGAACATTTTATATTGTCCCAAGAACCGATGACATGCTCTGAAGAAACGTAGACGCCTGACCTGCTGAATCGCACTCAACGAGCAACAGAGGCATCTGGAAGCCCTCAAGTCTTATTGGTGTGAGTTTCACTCCTGGAAATGCGTCAGGCAAGTTACCTAATTTTGAGCTTTTTTTAAGGGAGATCAGCGTTCCACTCTTGTCAGTGCAACATCGGCTTCTAGTCGATGCAGAAAATGAAAGCAATGCAATATGACATCGCCCGAGGCCTAAGCTGGGTAATTAGTTTCGGGGAGGTCGGAGAGGCCTCTGGACGCGACACGAGGCCCGGCGACGACTTCGGCCTGCGGGCCTCGAAGACGCGGAGCGTTCCGAATCAGCAAAAAAGAGCAAAAGCTCTTCGAGATGATCCAAATTTAAAAAAGAATTCGAGAAGTGCAGTGAGCACGTGCTACGGGGCAGCGATGCCAGCAATCCAAAGAAATCGTTAATGACGGAAGATGCGTTGCTGTTCTCACGATCGACTCAATTCAGTCCAACAAAGTTGAGTTCCTTTGCAGCTCCTATTCGCTGCGCTCGCTCGCTAAGCCCCATTGTTTCCTCTCGATATTCATGTTTATTGCTATTTCCAGTGCTTTCCAATAATTTGCTCTGGCACCACACAGGAAAAAATCTCAGCTGTCTTGCCCGTCGAGGAGCATACCACACGCGTATCGTCAAGAGTTGTAAATCCATAACTTATCTGTTCGTACTTTAATTATTAATAAATGTATGATAAAGTTTATTAAACGAGAGTATACCTGAACAGTCGTATTGTTATCTCTACAAAGTTCAAACCTACTTTACCATGCGGGATGGACCAATGTGATCCGAATCACCCGACTTATGACAACGCAGGTTAGGTTAACTTAGAGAACGCTGGATCAAGTCTAGCTACTTCTCTGCTCGACTATCGCTAATCCAGATACCGCTTATTTCTCGGTGGTTTTAACTTTTACCAAGAAGTTAAGCGACATTAAAAGTTAATCTTGGTTAGGTTTAGTCGCTCCGCTGTCGCTCCGCTGTCACTCAGCGTTGCGATGACCGGTGAATAACAAGGGTGAATGACAGTAAAAACGGAGCACCTGTTTTAAGGCGTTCTTCCCTGTAAGCTGTAAAATATAAACGGGGGTAGTACGTATTATAGCAATTTTTCAAGATAGACCTACGTTCAGCCACATCAATCAAAAGCTCGCGCTAAGACCTTACCAATTATATGGCTAAACATAGGTTTATCTTGAAAAATAATAAAAATACGTACCACTCCGTTTTATTTTCATACCCAAAACAGGTAAGAACTCCCTAAAAGAGGTGTCTCGGTAACTGTACAAATTTTAAAACTGATATTTCAGGTTCTGCAATGGCCCTGTTCTTGAATACAGTTACTGATCGTTCGATATATGTCAATTAAAAATGCTGCACGGACAAAAAGCCTTTGTTGACTTAACAAAACGTTAGTACAGCCTCAGTAAATCAGGATTGTAGTGGTGATGATTTCACTTATTTCTGTCATTGTTGTGATACCTGTTCGTATGGTTGTCGCAATTTTGGAAATTGTCTCCGCAACAATTCTGATCTGCTGAGGATGTATTAACTAACGTTTTGTTGAGGAAACGAAGTAGTTTTCTCCATGTAAAGTTCACGTAGAAGGGGCTACTGTTTCTTTAAACTTGTGCGTGGAGGAAGGGACACAGAATCTGAGGCGGCATCAAGCGGCCTCAAGCGGCCATAAGCGGCGTTAAGCGGCACGGGAATAACAAGGGATCGGTGGTGTGAAGTGGGCAACGCTAAATGAACCCACGATTTCCGTGCAAAGCCTGATGATCTAGTTGATTGTGTGAGGGCTTTAGCTAGCCGCGACTGTGGCTGTGCCAGCCAGGCTGTGGCAGCCAGGCTGGCCGCAGCCTGCGAGCGAGCAGAGGACGCTACCGTGTTCGCGGACTCTGCGAGCGGCGCGCCGAGCGATGGAGTTATCTGATTGGGCAGACGAGGTCCGCAGCTACCTCTCACGTAGCCGCCGCCGCCGCGGCCGCAGCCGCCGTAACGGCAGAGCAGCTAGCCAGGGTGTCAACCACTTTGTTTCTTTGTAATGTTGTTTGTTCTTGCTGCGTGACTCGCAATAACAAGCTCACGAGATCACTCCTGAACAGCGGAAGTCTTGTATCGATAGCCATCGAACATTCCTCTCTTTAGCACAAGTTTGGAAAAGGAGATATTTAGCTATACGATGCTATATACTTCTCAATGGAGCAACACTCTAAAGTTAAGAGGTTTTATTGCCCCGCCGTCGCTAAGCATAGCAAGACACTTAATCTAACCTTAATTTACCTAACCTAAGTTAACCTAACCTCACTTAAACTTCACTTGTTACGGTTACAATTGTAATTGTTGCGGTAACAAATCATACTGCTCTTGTAACAAATGAAATTGTCATCACAACAGTTCTGGTTTGCTGAGTCTATATTAACAAAACGTTTTGTTGAGGCAACAAAGTAATTTTCTCCGTCAAATCAGCGTTTCCATGACAAAAAGGTACGATTAGGACAAGGTGGGTTTTCACGAAGAGGTTAGATAAGACGCGAAAAATAATCCGTGCACCCAACTTTCGGGAACCTTTCTTCCATGGGAATATAGCTATATTCGCTAATACATGCTTTTTGCGTGAAATAGGTCCTACGGCTTTGTTAATTGTTTAATAGAGGTATTGCTTGTTGAAATTCGCCATCAGAATTTCAGGCAAGTTATTAAGAGATGTTTAACACCAGGCTATGGATTCGTGTTTCCAAATTACTGGAAGTGAAAACTCGACTCAATTAGTGAGAACTACTTTTTAGCAAAACTGTTGCTTTGAACTTTCCGTGACTCCGCCGGGGGGGCAGTTCGGCCACCACTGGACCACCTACCGACTCTGTCATTCCACTCAAGATGAGAACCTCACCACCTTATTTTCCTATCAAAAAGATTCGTTTAAGAATCAATTTAGCAGTGGTGATTGAACCGAAAACTGTCAGAAATACGCTCTCTGACCTATCCTAGAGGGTCATTGATACTCAAATCATTTTCCCATAGGCTTACAGAGGCTTTTAATAGACGACAATCAAATTCATCGGCACCAAGCAGACCTCTGATAGTCAAAGACCTCTCTGGAGGCTGGAGACTTGAACGCACGACAATCAAATCCGTTGTAGGTTCTGGTCTTCATCCTATAGGGCTAAGGAGCTTAGCGAGCTAATGACTTTAAATTCTACAATCTTAAAGTACTCCGACATATGCCAAATCGATGTTTATAATGCCCCTCTTGCTCTTCATTTTTTATTTTTTTTAATTATGTTGTAGTTTACTGATTCAATTTCCCACAGATAAGGAGACTTTCACGCACGATCACGACATAATATTGCTACTTGCTTGATACAAGGTTTTGGCATTGCTTCTTTAACCAAAGGTTTTTAATGGAACTCAAAGTAGTGATATGAAGGAGTGACACAGTGATATAGAAACATTATTATAACTATTTCTCAGTGCTATTTTATGTTAAAAATTCGAGATAAAATAATTCTTGAATTCCTCGACATTGAGATTTTCATTTCAAGGGCATTCGAATCATCTTACTTTCTTTGCGTTCCCGATCTTAAAACAATCAAAATACACAAAACAAAATTAAAAGCAATAGGAAAAAGGAGCAAGATTTTTCTTCGTTTCTGAAAAACGTGGCATCGATCCGTGAGAGGGCTTGTCCCGTGCGTTACTCGAGTTAAATGTGTAACAAGCAACACCCACTTGGGCCGTCCCGAGCAGGCGTTTGTCCCAACGCGGCCGGTCCGGCCGGGACACTCGCAGCCCACACTGTAAATTAACGCCCCGCGCGTTTAACTATCAAGTTTCTTACAAGGAGCAAGGAGATCGTCTCACCGGCTACCGAAAACAAAAAAGGCACCGTGTATCTAAAGCCACCTTCGCTGATTTATTTCTCGCAGCCCTCTTTATCCTCAAACAGTGTCAGCCTCAATTTTGACAACATTTTAATGGACAACAAATTAGAAGCACACATGCGCATATTTATCTTAAAACATATGGCAAGAATAAAAAGCATTTTAATGGATAAAACTGGTTCTATTCCGCAAAAGACCTCTGAAAATAAGGACCAGTACTGTGACTGCACAGAATTTACAGTAGTTTTCTCCTAACCCCTGTTTCCGCGTTATCTACGGCAGCGAATTCGTTATTTCTGTTTCTTTCAAGGCAGCCATTAACAATAAACAAGCTTGATAATCCGGAATAGAAATACGAAAATAACTATATATTATTTCTTAAACAATTAATTCATGGATGTTTGCTCAAACCGAATGTGGGTGTTTTGTGTCAAATTCTCCGTTCGTCTAGGAGGAAATAGTATTTTGATAGCTTCAAATAAAGCTGTACTATTTGAAAATGCTGCTTCAAAATTGTACTACTTGCAATTTATAACCACAGGAATCAGCACATTATTTAACGAGCATTTTCAACTTGTAGTTTTAATTGAAGCCATCGATTTATTGTAGCGAACAGTAAAGACCAAATGCTTGTATGTTCGCTTTCATCCACTTTTGTCTCTCCTTTCTTTGAGAATACAGAATGATACGAGAACCGCTTCTGTGAAAACAGTGCTTTCCCCGTCAGCAATATGGAAAATGAGTTTGCGTATGAGTTAACGGGCGGTAGGTTATTGTGGGCTTATGAGAGGTTATATTTTTAATCTACCAAAATGTAAATCATATAGACACGTATACGGGTCACTTCAATTCCAATGTGAATGTTTAGGTCCCCTCGGGCGAGCGTCTCCCTAGGCGGAGCTAATTTCGCAAGTAATTAATCCGTTTAAGGCAATCCAGAGCGAAAAAGTGTCTCGTCATCGCTCATGATGAGATTCAACGAAAACAGTTGAAGGTGTGGTCCCAAAGGCGTTCAAAGGGGAACCCAGGGGACCTGTGGTCCACAGTACAAAACGTCCGCTCTGCACAACACAGTTGGGGGCTCTCAGACTGTCGCCAAAAAGGTACCACAATCACGAGCAAACTCCCTTTTGCTCAATCGATTCCAATCAGCACGCCATCTAACATGGTTCTAATGTAACCACACGAGGTATCAACATCGTCCAAGTTTTCCACATCTCGCAGATTGTTTAAATTGAACCTTCACTTACAGAGATGTTCCCTATGGTGCCAATGAAATGTTTGTTTGATATAATGACAAAACGCATTTTCTTTTTCTTACTGCAACTTTCTTTTTTCCTTGGCACAATAATTTTATTTTTCAGAAATAAAAATGTGTTATTGCTGAAAAAAAAAACTTGCTGTAGGAAAAAAATGTCATATGAAGAGAACATTTCCTTGGCATTAGAAATCATGCTAGTGGTAGTCTGTAGCCTGTGCGGTAATTAGGATGTATCATTCTGAAGAAATTAAAGTTTTGCTCACTTCAAAAATTAGCGTCATTACTTTGTTTAAGAGGGTAATATTCTAAATAAAAGATCACTAAAAAGGCAAAGTTTGAAAAATATCGGTCAAAATAACGAGGTAACTTGTCTGAGGCTAGTTCGAACTGGTAACGCTATACGGTGAGAGATTGTCGAGAGAAGTCTCCGATAGTCCCAGATATCTAAACGGCTTCATCGAAAATAACTTTCGCATGGAGATACACTTCATAGATAGTGATTTTTGAGGCATTACATTTATACCGCTCCATATTGAATTTTCAAGTTGTAATCCCCATGTCGGCCCCTTTGACTTGTCAACGCAGTCCCAGAGCGGCGATGAGGTCCTCGTCGACATCGACTTGCCGTCGGCGTCGCCTGCTGGGAATCGGCCCATGGAGCTTTTCATTCTCATTTGGAAAAATTAAATGGAAGGCAGATTTATTGATGGCCCTCGCCGGGGAGAAGAATTGGTCAAAACTAGTTTCCGACGAAAATAATCGACTCTGCACTTACAATAGTTCACGAAGTGCGCACATGAGCCGACGAGGTGCTCTGAAACCGATTCATTATTTTAATAAGGTAACTATAACGAATTTTTCTTCATCAAAACTCGAATACGAACAATCCTGAAACGAGAACGAAAAATATCATAACGCGGATCACTCAAACACGGTATAAAAGGTTTTGTTAGGCCAATAAAATCATTTGTTAAATAGGGATAACAAAAATATTTTGTTACAACAACAAAATGTTTAGTTCTATCAACAAAACGTTTGGGTGCAGCAACAAAAACTTTATTTGTTGTCCCTAATTTTGTTGCCTTAACTAAACCATTTTTTTTCCGTGAAGCGTCGAATAATCTACAAGTAGAAAAAAAAGAAAAAAAAGGTGGATTGAGAGGAAAAACAGGGATAGATCACGTCCATAGATTTTCAACTCTAATTCGCAACGACACGCTGAGTGTTGTGTACCGATAAATAACCATAATCTCGAAGTGGAGCGACCTGCGCACGTAGCTACCAATGGTACCACTGGGCCGCAGACTGTCTGCCGAAATTAGTGGGCAGTAGAGTAAACACGATTTAATTCGTGGCCTTTGCCATGGCATACCTCCTCCCCTGGCTGGCTGCTTGCCTGCCCGGCTGCCTCCAGACACGATGTACGCATCCTCGCGCCTCGTCGCGTCGTGGGAACATGCTACGCCCCGAACTATTGGCTCCAACAGAACGCCAACAACTCCTCAGTTTGCACGCAACTTCCGATTTCAACTCACAAACGCACCTCCAATCTGTTTACCATAGCTTACCTAGACTAGAAATTTTCAGTTTGAAGACCCCCTTCGAATGTTTCAAGTGTACTCTCTTAGAGATAGTAAAATTAATTCCCTTAAACCAAAAACACACTCTCGAAGCCTCGGCATGGTGAATTTTTGGTTAAACGAGCGGAGTTCATTCGGAGTTATTTGTAGAGTCACTTTGGTTTAACCCTCTACCGCCCAGCGATGCCGTTCGAGAACAGATAAATTTATTTTAGAGGATCTTTTTTGTTCAGTATTATCAAAATTTAAAAAATACCCCCCTCTGGAAACCTGAAATTTACTCATTTAGGCATTTTACAAAGCTTAAAATTAATTTAATGGGAAAAATCCTTCCAATTTCTTTTAAGCTAAATTTCACTCCGAATACTTTGAGCTGAAATGGGTTAAGCTTTGATTTACTCTGTATGATTTATGAGTTAAAACAGACCCGAAAAGTTAAGTTTGGATTTGCTTATGTGACGGGTTTTGTTCAAGTCACCTCCCATTTGAAATGCATTACGTTAGTTACGTGCGTTCAAGTCTCCCTATGTCAATTGCATGTCGGGTCAATAGCAACACCCATCGATGTATGAATAAAGCCCGGTCGAGACACTGGAATTAGCAACTGATTGGAGACTCCGATAGAATAACCTTTCCTTTTTAAACCTTTTTGGAACAAGATTCACTAGATTTTCACACCCGCGGACCCGCAAGCAAACACCGACCAGAGATAATCGCGAGCATCGTATAACGAATTCGCTACATTCGATTTGCAGGTACAGCAAAGAGTCGACTCTGGGGCCTTTGCCGGCTCTTTATCCTTATTATCAACTATAAAAAAAGCGTTTTTCTTACGAGTTTTTCTTGAAATAATTTTCAGAGACTAGAAACGTTTCGATATTCTGTCAAAGTCCAGATTTTCTTGACGTCTTGACATGTCCAATGTCCAATACATAGGAGTTTACTAAAATCATGTTTGTACAAAAGATTTTCGTACACTGAAGTAACAAAAGGGCTAGGTTGCGGCTGCCTACCTTTGCTCGGCATCCGCCGATCATCAGCCTTATTCCAAGCGAAGGTAGGCAACCGCAACACACGGGTGTCTAGGTGGTTGCAGGGGTGGATTTTTTTCCTTAGGGTCTTTTTTTAGATGTTTGCCTTCGTGGCAGCACACATTGTAAG
>Ga0058701_10000937_pt1 | contig 20048 bp, 14 predicted proteins | sample AgamicOrMae_FD_97039 | JGI IMG/M metagenome (GOLD analysis project Ga0058701, IMG submission 97039) | Agave microbial communities from Guanajuato, Mexico - Or.Ma.e | ecosystem: Host-associated > Plants > Phyllosphere > Phylloplane/Leaf | place: Guanajuato, Mexico | collected 2012-06-04
TAAAACACGTTTTTTCACGAAAAATAGGCTGTCTTATTCACAGGTTGTGCTAATGAAATCGACGAATACGGCATCATTCAACGGTTAAAACCATTTTTCTTGTTATTTATTCATTAACAAGCGCAAAAAATAACCGATCCAGGAGCATAATATTTTCGACTAAAATCGGAAAAAAGCTAGGGGTACCCCTTACCTTTTTTTTTATTTTGGCTGAAAAAAATATCTAGATAATGATTGGAACCTACGGAGGAACACTAAAATTGATTAAAAATGTTATCTTTGCTTCATAATTTAATTGAACGTTCCAAAAACGAAATCTTAAAAGGCGATTTTCCCTAAATGAGCTAACAAAGGTTTCCTGTCGGAAAGCTGCCAATTTCCGATATGAACATTATGAATCATGTTTGAACAACTCTCTACGATTTTTTCAAGTAATAGAAAATAAACATTATTAAAGAAGAAAAGAAAAGATGCTCGTTTCAAATCAAAAGAAAGGACTCGCAAAGGAAACTTCCCATTCCCATTGATTTGCACAGATATTAACAGATGTATGTCGAAAACTTAAAAATTGATCGTTTTTATAGAATGGATGGATTTCACAGGAGATACAACTAGGAGCTTGCGGCTAACTGCGCCAGAGACAGCGTACAACTAATGAGAGAATGCAATAACAAAAGTTTCACATTAAATTTTGAACAAAATACAAGATCGAATCACAAAAACCCCGAATAGGGCAAAACTCAGTGGACAACAAATTCTAAAAATTGAACACTGTCAGAGAAAACCACTCAGCGGCCTATCCTTGTACGGTATCGAATTTTTATCGTGCAGCAGTTCCGATGAGCCCCGAAACAACCGTTAATAAGAGGACATTGTTCCTTAGACCCTTCCAAGCACGGACCGGGCAACGCCTGCGAAAGCGGTTGCGTCAGGATTGCTCGCGGCGTGGAAGTCTTCCCTACGCTTGGTTAGACTACGTTCCCAAGTCGTGGAAAACGATAGAGCACCGCTACTTCGCTAAGTTTTGCACTAAACTTGAAAGGACTCTCGCCCAGATCTCCTTAAGGAGGCTTACAGAGAGGAAGTTCTGTCCACGACGCTGGTCTACCAGAGGCATATGGCCTCGAAGGACCGACTGGACGCCGTAGCGTGGAGGATATCGAAAAAGAAATTAAAAACAAAGACGTGCCGGACAAATTGCGCAAGTTCCTCAACGTCAACCGATGCGAAGATTTCCACGTGACTTCTACACAGTTACATGTTGGCTTATTGTATGCTGTTGAGGAGAAGAGCAGGGCATGTGTGGAGGTTGTGCAAATCTGACATTCATTACGGAAGTTCCCGATCATCTTCGGAGCAATTTCGCATCTAGCTGACTTTCCTTCCGGACAGACTTTTAACGTTCTTAAAAAGACTCCGAATATCTGCGAACGCCTAAGTTGCCGAAAAATTAACCGAATATCGGTAGCGTTATCGCAAAACATAAACGAGTATGAAAAAAAGAAAACGATTCCTTTACACCGCGGCTGATGAACTTCTACCGCAAGAGGAATGCGTGAAATGCAGGACACATTTGAAACAGGGACGCTCAGGGAGCATTCCATTCAATACACTATTATTTTAAAATGCCTATGTAACGTGCGGCATTATAAAAATTCGACTTATTAAATGATCGCCATCTGTACAGTTAATGGTAACGTTAGGAATCAGATTCTTGTGAAATCAACTTTGGAAACTCAATTTTAAGATCAACGACCAACATGTAAAACTATACCGGGGATTTGCTGTTTAAAAGCTTTAAAAATAACTTATTACACATGCGCTCCGGGGAAATGTGGTATTGAACACCTCTGACCGAGTTCCGATAACACAGAACGAAATTAGAATCAGCGAATGGTGCATATTCGGGCCCAATTCACCCTCAGTGTCTGCTGCTAACGTTAATTCCCTTTTCGGTCTTCATTCGATTCGTTCGTCAGTATATGACATCTTTTATTTCCGTAGTCAGTTTTTAATCTAATTGATATTATTTCGGGGAATCAATTCAGAGGGTATAAACGTGAAAAACAGTCCGAACGGGGGGGGGGGCGAATGATATGATCTACATACCGAGTCATACCCTTTTCCCGAAACCTTTCTAAAATGCTAGATTTATGTTTATAAATATACGTACCGTACAAACTAAAAAATACTTGGCGAAATCGAATTATAGAAACAGTAAAAATATCATTAAATTTATGAAATGTAAAACTGTTATACAGTAGATATTTCGATTCTGGGAACATGTGTCGATGTCATCTTTTCCATGTCTAGATCCGACTTGTCAAAAATAATAAAAGCGAGGTGGGAGCATGTCATCAACCAAGCGTATGTCGCCTGCCAAGTCGTTTTCCCAACTGATTATTATATTTTTTTAAGTTAACTTTGTTGCCTGGTAGACATAAAGGTATTAGCATTTTTTTTGTCAAGCTATGCAGGAAAGGCTGGAAGGTAAACCTTCGCCAGGTCGCTGATCGTTTTTATTTTTCAGATATTTTTTTTAAATTGTAGCTTTGAGGGGAACCAAGGTGCAGATATAAGATGTTCGGGGAGAGTGCATATACAGTATACTATGTACTAGATGTTTATTTTTTCTTACGAGTGAGCATGAGCTTGGAGCACCTAGCACCGTTCTATTTCCCTGTGGGCACCGAGTCTTTAGTCTTGCTCCCCGAGCGACCCTTCCTATTTGAGGACATTATTTCCGGTTTGAAAACAGCACCAAGTCCCGTTGGCACCTCGTGGTTCGCGTTTTTGTCAGATAACTTTAGACTTACTGACAACTCGCCGGGCATATCACACTGCTGCAGGGACTTCAGCGCTGCAAACACCGTTTCACCTTGGCACTGTTGCACATTTTCTTTAAAAAAAACCTGGTAAATGTCTTTTGATAAAGGATTTTTATACAACTTTTTTGCTAATGTTCGTACCACAGGAAGTTTATTCCGTATTATTGAAACTTTATGGCGCATTGATATGAATTATTTCCTAGTTTTATAAATTAGCTGCAATCCGAAGCTGAAAAAAAGGATACGGTACATGAAAACCTTATACAGCTATTTTTTCCGCCGCTGTGATAAACGCTTGGAAAACCTTTCAGAAAATTCGAGGACTTAAGGAATAGATCCACGTAGGTTAACTTAAGTTACCGGTACGTTTCGGACCTTTTGTCTCGCTCCGCTGAGGTTGACAAAAAAGGTGTGCTACCAGGGCTACCCCATTATTAATTTACTTTGTTGTATCCTAATCTAGCCCGGGAAATTGCAAAGTTATTAATCCTCACAGAGGTTGAAACTCTACTCAAAAAATGCACAGTCCCTCGGTAGCTCAAAGGTATCTTCGTTTACCCTAAGGATACTTCATTTCTGTCGCTGCTTGACTGTTATATACTTGGTGTTGTGAGTGGTTTGAGCGCAGTCTCCTGGACGAGCAAGAGCGGAGCAGTGCGTCAGGCAGGCAAGAAGGCCAGGTGATTTATTAGGTTTTAAAGGCGTGTCGCCTCTCTCTGGAATCGAACTCGGCTCCCGCAGGACACAACATCCCACCTGTCGGAATCGATGCGCCATCAAAAACACGACTAGGGTATGAAATAGGCGAGTGAAGGGCAAGCCAGTCATGCCTACCAATCCACATCAAGATGAACCGACCCCGACACAGCAATTAGGAGAAATTCCAAAAATTCGCTTAGTTTTTGCTTTTGCTCAAGAATTTCTTTATTATACCACCAGAATCCACACATTCACTCGGCCTCCCACGCTGTCAAATTGCACCTGCCGCATGACTAGGGCAGATCCGCTCAGAGCATGTTTGGGTTTTAAAATTAAGATATTTTCTTATTTAACACTAGGGCTGTGGATTTGACATCTGCGGTCCGGAGCTTTCATGATAGCGGCTGAAAAAAAAGTGGACTTTGTTAAATTTAGAAGTATTGATTTATTATTTGATAAACTTTCCAATGAACCATTCAAAAATATGATTGAGGGGGAAATGCCTCCGTAGGACAGCGGACTATACCATTCATATTTATTACTTGATTAAGTCAAAAACACCGATTGTTGGAGGGAAGAAAGTGTCCCATCATTAATGAGCAAATCATCAACGAGCAACGAAAAAAAGCGGAAAATTCGTACAGTGCAAGTGAGACGCTTTTGATGTCCGTATTCCAAGGTAGACGTGTTTTGATATGACACTTTCCGGATTAAATTATGGTTCCTGCCTAGAGATATGATGGACTTGTATGGGTGCATCGATAGATTTTTTGAGTTGCATCTTTCTGTGTGAACACGCAAGAATTTCCAGTATCCTCATGAGGTATGCGGACACATTGCAATAATTTTATTGATAAAACCGGAGAAAGCGATAAAACGGAATCGCCAAGGAAAGGAGCTTGACTTAATCCAAACCATAATTCTGGAAAGTTTTATTTTCCAGCAGTAATGATCTCATTCTTGTAAGACAGTAAAGACTGGAGCTTCTTTCATTATAACAATCTTTGAGCCCCCTTTCCCAGATTCTGACTTCCTACATTTTTTCCATACCAAAACGAAGGCTTCTCAAACTTTTAATTAATTCACTTTGGTACATCATGTTCTTGTGAGTGGTACTCCCAATCTCGTAATTAGCTTTTTTTCTGATATATTAAAGAAGAAGTTTGTGGAAGAGCAGGGCGAGTCCAAGATGGCGTCAATAACTGATGCAAGATTTGTTGGGGTATTGGAATCCGCAAGCATTGCATAATTAATTCATGACGTCACAACGCTGCCATAAATCAGCAAATTAACTTTCATAGATAATTGAAGACAATGCGCAAAGATAAACCGCAGACCTTGATTTACGTTCGAAATCTCTTTAATATCAGCTGCTGCTTCTTAGATATTTCTTGCTTTCATTTCGAATGTTGGTGACTTCATAAACCTTGAGGTTATCTAGCTTGAGCATACCGAATAAATCATGATATCGGTTCACAATTTTCTATACACCAAGCGTACTCGAAGTTTCACGTTCAATGTGTTAGAGATGTGTTTAGACACCAAGAAATATTTTCTGCAATAAAACTTATTAACTATAAAACTTAAAAACTATAGAGCAAGCTTTAAAATTAAAATCATTCATGCTCAAGAAGATAGCAACCTACTTCAAGTTTTAGATTCATCAACTTTTTTGAAAAGATCACAAATACTTCAATAAGTTCGAACAAAGTGTGGCGGAAAAGCAGGCTTCCTTGAAATCACATCTTAGTAGTTCCACGATGCTCCCAAAAGTGAGAGAAAAATTTGGAATAGGGCTTAATAATATACGGGCCATACTAAAGGATATAACGAAAGATGAAGAGACCACCACGAGATTGATTCTGAGCTACCTTGAAAAAAGATCTTAACTAATTCATAACTGGATACAAGTCCTTTGCACAACTTTAATACATGTCAGAAAATGAGGGGAGCGAAGGAGTCTGTTGAGACCTCTTGGCTAATTATGGCTAAACGAACGCGTATTCATAATCTTCCCGGGCCCTGAAGCAGCGATTTTCTTCTCCGTTTCAAACTACAGAATGCCTGGTGTATGGCAAAAAAAACGATGTTAAATCTAAGGGTAAATTTATAGCATCATCTTTAAGGCGACAACCTCAGTTGGGCTACGAGAGTGGAATTGCCACTTGTTCTGAAATAATTTTGAGGGAAATGCAAATTGTGCTCCGTGGTCGACCATTTCTTCCTATGCATCCACAGTCATCATGGTAGATGTCGTTCACGCTGCGTATTCGATAACAGTGGATCTTTATGTTCAGAAGGGAATAGGCGTGTCGAATCTTTCGTAGCGTTATTTTCGGGTTCTGATTTGTACGTTCTTTTTAAATTGAGATTGCGATAATTGTACGTTTTAACATGTGGAGATGAAAATAAAAATTGACTTCGGCGTGAACCTTTACCCGTAGTACAAACCGAAAATACCCTGAACATTTGAGTATACATTAGAAGCTCTGCAAATCTCGTGAAAGAGCCAACAAACATTTCATTATTGATTATTTTATTTTTACTGGGTTTCCTACGTTCTTTTCATTAGATTTTCATTTTCATAAAATCAGCTGTTTTTATACAAGTAGAAAAAAAAATCGACTCAATGTTTCAATTAATTGATTATACGAAAAATCACGGAACAGGTTCTGCTCGAGATAAAAAGTATTCACTAAATCGGTGCAAAGTTCGCATCTCAGTGAAAAAGAGCCGGCTGCCGACGCAGCTTTAAATACTCGATGAATCCCAAATTCCGATTAATACGTCATAGCGTGATGCAACATAAACTATCGAGCGCAAGGGCAAAGCATAACATATCCTGTGATGAGTTGCTTTTCTTTCTATAAATGGAAATGGTGTCTCCGATGACATAAACCTCAGCGTGCTGATTTATGCACTTAATTTAAAAGCACTGCCTTGCACTATTTCAGGCCGCAACGCCGCGCCCTCCAGAACCGCAACGCGCCGGTGGCGCGCTGGGCCTTTTCAAAACGCCTGTCTTCTTTGTTCTTGCACATAGTATAAAATCGACTCCTTTTATAGCAGGGGTGTCTCCCTTCGCACACCGTCAAGTGAGTTGTTCCACAAAAGGCGGCTGGAACGTCGATAGTTATTTCTTTGGGCTCATCAAGAGCTGCTAAGAAGCTGCAAACGGCTCGAAATTTCCCAGCAGTTCTTGATCTTTTTTCTTCAGTTCTTCTCAGGATTAGAGTTTGAGTGACTGGTTTGAGAAGCTGGAGACTTGGTGGAGACCTTTTCGGATAAGTTAAACGTTAAGCATTTCTGTCGTATGGAGTGGGTTTCCTTGAGGGTTGTCGTTGACCATTCAATATGCCAATAGAAATGGAAAAATTTCAGAGTATCGTCTAAGAATGCTGTAAATGGCAATAAACAAATGAATGCGTTTCGAGAGGATATAAAGTATAGGAGTTTACAGTTATTTCGATTACTCCAGTTACCATAGAAGAAATCAAACTTGCGATAGAAAACGTTGCCGTGGACACAGACAGCGAATGAATATAGGACAATGACGGTCTGAAAAGAGCATAACACTTCCAAGCGGCTCGGGACATGTTCGGACATCGCCAGGCACTCTCATGAAAGAAGGGGAAAAAAGATTTTGCGATTGAGAAAGGACAATTCGGATTCGCAGCAAAAGTAAACACTTACTCTTGACTTCGGCCACCGTCACTGTGAGGAAAGGCACAGCCCCCAACAAACATACACTCAAAGGACAATTACGCTACCTAATCATTAAGTTCCTCTTTTATTCCAGATCCGACAAATATCTGGAAAACCAATTGAGCTATCAATAAGGAATCGTAGTATAAATCTCTTAAAAAATAAAAAGATCTACAATTATTAGTCTTTACAAACCTACTTGCAGCGTAATATCGTTCTCCTTCCATTTCTAGCCTTTTTCTTGCAGTTCAAAATCGTAATTCGTTTCACAACAAAAAAAGTGGATTTATAAAGGAGCAACGAGCGACGATGAAAGAGCTTCAAAGTTAATTAACAACAAAATTTGTGATCTAGACCGAAACGAAAACCTGGCGCTTGTGAGACAATTATAATGATGACCTTTTTATTTTTGTATCACCGAGATTTTCGGGAGAGGGGACACTTCACTATGTTGCACTGAATAAATAGAGGCAAAAAGAAAAAAAGAGCGCGCGGACAGACAAGCAACCCTGTGGGGAACTGAGTAACTTTCATCCAAGAAAAAAACGACATATTCAACAAAGTTTTTTTTTCGATTGGGGATGGAGGAAACCGCTTGTCGATTCAGTCAAAGGTTTATTGTTATGTCTCTTTGTTGGCGGAAGGAACCTTTAGTCACAAGATGTGAGTCCCGATTTTTACGTTGGAACGCTTGGGACTCGGAAATGACGGAATCAACAAGTTTTATCAAACATTTTTACAACTCTCCCTCTGTGAAGGTTCTTTTCGAATATGCTGTACTGTTTGGAGAACAATTTTGGTCCGTGTTTCCAAGACTGGCTTACCACCAGAAAAATAAAAAAGCCTGCTTTCCAGCAATAACGTGATAAGTCTAAAAAACAGTAAACAAAAATTTTGTATGTTGAGAGCAATAAACACAGCCCACAACTTGCACCTGAGACACTACGCGAATCATAGGCCTTTAACTTTCGATGAATTCCATTTCACCTAAAAACAAAAAATTTCCATCGAGCAACTTGGAGTGAAATATTCAAACAAGACCATACAATAAAAACCACAGTCAACGTATTCGTTCCCTGGGACTGTTGAAGTAGACTCAAGAACAGTCCACTCAGACGAAAGGCGTTAAATAAACAAGAGGGACAGCCTAGTCCATCTCCAATAACAGCCTGTGTAGGCATTCTGTTCATAGGAATACGACTTGTGCGAGTTTAGCCCGATGCAAGACATGAAAAACCTATTTCTGTCGGATGGTTGTGCCCCGTAAGCCAGGTTTGAGCGTCAAGCCCCGAACCAAGCACTGGCAGCGTACGCGGTTCGGCTGTCGTCTTGAAAGCGGAGCGAGCCAAAAGTAGACGGTCGCGAAGCAATACATTCATCAAAGGTAGGAGGAGCATTCAAACATTCCCTTTTAGGGAGATATTTGAGGGCTGTGCCGGCCCCAAGGATAATTACACTGCTTCTGGCTCTTGTCTAGAAGCCATCTGAGGAAATGCACTATTTGACTCTGAGGGGAATCTATCGTGGTCACTGGACCCTTCGACGAGACATCTTACTTCAATACTTTGACGATACCACGGTGCTCAGTATCACCAGTCATACTTGACATTGAGTCGGAAATCAATTTTGAAAATTATAACGTTGCATTGGAATTCGCCCACATTAGCCGTTCCAAAACGGGATAATGCTAACTCAGGCTGAAGATCTCATCATTGGTTCCACCGTTCACCTGAGGGGAGAAACACGACTACGGTAATAGTGAGTAGAGAAATGTAAATATCGACAGTTGATTCGGGATTAGCATAGTGGACTCTCTGTAGAGGCACCAGTGCCTTTGATACGATCAGAACTCCTCCACTTTTTCCTTGTCAAAAGGTAATAGATTTTTAGAGAATGTCCTCCAAAACTGGCTTCTTCATCATATTTCCAAGGAGACGAAAAAAGGTAAATAGAAATAAGTAAGGAAAACAAAATTAAAGAAGAAGAAAAAAAAACACCTCATCAAGGTTTTGCCACGTTATTTTCCAGATCCGAAGGAAAATGTTCCTTTATTATACATCCCAATTGTTCCCGGAGGCCCACTTTCCGAGCGGCGAGCAAGTTCGTCGTGATGATACGTACCGCAACTACAACTTTGCCCCATAGAAAAATGAAAAGGGGGAGCGTTTTACTCAAACTAATGATGGTAAAAAGAGTAGTTATCTCGCAAAGTTGAGCATAGCGCCATTCACTGCGATATCAATCGAAGGACAACCAAAGTAACCGAGCGAAACAATTTGTAACACTTAGTTCACATTCCACCAATCATCCTTTCAAGAAATTGTTTCGGCCGAATAATCTTTCATCACACAATTATATCCCGGACTCTCCAACAGAGGTTCATTACTGGTTTCCGGGCACCGGACGCAGGGCGCCATTTCCCGTATGGATGAGCGGGCAACGAACCACGGTATATCTTTGAGATGGGTCGCCGTCGGTGTAAGCAGGGAGGTGAGGATAGAAGGACGTTTAAAGGTGTTAAATTAGATGAGATTGGGATTGGAGAAAGCGGTGCGAATGATGTAGCTATAAAAAATAGAGGTGAGAACACAAGTGTGAACTAAAGACATACAAGAAACGGCGCTACAAAAATCTGCAAGGTGCAAGAAAATCCGCGGCGGAATGGTATGAAGATAGGTGTGAGATGTTGACAGAGAAGTAAAATGGGGCGATTCGAAAGAGCAAAGTGTGTAAAGTGGAGCGAAGAGTACAGATGGGCGAAAGCGATATGAATGAATGTCTTTTTCTTCACTTATGAGCACCAAAGACTCGAGTAACTAAAATTACAAAATGTGAAAAAAAGAAGTGTTTTGATTTAGAGTGACATTAAATTGTCGAGGTCTCGTCTCTCTTAAAAGTTCACTCAAATGCAATCCTTAACTCATATTGTCAAATATGCGAAAAATGACACAACAGTATTTGAAACCAAACAGCCTGAACAAACGGGGGTGTCCGAAAATTCCAGCGTCAAACGGAAACCATCCATGGGGGTAGGTAGCAATTTAAGTCAGGCCAGGCATGCTCGGAGCTCAACAGCTATGGCGATGTAAGCGATTGTAATTACGAGCGACATTTGGCTACCGCGCGTGCTACTCACGGCATAGTAGGGATTACCGTTCACAAGTTGCACTATCGGTATCTGTCCTCATGGCTGTGTTGCGCGACGTTGGACACGTAATTGGGGCGATAATCGGTGGTGGAATGACTTCTATTGAATCCCATTTTCCTCTTTGTTTAATAGTAGATCAACCATCAACTCCCGCAGAAAGCCTGCATCTTTATTCAAAAACTATTACAGAATGTTTTCTAAGAACTCTTCACTATGGCTTTAACAATTATTTTGGTGTTCATGTTCATCCGATTGGTCGATCGAACGAAACACCGATTCGTTTTTTTTCAAAGGTTACCCTTTTTTGCCAAAAAATGAAGGCAATGATTCATCACTTTTAATAAAATGAAAATCACTAAAAACAATTATTCTTCATGTCCCTCGAGAATAATTTGATGCTGATCCCCCCGACGTAAAGTAATGAAGTCGGCAACAGTCAATGAATAGGTTGTATGTGAAAAGCTACGGTGCTTTTAAAAATATTTTAGAAACCAAAAAAAGAAACGAAAAAAGGCGGTGTAACATTCAAGGCATACCGCAGGTGTAGATCCACCATCAAACGACAAAAAAAAAGAACGGTTGTATATACTGTGCAGGTGGTTAATGTTCATCGTGTGATGAGATGGTGAACCGAGGTGCAACACAAGAGGCAGAAAACCTAAACTTTACCGTTGAAATTTCTACAACAGATTTCGAAACAGAACAAAATTACATACAGTACCTACATGAAACACATTTTGGAATAGGAAGCACGTTATTCCTAAAGCTAGAGGGCTGGTGGGATGCTTCGGGACTTCGAAGCAAATAACCACTGAGAAATATTACATAATCAATAATCAAAGTTAGCCAAATGAAGTCTCAGTATTTGAGAGTAAAATGCATTGGTAGTGAAGAGTAAATGTGACGAACGAACGAGGAAAAATTTTCATTCGTTTTGCCATAGAGCCGGGAACACAAAGGCTAGAAACGCCGATCGGAGTGTGGAAATTATTGCTGGTCGTTCTTGGATCAGGGAATCAGGAGTAGATCCCACACGCAAGGAGCAACAAACCTTTCTGCTCCGAGGCCCATTATTTTTAGCTTAGTTTTGTAAGAAAGAACATATTCGACATGTGTTGCATGTGAGATTACTTTCACCCATGTACGGTCGGCTCGTCCATTTTATACATGAAAACGGGGCCTGCGTTGTGCTCATGTCTTTAGATCATCATCCTTCAAATACTCATAAGCGATTTTTCGGTACAAGATTCTTTCTTGTCAGCGGTGGTTTCGTAGATACCTACAAATACATTTTTGCTAACAAGTAAGGAAAGGAATAATAAAGCAAAATATAAAGAAGCCCTTAAGGTGAAAGAAAAAATATCCGAGTGAATTTCGATGTCGCTAAGCTTTGAGAAGCATCTATGGACGACTGGAAGGGGCGTATCGGGTCGAGTGACGCGCGGACATTTTCCGAATGTTTCTGGGGATTCCCGAGTGTCGGCGGGCCTGACCGCTAGATGTATTTCGTTCAGGGCTGGTGGTAAACCATATCGGATTTGCAGTTGGACCGCAACGCAACGTGTTCAAGGATATGAAACGTACGTAACGCCACGCTAACATCTCTTCGCAACTATCGGATGGAAACCATTAGGCCGTCGCCTTTGAAATTCATTCCTCCAGCAGCCGTCATTTAAACCTACACGTCGTCAAGATGTCAATAGTTGTACTATCAACGGGTTCGTTCTCTGGCGTGTAGTCTTTGTTATAGAACAACTAAAATGTGAGCCCAGTACGTCAGAATGTCACAAACGTTCTTCAGTCAACTATTGATTACCCAATGTAGAGGTCATTTTTCATTTTCCAATGGGGATATTTTTAAGAGATGTCGGAAGTTTTAAGGGGAAGAAAACATTAATTAGGGTAAAGCTGGAATTGGGGAGGTTGATTGATTGAAGTTAGCGTGAAATGTAACCTATGATTCAGATACATCAGATTCCTCTTGCGTCCCTCCCAACTGATTCGAGTTTCCAAGTTGGCTCCAACTAACAATAAGATGGTTTTCAACTCTGTTGGACTGTGTCATCTTGATAAAGGAGATAGTCGCAGCGCCCAAGTTGACTGATTAGAATCGCCACGTACCGATACTGTCCAGAATTTAATGTAAAACAAAAATCTAAAATCGTAAAGGTGCAGTCACGTTTCCCTTTCGTGGGCAAAGTTTTCGGGTCGCGAAAATCGATCCTTCTTGGTTCAAGTGTATTGTATATATCCCTCTCTTTTTTCGTTGTAACTTTGTACAAAAATGCACCCCTTTCTGGAGGATTGGTTGAATATGCAGAATCTCTTGCCGGCCTCACCGGGTCGACCGAATTAATGCCACCAAGACATTACGAAATCAACTGCACTTCTCAAGACAGCTGCCTCTCCTATAAAGAGCAGTTTGCCTTTCATTGATAAAGAGTGCCCTCTTCATTTTGAAGCCTTGGCTCTCAAATCTGTTACCTTAACAGCACAGCTCAAATCTTATCTTTCGGCTAAGAGGACTTCCTTAAGATGAGGACACGTGTTTTGTAGCTTATACAGGTCTATTTTCCGGGAGGTAACCTTGGAGCTATGCACTGCTGGGGACCACACAAGGGGCAAATTATGTTTGTAACTACTTGATCTTGGCGGAGGGACTGGAGCGGAGCTCGGGCGGGGGCCCAGCCGAGCCCATTCCGGCAGTGCGGTCCCCGTCCACCCTGGCAGCGTGGCTGCCTGGCGGCGCCCCGTTTGATTGTCACAGTCACCGAGAAACCCCCATTCTAACAAGCCCAAGGTATGCTGGGGAAACCGGCCAGACTTTATGAGGCTGGCAACTTTATAATTGAATAAGCCTCAAGACTTTCCCAGACTCACCTAGCGCCAAACGCGTAAATCTTCCGCACCTACCGCTCCAGCTTCGGCTATCCTGCCAACCGGCCATATGTTTCTTTAGACTACTTTATCATTGAAAAGTGTCCCGGGGTCACGAGCTGAGCTATTCCGTGGGAAAAGATATTTACCCGTCAATACACGTTTGTCTATTGGCGTACAGTATTTCCTCTCTGCAATCGATCTTTGCTGGCCGCTCCGGCGTATAATGAATATCTCACTATAAAGTCAGAACTTGAAAGTGCTGCAAAACAACCCCACCAGAAACAACGAAATACTATATTAAAACAAAGTCCATACTAAATTAAATTCCAAAAGAAACATTTTGCACCAAACCTAATGTCTCGACTAAAGGAAACGAAGCCTGTGGACCAAGGAGATTTCATGTGTAAAAAGAACATGCCGACAGCAAATTATTCAGAAAAGAAATATTCGAGACCCAAAAAAAGGAATGTCACAAAGAAACACTTTCTGGCGTGAAATGAAAAAACTCGCGCGACCTGAGCGACAAGATATTGATTTTCAATTTTTATACCCAATATTTTTTACGGATTCTGCTACAATGTTTCTTTGCAAGATCAAAGATCCAATATCTTCTTGAAAATGGGTTCGCATTCCTTTGATACAGTCATATTTGATTTTCGCAGCGTCGTGGGTCGGTTAGCAGGCCGTGTTGAAAACGCCACCTTGAAATTTGATAAAAAAAAATCTCGGAAACTTTGTCCATTATCGCGTTTCCTTGTCGGTCTTCCTGAGTCCAGTAAGTACAGTATAAGCGCAATATCCTCAATGTTTGCTGCCGATTCTTGGTCCAGTGACCAGAATGGATTCCACCTCTGTCGCAACAACTTGAGAGGACAGAAACTGCAAACCAGACTAGTCTCTTCTCGATTTGTATTAAACGACGATTGGCCGGCAAAATCCTTTCTTTTTCTAAACAAGGTGAAACCGTACACTCAGACGCATTCTTCACTAACCCCTGTTATACGGAATCATTGTCCATTCCTTAGGACGCAAATCCACGCTTCTTCTCACCCTACTTAACAATTTGCCACTCAATACACAGTAGAAGCACTCCGATGTGCGGTATATTTTTATCAGTGAGAAGGATAATATTCTAGTTTAGAACAGCCTTAAATGTTTGCATGACTTTGTCAAGGCAAAATTTAAACAGGGCCACAAGGCGTGTTGCCTAATCGAGAGGTACTTCACCAGCCAAATCGAGTGAGAAACACTTCCCAACCGTGCCAAGGCTTCAGTTCCCTCCAATCACCACTGTTACAATATCGAGCTTGACTACACATGGTAGAACAAGTCAAATTAGATCGCAATTTCGCGCAAGTATTCCAGTGCCGGAATGATTGAGAGAATGAGTCAAAACCTTCCTACATCTCTCTTCCTATTCTTTTCACTTAGGATATTTCAGAAATACTTATATTTCAATAAGAGCTGATACAATCCACGCTTCAGCTGATCGTACTTTCGTAAATCTATCGGCGACTACCTTAGACCTTTTGTTTCACGTTTGCTAGGTTGCGTGGGATGTGAAACGCGTTATTATCGGAATGGGAGGACTGCCAAAATGATCGCGACGGATCTCCAGCATCCAATGGATAAGGGACGCGGCCGCCATCCAACTCAGGGCTAGCAGTTAGGCCCCTTGTTCTACAATTTCAGCATTCCTTTACTCTGGGCGAGAAATATTTCGGGTGTGAAACGGGTTGGAATATAGGACTTCCAAGGGCAACTCCGCTATAGCCGCGTTTTTCCTGCATGCTATCGTAAATATCACATTCGTTCTTTGCATCATCAAAGAAGCATCTCCCTCTAATAAAATATGACGACGCAGAAAACGCTTTTTCTATGGCGCATATTTTAGGGTTAGGAGGACGTAAACAAAACCAGAGGTGTGTTTAGCATAAACGAGGTTCTGCCATGCACATCCTGCTTATGGGTACCTCGGGCTCAGGTTTATACCAGGAATGAGAGTGCTGCATCTGGCGGACAGCGGTTCGGACAAGGCTCTATTGGAAGGAAGGGACATGAAATACGGCACTCTACCTGGTCTTCCATTCTTATTAAAAAATTAAACTTGTTATGGGAGCTTTATAGAAATTCATGGATCCTCCTGTTTGGGTGTTCAGAAACTTGTTCCATTTGGGATAGAATCGCACTTCCGCAGCTCGTGGCTGAAAACAGGAACTCCCATCTCGATGTCTGATTGGTGCTCTATGACAAAAGCACCTGGGCCTATGCACTGGAGTAGTGAATAATAAACAAGGCGGTGCGCGAAACCGCACCAGTACTACAGTTAGCACAGGTCACTTACAAACTGTGGTTGACATCTAAAACAATCCCAAGAAAAGAACCCCAATTTTGGATCTGCATCCCCTCTCCCGTCCTTTAATACTCTACTTAGGTCCCTGTGATTGTTCATTTCTCTACTCACCTGACTTTTTGAGGTGAACGAACGATTGTGGGAGAACCGCTGAAGAGACCATCCGATAAGAGGCTCGCTCTCCATATTGGTGGGGTGAATGTTAACATTCGCGCCTTAATAAAGCGTAAAAGAGCCAGCAAAAAGTGCTATCTTGTTTTAGCAGCTTCGCTTCGTGCTAACTGAGCCATCAAAAGTGGAGCAGTAATGGATTCTGCGGAAGCACTGGGTTACGACTCCGACACCATAAATATTCCACGGAAACGTACAGATCACAAAACACCTTTTAATGTAAATACGCCCTCTACTTTTTATAAAATACTAAACTGTCTCTTACGATCTGTTACCCATATCGCGCCTCGAGTAGGCTACCACAAAGTGCATTTTTATTTACCACAGCTTTCAAAGGGAGTTCAATGCAAAACAACGGACTTTTTTGGCGGAGCAGGACGGCGGCTTCCGTTTGGAACATGCAGAACGGGAGAACTTCCATTTTTACTTTAAAACTGTGAGTAAAACCTGAGTATTTTTAGAATCAGTTCCAGCAAGGGGGTTTACCGCTTCAAAATTTCTCGAATTTTTAAATTTTATTGTCAAATCCAACGGTGTTAAGTTTATTCCGTAGCACATTCTGAGCGCACTAATGTGATACGCCTCACCAACTTAGATAACGAAATCCCTCTGATCAACATAGATATAAAATTCCTGAGATATGAGAGTGACGATGGCTAAACGAAACTCTCCGTTGGGCTGTAACTTTATGAGAGCATAACTTAAACTTAATAAAACAGGCTTTTACCACAAGCTACTTAGATACTCATTGACTTCCCTCTGTCATTCCGAAATATCTTGGCATTGTATGGGGAGCTCGAAAGTGAACTTTCCATAATCTGAATAGCCTTTAACGCACACACAATAAGATTTCTCTTATTAAAAAAAAACAAACAAATCAATAATATTTCTAAGGAAGTGACCTCATATTCGTATACTGCTATAAGCTTGCGACCCATACAGTACAGTGACTGGCAAGAAATGTCGGAGTCTTAAGCTTACAGCTCGACGGAAACCACATTTGCGGCCAAACAAATGTTAGTTGATCTTGACCAACGGTTTGTGGTTTTCCTTATCTAAGATTCCTCTGCCGCCTTGGCGACGTAAATGCGGTATCCAAGAAGCAATTGACATTTAAACCAAAGCATCCCCCCAAAAGAGATTCATGGGTTGGGCAGAGGCCACTATAAACATGCTAATGGAAATCCAATGGACCACTTGCACGAGTTTTTTTGACGCTCCTGGATACGGAACTCAAACGGTCGGACGCCATTTCCGGTTGGAATCCGAGCCCGGTCGAGCTAGGGCGAGCGGAGCCGAAAGGAATCGAGTGGGGCCGAATGGAGCCGACCAGGAGCCGACAGAGAGACTGGCGAGGGGGATGAGAGGGCTATATTTCCGGTTGGACGCCATGTTCCAACCGGTGGAAAAAACTCGCGCAAGTCGTCCATTTTAAGTTGGGTACCAAAAGGAATCCTATTGAAACGACTTCTTGGCACTAAGATTAGAGTAAAGATTGGCATTCCATGTCATTAAGAGAGAACAATACATTTTTAACAACTTTCTCCCATCACTATAAGAAAATTATGAGCAACGGATTGGAGGTCGATGGGTCACGAGAGTTCTCCTTACGGATCCCTCCAAAAGCTGACCTTGGAGGAATGAATAATTTCGCGGAAGTGGATACGTGGGCGGAACTGATTTCACTTTGAGGGTTATGACAATCCCATCCTTCGAGGCCCATCCTCTGTAGATAAGCCCATAGGCCGCCATAGGGACCGTTCATATATTCCTTAACAAGATTTAGGAGCTACTCCTCCGTAACACATATTTTTCCTATGCCTCATACATAAGACATCATACAAGAGTCGAGCCCTTGTTCCTTTCGAGCTGGTCGATGGATAAGCGACCCCTTTCAGTACAAGAACGGGTTGAAATTTGACAAACCATTAAATTATCTGAATCACAGCGTCTGTCGAAGTGTTGCCTCATCACAAGTCGTGCGGCTCTATTCAATCGGTTCTTGAAACGAGTCCTTCGACAGGGTCAATTTTGTTTCGGGGGAATTGAACACGGGGCTACCTTTTCGAAGCTCAATATAACTTCTCCCTGGATATAAGTGGCCCCCTTGGTACACGAAGTTCTTGTGATTTGACTTGGTGTAAAGGTATTCCGCAAGATTATCAGCCAGTACCATGATGTACTTTTTCATATCTTCATAGTCATAGATCCTCAGTCGACTTGGTTGCAAAACATTGGAATATCTTCTCCGTTATCTTCACGCGTCACGTAGGTGTCATTCTTTCGGGGTGGAGAGTGATCTCTTTCAGTCCGAGTCACTTCACACTTTGGACTTTCCCCTTTTCTGCTTGAAGCTGTTTTTCGAGAATGAATCGGAATAGGGATGAGGTCCACGTGCACTCCAGGTATTGAGGCGGCGATGCAGACATTGGTGGTCCTGCGTAACTCTTCATCAGCGAGCACACAACCTTTCCAAATACTGAGGAAAATATAGAAGTCAATCTCTCTACTCCTCGTCTTTACCCTTAACGTGCGTATGTCTTCAAGGTACCGCCTGACCGATTGAGCAAACTCGTGTGACGAATCAGTAATCACTCATACGTGTAAAGAATCAGTAATAACTTTATGTATTTAGTTCAAGCTCAAGTTCAAATATTCAAACTGTGAATGGGTTCCCTAACTCGACGGAAAGCTTACTGTATTAAAGCGGTGGTCCGCATGCAGGCGAAGTTTCTGATGCAGTTTCATACAGATCAAAACGATTTCTAATGTCCTGTAAAGTGTATTATAAGAAAATGATGATAGCGAGGGGCACTGGTGCACGAGAGTAAAATTAATCACATACAAATATATCAACTGGCCAGCAGCCCTGTAAGTGAGCCTTTCCGGAGCATTTCTGCTTGACCGCAGCTGCTAGGAGGGTGATACACCACACCAGCCATTTGGTCACAATGACAGGAGGGGAGAAAACTTGGACGACCTAACCTCCCGTCTGTCCATTTCCCCACTTCTTCCTTCCGAAGAAGGGGTCCTTCATTTTCTATTAAGATTAGGCACTTTCACACCGCTGTGCCTTGTCCACCCAACCAGCCGGACGTCGAAACACAGCCCCTTCATTACACGGGAAATTACAACAAAAGCAAAGCGGGTCTTACAAGTAGGACAGATGGCAAGAATTGGGACAGCACTGTTCCACTTCGTTACACCATTAAGCGATAGTATGCAACAATAAGTATAAGCGTTGTTAAGCATTGAAATCTGATGTGTAAATGATTTTCCGTGGTGTGAGGATGTGCTATCGAGAGGTGGTGTGATGAGGTGATGTGTGGAAGTTCTGAGAAAAGCTCATGCAGACTGGTGGTGCAAGAGTGCACTTTGTTTGCAGAAACAAGGAGGATAAAGCGAGGTGGGATGCTAACATTACCGCTGATATCATAAGTCATGTCACATTCGAATATCATGTGATTTTCATTTTCTCGAATTTGAGTTGGTAATATAACACATTAAAATACAAAGGACCTCGCGCTCGGTCAGGCAAGTTGGATAGTCACAAATAAATTTAGTTCCATGTCAAGAGGAATCCCTACTCTTTTTAACTGCATCGTAATAATGGCATCGCATAGCTAGCAAAGAATGTCATTCCACCTGCCTCCTATCTTCTAGTCCTATAAAACAATCCTGGAAACTCAACTCAAATTGACTTTTTTTTTTTCTACGTTAAAAATTACTTCACGGCAAAAATACGAGGAACGCAGACCGCCTTTTCTCCAAGACAAATAGGAGTCCCACAAGAGTTAACTTCTGAGAAGAAAAAAAGGGAAAGATTTTTTGCTCGAACTGATTGTACCACAACGAGATAAACACCGTCCTCATTTCCATAAAAAATAGCAATTTTATTAAGATGAGCTTATTACCTCTCAATCCTTCTTTTAATTTGGTTGACACACTTTTTAAGTGTTTTTCGCGGTCGGTTAAGTAAGCACAGCGACTTTAATTAGTCTTACCGCAAAACTAATCAGAATTGTGCAACCTGACTGACGCCGGCCTCATTTTTCATTCGGACCAGACGCATTATTAACGGCACACAGATTTGCAAGCTACCAGAGCCCCAACTAAATTGCACTCGCGGTTCCTGCAACTGCGTTTCTAATCAATTTTAAAATTACCACGTCTACGGTTTTTCTTGATATGTTCGCGTTATGTTAAATTTTGTATGGCCCCGAAATGACCTCGATGTTGACGGGTCACTAAATATTGTCGATCA
>Ga0058701_10000938_pt1 | contig 20048 bp, 12 predicted proteins | sample AgamicOrMae_FD_97039 | JGI IMG/M metagenome (GOLD analysis project Ga0058701, IMG submission 97039) | Agave microbial communities from Guanajuato, Mexico - Or.Ma.e | ecosystem: Host-associated > Plants > Phyllosphere > Phylloplane/Leaf | place: Guanajuato, Mexico | collected 2012-06-04
CACACACACTCTGCCCCTCCAACTGGGCCGCTCTATATGCAGGGGACAGCTGTTGGCTGGCCGGCTTGCTCACGCGCTGGCTTGCTCACGCGTTGGCCTGCTGGCTTGCTGGCTGCCGGCGGTGGGGGAGCCGAAGGGCGCCCGACAAGCCAGAGAACCCCAGCGAGGGCGCCATCACGAGCCAGCGCCACGGGCTGCCCGCGCGGACCGGAAACCGAGGGACGCCCGGGGGCTTGCGAGGTGCTCTGCCTGGCGGCCGCCCGACGGCTCCGATGGGGCTGGGCCCCTCTGGAGCGGCCGGCGGCCGGCGAGAGGTGGCCGAGGGGGCGAGCAAGTGAGAAAAAAGGACTGCCAGTGGCGATTGGTTGCCCGGCCAGTTCGCGCACGGCCGGCCGGGCGCCAATCGATTGGCGCCCAAGTGGCGCTCGATGGGAGGCCGAGCGGAGGGGCGCGAACTGACCGCACGGGGCCACTCGGAAGGGGCCGAGTGATGCCGCTGAATAGCTCTGGAAAGCGGCGTCTGATTGGGGCCCGGCCGGCGTGGTGTTACTAAGGGCGGCAGGTCGGGCGCGCGGGACTGCGCGTGCGAGTGGGCGTGCAACCCGCCGACGACCCCGCCATGCAAATGAGCGTTGCGCGGCGCGCGCGATGCGGGCCGCACACACTTTTTCGCCCCAAGGCCGCGGGCAGCCCGCCAGCTGCCTGTTCGCGCGTCTGGCCGGCCTGACGCGCTCCCGGCCTCGATCGAAGCCGTCAAGCTCGACGAGAGGCGGCCCATCGAGGCGGCCGGGGGCGCCTAATCCGCCGGGAGGGGCCAAGTGTGCGCGAGAGGGGCGCTGATTTGTAACTTCGTGCAAACAATGGGCGGCCAAAGATTTGCCCACTGGACAGGGCGGCCTCGAGCTTGTGGCTGGCGAGCCGAGCGGCCAAATCGAATTGATTCGAGCCTATGTAAACAAGCCGCCAAGGGAGCCCAATGGGAGCCGCGTGGAAAGCGATCGAGCGGGCCAATTGGCCTGATTGCCGGCGGCTCTGGCTGCTGGCGGCCGACGACAAGCGTCCGTGGCTGAGCTCCGTCCGGGCGCCTAGCGAGCGGACTTGCGGGTCCCAGTGGTGCGTGGGGCGCGCCCAGCTGGCCGTCGAGGCGCCAGCTCGCCGGGAGGCCACTTGGCGAGCCGGCCGAGCGAGCTTGATGGCGCTGAGAGGCCGCCGGCTGGGAGGTATGATTTTGCAATTACTCGGCTGGTGGAGTGGATCTCGCCGGGCCCAGCGGCTTGGATGGGCCCGAGTGGGGCGGCGGCCAATCCACTCGAAGTGAGTGGACGCACAGTGGCGCAAACACACACAGTTGACCAGTTTATTGGCGGCCGGCTCCATTGGAGGCGCCCTAGTCTTTGGGCTAAACACGGCCCCAGAGGCAGTGTGCGCCCCCATCTCGAGCGGCAATATGGAGCCCAGTGCAGCGCGCACAGAGCGCACACAGTAGGCGGCGTACTGTATACTGTATGCGGCGCGCAAAGCGTGCACACAGTGTGCGCCCTCCGCAGACTGTGTGCCGGGGGCCCCGCAGCGGCCAGTTTGTTTGCCCGCTCGCTCGAGTGTTTGCGCCAAGCTCGAGTGGCGTCCGCCCACGCCCCAAGTCGCCTCCATGTCAACTGGCGGCGGCGGCGGCGGGCCGCTCGGGTTGCGCGCCACCGCCGCCAAGCTCGGCTCGATGGGCGCCCATCGCTCGGCGGGCGGCCAGCGGGCGAGACAGGGGCAAAAAAGTGGGCCGCCCTTGGCGGCGCCAATCAAGCGGGTGTGGGCCGTTTGATGCAATTAGATCGGATTTTGCTCGCTAATGGGGCAGAACTGGCTGCCTGGCTAGTCCCCCCTGCTTGTCCTGCAGGACGCGATGCGGACACTGGGCGGCCATTTGCACGCCGGCCTGCCTCTGGGGCGTGCTCCTTTCCCACGCTCCAAGCTGGAGCTCAGCAAGGCGCCCGCACGTCCGCCCGCTTTGAATGGCGCCCCAACGGCAACTAGGTGCCCGGCCGCTCTCGGACAAGCGTGGCGCGACCTAATCTCCGGCCCGATTGGGCGCAGGTTCGTGCGCCGCCAGCGAGGCGGCCGGCGAGCGCGGGCGGCCCCACACACACGGGCAACCGTCGGCGGGCCGCCCACGGAGATGCGCCCCCGCTCTCGCCGGCTCCAATGGCCGCTTTGTGTGCAGTCGTCTCATGGCGGCACCAGCGAAAAGAGCAGTCGCATTGTTCGCCCGGCCGGGGGGCCTGCTCGTGGGAGCCCGTTGGTCGTGGTGGCGGCGGGCGCCCCTCGCTAGCTCGTCGGCGTAATCGCAGTAGTGGTGCTGGCTCGGCGTCGTCGTCGTCGTCGTGGCCGTCACCGTGGTTGTAGTGTACCGTCATTTGGCTGGCTGACTGGCTGGCTGGCTGGCCGAATAGCTCGGCGAACAGCTCGGCGAACAGCTCGGCGAACAGCTTGCCGAATAGCTTGCCGAGTGGAAGTGTGTTTGCGGAGTCGCTCGCTTGCCAGCCGGGCGGCACAACTGGGCAACTGTTCTCCATTGCCAGCGCACTGCCTGCCTGGCTGCCTCTCTCCAATGGCCCAATGCAGCCAAATGGGAGCCAGACACAGTGGCACGCACGCACAGACACACGGACACACTTTCGCTGATCGTTGCGCCTGCCAAACACCAACACGACTCACGCGCTCCTCCACATTTCATGCGCTCCAATCACCAATTGCGCCCTCCGCCTCCGCATAACACAGCACTTGCACAACATAGAGACACACGCGCGCAGACACACACACACACACACATACACAAACACAACTCGGCCAACATCGGCAGAGGATTTTTTGTATTTCCAGGATAAACTCTCTCAGAGACAAGGAGAGAGAGAGAGAGAGAGAGACAGAGACGGGGACAGAAAGAGAGAGACAGAGGCAGAAAGAGAGAGACAGAGGCAGAATGAGAGAGAGAGGCACTGTTTTAAGGGGGCAACTGTTATAAGAGAGATAGCAAAAATTAGCATTTCGTGTGTATATTTTTCCCAGCACACAAAAGCCATTACTATCTCCGTCTCTATCAACCCTTCATCTGTTGTTGTCTAAACGCTTGTGTCAATAACAGTGGCCCAAGTGGACCTTTAATGATCACTTTGACAGGCAACTCACACAGCTCATACAGCGTTCAAATAAGATGATGCTCCAAATTTCAAACCACTCTATGGCTAATATGTTCACCATATCCACCACCAAACACTATTAGACACCCTTTCAAATTGTTATCATTTCAGACCATTATTACTCCAGACTATCAAATAATTCTTACTAAATACGGCAACATCAACAACACACATCCACTATGCTCTAGGCGACACTTCAATCTCCAATAATCGACCTTGCGAACAGCACTCATCCTTCATACACACCATCTAGTCAATTTTCACACCCCCTAGACACTATCTCAACACCTTAGGGATAACGCTTGGCACCAATCCAATCACAAAATCTATTTACCCCCTCTCCTCCAGCTTCTTAGATTGGGCACCATTCCATAGGGCCCAAATCTCTGGCGCGATCCTCGTTCATTGAGCAAACATGATAAATCTCAAAGGAAACCTCTCACCACTTTCGGATTGATTCTATACTTGGACTATGACCACTATTTTATACCAAACTAGATCTTATTTTCACCCCTTGTGAAGATTGAATCTTTACGCTAGAAACAAAGGAAAAATCTTTCATCTATTAACTAACCACCAGCACTCGAGGAATAATTGAACCCACAACTAAGAAGTGGAGCCCCTTCATATTGACGTTATTCTTGTTACTTTGAAACAAACCTCATCACTAGTTTGTTGCACATATCATATCTCGAACCACCTTTCACCTAGTGACACTGTTGATCTAATTGTTTTAATCTATTATTATATAATCATTATTATCTATAAATCTGTCATGAATCGCTAAATTTCGATCTAGTCCAAATCTGTTCAAGTTCGATAGCTCATGGCAAAGAAAAGCTCTAGTCCTTACGAGATACTACAGCCAAAGCAAAGGATTGATATTAAAGCAGACAAATCAGGCCTTTTGGGATGAATTTGCCGAATTTGTTTCCTGTTTGAACTCAGAATCTCGACAGCTATAAACAAGTTAAGAACATTATTATCTTTTATAAAGTAACTTACAAAAAGCCGTGCCATAGGCCACATATCTATGTACCAATTTCAAGATGTTTATTGTTTTCTACTAAGATTCAAATCTTTGATATAAGAATCTATCGATTTCATGTTACCAAATTGAATCATTTGCTGGCGTATCGAAACGACGATCAACGTTCAATGATATTCTGCCAAGACTATTCATTACCCTCATATTCACAACTATATATATTTATACATATATATACATATTCATATGGATGTTATATTTAAAGAACTGCAGTTCAACTTTACAGATGGTGCCCGACTGTTCTAATGAAATGTTTTCCCCACTTCTGTTGTTATAATTGATATTAATATCGACTCATAGTGATCGCCAAGGAACGCACCCAAGAACTGACCCAGATTTATCAAGAAATTTGATCATCAAATCGGTACTAAAGGACAATGTGTTGATGTTGTAATTTTATTGTTTATTTATTTGTCTATCGATAGATTAATCACCGTCAGGTTGGTATAGATTTCGGTAAAATTCTCCCGCTGCACCGACGCACCTAAAATTGTTCACGAAACCCTATTGGACAAGAAATAATGTGATTTAACTCTGTTCTTTCGAGCCACTGGCAATCAAGGAGAAAGAGAGAAGAAGAAGAAGAAGAAGAGAAAAAGGGAGGCCAAGAGAGCAGGCATATATAGGTAGATTCAAGTAAAAAATTAGATTTCCCCTAGGTACCCTCGTAGAAGATTAGGGAGGTTCTGGTTAGCTAGGTGAACACAGTCTGATATTGTGCATCGCAAACAGTTGGTACCGACATCGGAGGATTGGGGCACTATATAGTGCAGTTGCATGATGGATGCAGATGTGCCCACGAATCATGTCGCTAACCTTCAGACTGAGGATCTTCAGGCGATGCACACAAAGCAAAGTATCAATAATGTGAGTGATATTACTACAACTAGTCTAGGTAACGTAACTACTGCTAGCTCATCAATAGCTAGCACAATAGTGGCTGGCCATTTGCTACCAGCACAACAGGAACAACAAACTTCATGGTCGAATAGCTACTCTATTCCATTGTATTCATCTTTCGGAAATCACCTTGGAGTTTATGGGACCGGAGCTGTGGATGATTTGCTCGGTGTTCGAGAGGTTGATCGCGCGGATGAATTCAACCATGGCCAGCAAAGCAGCCTGTTGGCGAGTAATTTTGATAACCCTTTCGGTCTAGTCGACAGTTACCACACGCAAACTGAGCATGATAAATTGTCTCCAGCGGCAAATTTGTTGAATCGACATATCCCGCCGATTAACAACAGTGATAGGACCCTTTTCCCTGGCTCAAATTTCAAGGTCAATCTGATAGAACAGTCTAGGTTACAAAACCAGATCGACTGTGAGGAAGCTAATGGGTCTTCTTTTGCCACAACCTCTGCCTCAGTCCTACCAACAAGGTCCTACTCGAGTGTCTTACATTCTCACCCTAGTGGCAGTTCGTCGTCCATGATTCAGCAGCAACAAACTGTTGATCGTGGCGCCACCATCGACGTGCTGAACATGTTTGACGTGCCCGTTCACGACCAGCATCAGTTGGCAAGCGAGGCCGCTAACCCGAATCGGACGGCAAATTTTAACTTTCAATCGGCCAACAGGCAGCAATTGCAATACCATCATTCACACCAACAACAGCCGAGACACTTGGGCGAGTACATCTCAAGCATGGGCCAGCAGCAACACTACCAGCATCTGATGGGCCCCATGACTGTGGGACGCTTCGGAACCATCGGAGGTGCCAGTCATCGGCAAAACAATCACCCTCAGCAAACTTCAAACTATTTCCAGCGGCCCTCGGCGGGCCACCAGAATTCAAGCCAATCGACGAACCAAGAAAACAAACCATTCCCAGCCGCTGGAAATGCATTATTTAAGCGTAAGAACAACAACAACAATAACAACAGGGGCCCATTCTTTTCAGGTAGCCCTTCGGGGGCCCCAATGATCGAGGGCTCAGCTCGTGGTGGCTCTGGCGCCATCTTTAGCGCTAGTCAAACGGGGACGAGGATGGACATTTTCGGCCCATCCTCATCCGAACATTGTGATGGCGAGGAAAGATTCTCGAGAAAGGTCTTTGTGGGTGGTCTGCCGCCGGATATTGATGAAGAAGAGATCAAACTAAGCTTCAGACGTTTTGGCTCCCTAATTGTTGACTGGCCCCACAAGGCCGAAAGCAAGTCCTATTTCCCACCCAAAGGTTACGCCTTTCTATTGTTCCAAGAGGAAGCCTCAGTTCAGGCACTAATTGATGCCTGCATACAGGAGGAGGATAAATTGTACTTGTGTGTATCTAGTCCAACAATCAAAGATAAGCCAGTCCAAATTAGACCATGGCGTTTAGTGGATGCAGATTTTGTCGTTGATTCAACAATAGCTTTAGATCCAAGGAAAACAGTTTTTGTTGGAGGAGTTCCACGACCATTGAAGGCATCAGAATTGGCAACAATAATGAATAATTTATATCATAACGTGTGCTATGCTGGCATAGACACTGATCCGGATTTAAAGTATCCCAAAGGAGCTGGACGGGTGGCGTTCAGCGATCATCAGAGTTATATTGCGGCCATCAATGCTAGATTTGTTCATATCCGTCATAGTGAGATAGAGAAACGAGTTGAAGTGAAACCATACGTGCTAGATGACCAATTTTGCGACGAATGCCATGGGGCCAGATGCAACAACAAGTTTGCCCCCTTCTTTTGTGCTAATATAACATGCCTGAGATATTATTGTGACAATTGTTGGTCCTCTGTTCACTCGCAATCCGGCAAAGAGTTCCACAAGCCGCTGGTGAAGGAGGGCGCCGAGAGGCCTAGAATTGGAGCAGGTGCTTCAGGTGGCGGCGGCATGGGCTCGAACAGGAACCATATAGGCCCCTCTGTTAGCAGCACAAGTGCTGGCTCCAATTGTGGCCTGCGTCACAGTGTTGGGGGTGAGTCGTCCTCATCTCGGTCAAACCAGTACCATGGCTTCAGGTGGCAGTGAGGAGATGGTTTGGAAAAAGTTGCCCCCAATGTTCGAATCAATTTATCAAGTGTCTCTTGCATCTAGAAACTTGTGATTAATTATCAACGGGATAAGGCTGTTGATAATGTTCCTGAAGAGTAATAATAATTACAATTTATTCATGCTACCACCGCTATTGCACCGCTGTGATTACCACTAGCTTTTATACATGTTTTAAGGATGTTAGCCTTGATTCTAGTTATCCACTTTGGAGGCCATTTGTTAGTTTGCGCCGCTCCAGAGGTAGCCCATTCAGGATGTCACTGGCTCATGAGAGGGAACAGGATCTAGTCAAAAATCAAAGCAACAAAGGAAAACGATATAACCACTACTCCAGAGGGCTAGGTTCCAAAATGCTCTCAAGCATTTTTGTTCTGGAACAGCTCAAATGGTAGATTGTTCACTGTGGAACCATGTAGGAAATGATTCCGAATTGAGAACTCTGAATTCATCGGAAAGATATTTTTGTCATAATTTATTATTATCATTATCATTAAGATTACTATAGACACATTGGAATAGGCGGAATAGGATCAGAAGAAATGGACCTATCTTGTTGCTCTTATCAATCTCCATGGACACGCCCAAGCAGAATTTAGACATGAACTACACACAGAACAGGAAGTAAACCTCCAGGATCAGGTAGACATTAGGTTGCAAGGAAACGATTTTTCAGTATAATTGTTCCTTTGCCAAACTACTACACAAACCGATTGGTATTGCCTTTTTGATACAGGACTTTCCATATGCGCCGCTTGGTGGGAGGTAGTTGGAAACATATTTCCAGAGGCCATGAAGGTTAAATTCATTAGATTCTGTGAATTTTCGATGAAGCCTGCCAATTGGCCTGAGGAAATTATCATCTGTTATCCTGAATGGTTATCCCAAGAAGGAGAATCTCCACGAAAACTAGACCATAGGATGCGCAAGGATGTTCAATGATTTCTGGAGCGGCGCATTGATTGCTATGAGTTATTTACAGTTCAGATAAGAGGAACAATAAGATCATGTTTGACCACATAGTGAGAAGAATGTAGTAGATGACCCATTTTAATGTTAAAAAGCAAAATATAAGACACGATCAAAGTAAAGTAGATTGAAAAACTTGATCTCGATTCAAACGGATTTCATTTCGATTAATTTGAAACAAAACTAGCGATTTGTGCTCAGGCTGACTCTAGATCAACCCTGAGACATCCTCTTCTCGCGGCATTGTAGCTAATCTCTGATCGAAGCAATCGTTTCATAACTAGTCCATCTCGAGCTGCAAAGTTGCCTAGTAGCTCCTCCTCGCTTGATCATCTAGATACATTCGCATAAGTTGAAAAATCTTTAGGTAAGAGCAGAGTCGGGCCTCATAGAAGATTGCGTGAGAGATCAGTCAAGAATTAGGACTGTTTAAGGTGTGTCTCACATCAATTAGAAGCTAGGGATAGGCCCAGTTTAAATCTGAGCCGTTGATTTTTCGCCCAAAACTGTTCGTTACTGAATGTCGCCGCCACATTTGTTTGCACTTTATCCCGTACAAGCTATTTTTGTAACAAGAGCACATGATCGCTTGATCGCTGACAAACAGCGACTTTGTAGGAAAGTCATTGAGTGACTCAAACTGACTTGATCCTTAGCCCTTTAGCCAAATAATCAATCACGTGAGCAATGTTTCAGGAGAACAACTGACATAATGTTGACCACAGTCTTCATTATATCAGTTCTCATGCTCTACTCGATTCATTCTGCCCGTACGCAGTTTGATGAGAACCTGCTCGCCAGCGAGAGGACAGCTCCTGTCATTAGATTGACCAGGGAAGCAGAGCCAGGAGGTCCCAAAGCAACCAAATTGACCAGAGAGCAGATCGAGAAGATTAAACTTGTCAACGCAAATGTGGAGAAATTATTCAAAGTTTTAGCAATCTGTGATGCGGATAATTTTGACGCCGAAAAAATCGTCATGCCCAAATCGTTCACGAGAGAAGAGAAGGCCATGATGGCTCTGACCAAGGTGGAGAAATCGGGCTTTATCAGAAAGAGCAACATGGAACGGTTTAAGAGGATTATGAATAATTGTTTGAAACTATCCAAAAGATACCAAGAGCGTGAGTCGGAAAAATTGAGCGCTATGAGCCAGACAAGTGGCGTTTATTATTATGACAGGAAGGAACTGGCGAGGAAGCTTCAAGAGTCTCCGCTGGACAACTTGAGGGAGAGATTTACTAAGTCCAGAGATCCATATAGGCAATTGAGGCTTGAGACCATTGACGATAGCTCCAGAGCAGCCGAGTGGTCCGCTCCTAAGATGAAAGACAGAAAAGCAGCAGATCCCAAGGTTGGCCTGATAACTATGGAAGGAGATGAGTATAGACGTCCTCATCAAATGTTCGCTTTCTTTTGAGTGGGATCTTTATCGCCTAAGAATAAAAGAATCGCCTCTGGCTGATTGTCATTTTTTGCTGCCACTTCTTCCTCCATCAACCAGATCATAAGACCCTGATCAAACGGACCTTGGTATTCGTCCATGAATTGCTTTTGATGTAGATTATGGCCCAGGTGCAAGTTCTGAACCAAATTATGCTGTCCTCATTTGTGCGATACTTTCTTATCAATATCGGATGGGGCAGGGGCAACAGGCCAACTAGGGTGCCACTTTGTAAGAAATTGATAATATCATTCTGGTCGGCGCGCGGAGTAGATCTTTTGAAATGATCGACTTGGGGAGCGAGAACACTTATTGTACGGAGGACCGTTTGTAGAGGAAGCGATCTCTTCCATTTAGAGAACCATTCACTTGTCGGTCTCCACTTCTCACCGGGTGTTGGTTTTCCCTCTGATTCAGAATCGGCTCTAGAGTGGGTAACATCTGCTTGATTAGTATCAGTGATATCTGGATCTCCTGCCACCTCCTTGACTCGGTATGGTGAGCAATTGTCTGGCGAGGCGCAATCAATTTGAATCCCATTATTGGCAGAGATTTCCTGCGATTGGTTGATTAAATCGTCGAGAGTTATGGCGGAATTCTCAGTATCTTTTTGGGTTACGTTTGATTTCTTTGGCTCAGTTCCGATTGCAGGTTCAGTATCTGCCATGCACACTTGAGTCAAATGAGTGGAGCCTTCCATGTCGGGAGTAGGCACAAGCGAGACCTCTTTCCGGCGGGGATTCGAGCTGCCCTGAGCCATCTCATAAGAGACTGTGGCTGTGTCGGTTTCAACGCCTTCCTCATTCGAATAATCCATAGAGCGGTCCTCATTTTTGTCCATGATGTGGGACGTCGTTGAAGCTTCCTCAAGCTCCAGCCTTCTAGCTTGCACAACCTTTGATTTCCTCTTGACAAGTTTTCTTATGACTTTATCAATGTCGTTTTGTGCTGTTGACATGCTCGCCAGCTTACTGAAAAGATCTTTCTTCACTAGGATGATATAAATTAGATTCGAGTTTCCATCGAATTGATATTGAATCAAATTGTTAAACACTTCCAGTAAGAATATGACTATCTTGTGGTAATTTGGCTCCGTAAATATTACGTAAGGGGATGAGAATGTTTCGAACAGCTGGATTATACACTTGGAGGCCAACATTGTTAAACTCTTCACGTAAGGACTGATATTGACCATAATGTTGAGCAGGTAGTTATATAATTGATTGATCTTGTAGCCGTACATGATCAATTTGTGGAAAACAATTATCAGTAGATCAGCATGCGAGCCATTGAACTCGGGCAAGTTTTCCAGTAAATTGCCACTGTAAGGCTTGTTCAAGCTAACTCCGAAGTTCCTTTCACCACTTAGAGCGAGTAGATTGAACACGCCTAGATGAATCAAAGCTGTTCTCGAGGGATCCTGGAAATTCTTATTCAAATGATATAAGATAGGAACCACTATGTCCAATGTTTCGCTAGATTTCGATAGGAATACCAGAAACTTCTTGTTGAAGTTGGAAATTCTCCAGAATAGTAGCATTAGTTCTGAATCTATCTCTATTTGCTGTGATGGAATCCATAAGAATCCAGTTTGCACCAACTGGATATTCATCAATCGGACAAAACCTTGAATAATAAAGTTGAAATCTTCATCACGATGAATACGAGACATGTACTCAATGAATAAGTTATCTACCAAACTCCGACCGTCTGATATATCGTCAGTCTTGTAGTCTAAAGCAGCCATCAATAGGTGCATTGATAATATAACTAGAGTCTCTCGATTCTCTTCATTCATTCCCGATGACGAGAATTGTAGAATTTGCCTCGGAGGCTTGTATATGAAAACCACATTTAACAGTGATGTAAATAATGGAAGTGCATGCCGATTTTCACTAGATAGGAATATTTCTATCCATTTATTGCGATAGCTAGTCGATCTATCAGGCGTCTGGTACAACGTCTGGCTAAGACTGACGAGCAAAAGTTTCATAAGTTCGCATCTGTTTTTATCATAATAAGTTGTGGAGTTTGCATTCGAGTCAAAGCCAACCCCGGGCTCCCAAACATAGTCGTGTGTTGAGAGGGATCTTAAATCATCTGGCGGCCCATCGATAGTATTCGATAGGTAACCATCTCCGTGAGGCAGGACTGTGAACTCTGGACAGAATAGAAGGTCACAGATCGACTGAATGATTATGTACATCAGGGTATTCTTGTCATCAGCCTTTTCATATGGAGGGTTATTTTCTCTTGGCACTTTCGTTTCACTTTCTGCTAAATTCGTTTCGGTGTTAGCCCTTTCAGACAAAGATATGGAAATCAGATCCTCTGAAATCAATAAATCTGGCGTCTTTAGAGGCCTCGAACGATCGTTCTGTACATCTGTGGTATCTTTTCGAGAATGAAAGTGGGAATTGGCTTGAGCATTGTCCTGATCGGACATGCAAGCGTCTGAGAGGCTCTCGACACGGGCACCTGATTTTGTAGGTAGGTAGGACTCATAGTTTTTCTCGTCGGGGCTCTTTTCGGGATAGACAATGTTGATCTCATCGCCCGAAAGTTTTTCATCGAAGGTATTTATTTCGAAAAAATCATGCCAATCTTTATCTTCGAAAGCACAAGGAATGACTCGAGTGAGGATTCTTATCGCATTCAAGACCGCCGTTTGTTGGCTTTGTGTATTGCAAAGAGTTTTGGTGGATGCATTGAGTTTTTCAACCATTTTGTAGGCGAGAAGTGAAAAATTCCTAGGAGATCCATCACGTAACATCCGAATCTCTTGAGTGCTTATGCTTTTGATTATCTCATCAGCGACATTGAGATCTTCGGTGAAGATTTGATTCCAAAAATTTTCATCACTGGCGTTTATCTTTTCTGCCGATATATTAAGGTAGATTATTGCATTTCTTAGAGACGACTTGGTGCTCCTGTTTCCCATCTTGATGATAATCGAAAGTGTCCTGAAAGGCTTGGAATCATACTAAGAGTTGCCCATAAAATGTGCTATTCAATGAAATAGAACTGGCATATGTGAATATTTTGGGAACCTCTCCAGTTATTCCGTCCAATTTTAGACCAGCTTGGTAGTAAATTGATAGCAATTACCCGATGGAACGAACATATTGAAACTGTTGGATCGCCACTATGTGCCCAAGAGCTAGCGCGCGAAAACCTGGCGTCTCGTTATTCTTCAGCGAACTAAGCACAGTGTGCACTGAGTTCGCTAAGGGATTGTGTAACGCAAATCAGGTTGCACTGGGGGCCAGCCTCCTTCTGTCGAGCAGCTGCGCGCGACGCGCCACGGGACGTACAGGTAGGACAAAACATGTAGACTATCTCAGTCATTATCTTATTACGCAAAAACGGTGCTATTATAATGAATGCAAACACGAAGATCGGCCAGGTGTTCCTCGAGAAGCTCTCTCTTGATTCCTCTGTCTCTCTCTCCCTCTGTCGCTCGGATGGTCGCCACCACGTTCTGCTGTCCACCCGCAGGAACGACACGTCGCAACGAGCCCGCCCTTCTTACAACTTCACTCTGCAGGAACACTTTTCCCGCTTAAAAGCATCAAAACAATAAGAGCACTCTTGTGCTCCGGTCGCATTACCGGCTTCCATCTTACGGTGGCAGAACACACTGCTCATCCATTCATGAGTATGTCATTTCGAAATATCGTTCTCTTGTATATCTTAGAACCGACGGCATATTAGATAACGGATAGCCTGACAATCAATCGACCATCAAGTAGCCTTGTAACTCATTCAGTTAGATTCACTCCTACCGATACGGCATGGCCAAAGTTCACGTAGTCAATGTAGTTGTCCTAGACAACCCATCACCCTTCCTCAATCCCTTCCAATTTGAAATCACATTTGAATGTATCGAAGATCTGAAGGAGGATCTGGAATGGAAGATCATTTACGTGGGAAGCGCAGAAAGTGAGGAGTATGATCAGACATTAGACACAGTATATGTTGGGCCCGTTCCCGAAGGCCGGCATATGTTCTTATTCAAGGCCAACGCCCCAGATGCTAGCCAAATACCTGTAGAAGACGTTGTTGGCGTCACCGTGGTCTTACTATCATGTGCATACAGAGGGAAAGAGTTTCTCCGAGTTGGTTACTACGTCAACAATGAATACGTTGACGCGGAATTGAGAGAAAATGCCCCGGCAAAGCCCATCTTTGACAAACTACAAAGGAACATTCTAGCAACAAACCCAAGAGTCACACGATTCAAGATAGATTGGGATTGAAAATGAAAGGACACGTTGAGATTGTTTTGAACTGTAAACTAGATAAATCTACCCGAAACTCGGTAACGAACCCCAATATCACAAAACAGTTGTTACCTAAGTCTGGGCGATTCCAACAACAGAGGCCCTCCTCAGAATTTTATTTCTCATATTCCTAATAACCTATTTTATCTTAGATGAACATAACATAGTTCTCCGGGAGCAAACCTCGTTGGCCATTGCGTTCGAGGGTTCCGACGAGCCACCCAACTTCGGCCGATTTGCAAACTGTTGATTTGATTAGATGTTATGAGATTCTACTTGTTAGAAGGTCGACTTTTTCAAAAAACTAGATTCTATAGCTCGATACTTACCGTCGGAGATAATCTCGTTTGGTCCGAATGAAAGTTCCGATTCCGTATCCGCAACACAAGCGTATAAAGTGATCACCCTATTTGACCGGTATGGCAGTTTATTTGATTCCATCGAATAATACTGGTATGGATTGACTCCAGGATGCACGGGATAATATTGAAAGGAGCTGAATGAGGTTGGCTCCATCTGAGGGTAATACTGTAACGAGTTGAATGCGGAAGGTTGATGATTTTGTTGATTTTGAAGATACTGTTGTGGCGGGAAATTTGCAGGTAGTCCTAAACCAAAATGGTCGTCATGGTTATTAAGATTGTTATTGTTTGATTGATTGGCATTATAGCCTTGCCTAAAGTGAGGGGGTTGTTGCTGCAACGACTGAGGATGGTTTTTCTGATGAGAGTTTGTTGATGGTTGTGAGGGATGGATCTGGTTTTGTTGAAGCTGTTTGTTTTGCGCTAGTTGCATTTCGTTGGCAATGTAGTTTGAATGCTGTTGTTGTTGGCGTAGGCGAGGATCATTAAATATTGAGTCGAATTCTTCAATCAAGGTGTTTGTAACCACATTAGAGTATTTGATTTCCATGATTGAAGGAGCGTTGTCGGGCCCCCGCATCAAGGTTGGAGCGAAGCAAATGCCTAAATTTGAGATTGTCATGAGGTTCTTTGCTGAATGACTTGCAACATTTCTCAAATGTTCAACAAGGATTTTGAGCAAGGTAAAATTTGTTATTGGCAACTGCTGAATCAAATATTTGATGCGCGATTTTCTTGCTTCCACATCCTCGATCTCTGCGATATATGAATAATGCAATTATGTCAGTCATTGTTATTTAATTAGTTATTTCAGAAGTTCCCGAAGAGAGAAGCTTGGATGAGCTACAAGATGATACTTACTTGCGGCTTCTATGACAGCCGGATGTAGATCGTAGGTCAACAATGGCTCTGAAAGATTTCTAAGATAATTTTTCAAGGCACTAGTTATCGTTTTAGTCTCCCACTCAACACGGTCACTGAAATCAGGCATTGTAACCTGACCCGTATCCTGATCATAGTTCTTCTTATCCAGACACATATTCAATAGACGAGCAACACGTGAGTTGACGCCCCCTATCCTGTACAAGCCTTGGTCATCTAAACCTCTGGCCTCTATAATTTCAATGCATTTTTTAACAAAACAATAACCAAGTTCGTCGAGATGGCACTCCTGTTGCTGTTGTGGTGTGTGAGGTGGGGTCGGCTTCATGTTACAAAAAAAATATGGTTTTAGTGGTGTATGCTTTAACAATTTTCAAATGTATTGTACCATATGAGATGAGTATGTCGATCCATTCAACACCGTGGTAACTCTATAATATATACAATACACATGACAAAAATAACAAAATGAGTTACATAGGGGTGATGTCGGATTTCTTGCTGGAGCAGCTAGTGATGGAAGAATAAGTTGTTTATTTTTTGTTTTCCACTTGATTTTTTCCCCTTGTCCACGGGGTTTGGGGGCAATTTGAATAAATGCGCTCAGTTCTTCGTCTCGGGCGCATGCGTAATCGCACAAATGGGCAGCATTGAGACATTCGATGAGACATGCAAAATTCCATTGTTGACATGTGACCTACTCGTGTACAGCTAAACATCTTGTGGATACTTTCCAATTTTTGACACCCTATTCAAACGCGACCTTATCGCGCCCAATTGCATCATTCAGCTTGACAATATTAGGAATAATGTCAAATATTTCCGTTAAGGTGCACCCTGTGGTGCTATTCAGCATAATTGATTCATATGAGAGGCGCTCGCGTCGAACGCCTCGGGTCTTTGGCACCTTGTTGGGAAACATTGATAAGATGGGCAACGTTGAGGTTTCAAATTGTTTTGTTGTGCTGTATCGGGAAAAAGATGGCGAGCTTTATGTCGATATTAATCTTGCTCGCGAGTGCATGGACTTGCATAGGAAGGTAAATCCTAATGAATCGATCGTTGGATGGTTCGCTGTTGGCCCTAGGAGCTCGGATGATTACCTATGTCTCCTTCATGAGTATTATTCGCGAGAAACGACCAACCCAATCCATCTCTGTATAGACCCCACGACAGAAAAATCTATAGAGATAAAGGCCTTCGTGTCAACCAATGTCGCCGATGCAGAAGGAGAAGAAGGTTCTAAAACTTCAGCGTTGACCGAGGTGTCATCACTAAATCTAGTCTCTGGATATGAAACTGAGTTGGTTGCACTGAAGGTGTGTGCTAATAATATACAGGAACAGGATGGTGCTCCCATAGAGAAAGAGTTGAACACCATTTTGAAAGCTTGCGGCGACATATCGAATCTATTAGGAATCGTTTTAAAATACATCGATGAAAAGATACTGAATGCCTCAGCAGCTAATCGTCCAGCCAACTGCAATGAAATTGGACGACAACTAATGTCAATGGTGGAAAACGTGATACCGCTCGATTCCCAAAACACCGAAGCCATGAATTCCGTTCTCAAGGACTTGCTTATGGTAATATACCTAGCCAATCTCGGAAAAACGCAGTTGATGCTGAATGAAAAATTGGTTCTCTCCTGAAGCGAATCATTTGAATAAATTGTAATATATTATGATTCCCAATGAATCACTAACGGAAGATCGAGCCTCCCCGAAGTCAATGTTACTGATAGGGATTGCTTAACCTCAGGGGAACGCGTCTACATGAAGGGCAAAACCTACGACTGGCGACAATTGTTTGAAACTGGGTTATAGGCAGAGTGGAAAATAGTGGGTGAAAGAGCATGCTGGCAGTTTATTTCAACACAACATTTGCCAACAACCCGAACGAGAAAGAGACGGAGGGAGAGAGAGAGATGGACAGACGATTGCAAGAATCTTGAAGGTAAATCCAGTGATGCGAATCTTGTGACAAGACTTTGAGACAATGTATCTTAGAGAATATCTAGAAGAGGCGAGGTCACATGAATAATCGACTGCAAGGGTTCGCTCGTATGCGTACAATCTTCGCTTCAATCTCTGTTGGAGTTTGCATATCTACTCCTCCATCTACGTCCTCTAGAGGCTTGCTGTCGCCTTGCCCTCCGCTCCCCTGTCCTGAGCTCCTCCAGTGGCTTGCATGAAGTGAAGTATATCAATGGAAGGAAATTATCGGCTCTAGACAGTCATGAGAGAGCAATCTATAGGAAAGTTTGGTGAATCTGCGAGCAAATTGGCTCCAATTGGTCGCGCAGCCCAGTCTTTGCGACGTGATGCTTGTGTGTCGGGGGCTTTCCAGACATCTTGAACTGATCCGAGGCAAAGGAAAACAGCAGCTTGATCGTTCGATCTCGAATTGGGACGCCTAGTAAATTCTCACTCAGAGGCTAAGTGTCAAACAATGAGTAGTTAGCAGTTCCATTATGCGTTATCAATACTGCGTCAAGCTGCACCGCAACTGCACTCTAGCCCCCAATGTGTTTGTGCCCTTTTTCAAGGTCCCACTCGAGTGGTGCGGGGCCAATCTGTTTGTTCAAACTGTCATGCAATGGCCACGAGCTAGATGGGGCGAGGAGGGAAACCATTGGTGATTTGTGTATTATTGGTATAATATTGCAGTGAGAGATTGCAGTGATCCTGGAAGGGAGCTGGCTAGATTGGAGCGAGAAGCTCGCTCAAGGCGACGGGGAGACTCTGAGACAGGGAGAGAAAAAGAGAGAGAGAGGGAGAGATGTAAAAATCGCTGCTGAATTGAGGCGGCTTATCGTAATAGTTTGGCCCGCTTACATATGGCTTCCCTGGATTGGGTGGCCGTCTGGTTGCGTATAGCTAGTGTATGTTGATGCCTTTTGCTCTTTTATCTAGCTGCTACTGGTGGAGGATGTGTGCTGTGTTTGTCATATCAATTTAAGCATTCACCGCGTGCCTTTGATGGCGGCGCATTGATCTCGCTCAGAGAACACGGATGAACACTCAATTTGGATGACCACTTAGATGAGTCTTGTGTGTGGGCCCTTCGGTGATCTTGAGGGGCGAGTGTGTTGTTTACGTCGAGCTCCACCAGCGCCCAGTGGGTTCCAAGCGGGCGGCTCTTGTTCTCGGCCAAGGTGGATGGTGCCCTCTTTTGGCAGATTCCCTGTCTGAGTGGAAGGACTAGAGGTTAGACATTAGGGTGGCAGGATTATTGGTTAAACTGGTTCAGTGATAATAGGAGGAAATTTTTTAATTTTTCCTCTGGGTGCTCGTGCGAGCCTGGTGTGTGCGTATAGCGCGCAGACTTGGGCTAGCAACTGACTGCGGGACTATGAGCGCGCGCGCGCGAGTGTGTGTGCGCGCCCGTGAGAGTGTATGTAAGAGCGAGTGAGTAATAGCGGTAGAGTGCATGTAACGTTGGATATTTGCCCAGAGACGAGCCAAACTGGGCCCAGACCTTAGAACTGGTCCCACTTCGGCCACCTGCTCGCTCGGTCCACGCCCACTCGCTGGCCTCCGCTGGCCAACAACGTCGCCCAATTACACGGCGCGCGGGTCGTTTAATTTTAATTTCAACTTCAAAATTTTCATCCCAACTCCTCCTCCTCCTCTTCCTACGCTGAGCTCCCCCCTCGCTCGCTCGCTTGGCAACATTTGGCCCCCTCTCTTGATGCTTGTTTGCCTATTGGGGGCGCCTCTATTTCCATCAACCGATTGACATTTGCTTCTCATTGAATGGTGTGTCCGCTTGGGCTTGATGTGTGCAAGTGGCTAGTGCGCGCTCGCCTCTGAACGCCGGCCGAGAGTGTGTGTGCGGGCCGCCACTATGCGCTTCTGTTGGCCCAACTGCAGCCGCTCACTGTCTCGAACTGGGGCCCCACTTCCACTCTTACTTCCACTTCCACTCCTACTTCTACTTCTGCTTCTGCCTCTGCTCTTGCTGCCACTTCCACTTCCTCTGCTGCTGCCTCTGCCTCTGTCTCTGCCGCTGGCGCCCAATCGGGGCCGCGCAAACTGGAGACAGCCTGTGGGTGTTTTTAGCAATCCAACACTAATGTCTACTATCCGGCCGCCCGGCTGGCTTATGTGCCTTCGCCTTCGCCGCCGCCGATGTGCTGGCGCCCATGTTAAGCTCGTGTCTCTCTCTGTGTGTGTCAGGAATTCGCTCACGCGCTCTCGCTGGCTCCCAACTGACGACTGCCAATTGAACGTCAAAGCGGGCCCCTATTTATGCGCTCGGCGGGGCCGCCAACTTATCCTCGTTATCGGCGGGGCCCCGTGTGTGTGTGTGCCTCCGGTGGTTGTTGTTGCCGTCGGTTGGCGTTAGGCGCGGGCGGCTGTTCGCGCCAGGCGCCCGCCGGTCGTCGTTGTCGGCCCGGCTTGAGTCGGCCTGGCTGGCCTGGCGTCAGGCTGGCTGGCCCTCCAGCCAACAGCCACCAGGGGGGCGCTAGGCCCGCGCACTAGGGGCGCGCGCAACTCGCCGGCTCTTCCCTTGATCCAGTGGGCCGTGCAGTGAGCAGCGAGCAGCGAGTTGCGAGCAGAGTGCAGTGTATACTGTCTGGTGTGCACTCTGCATTGAGCGGTGGCCACCCGAGCGCCCCACTCGAGAGACAGTATGCTGCGCGTGCAGCCGCGCACGCGCACCAGCACGCGCCCACTGGAACGCGCCAGCACGCGCTCCACCAGTGTTCGCGTGGCCGCGCGCCCAGCTCTGCGCGCTCTCTCCCCCCCAAAGCTTAGCCCCGCGGCCCCAATTTGCGCAACGACCGCCGCGCGCAGCGCCCCCTCGCGGCCAACCCGCTCGGCTCGCGCGACCTAAGGGCCGCAGTCCAACTGGGGCCTTCTTTTTCAGTTGGGCCCC
>Ga0058701_10000939_pt1 | contig 20011 bp, 17 predicted proteins | sample AgamicOrMae_FD_97039 | JGI IMG/M metagenome (GOLD analysis project Ga0058701, IMG submission 97039) | Agave microbial communities from Guanajuato, Mexico - Or.Ma.e | ecosystem: Host-associated > Plants > Phyllosphere > Phylloplane/Leaf | place: Guanajuato, Mexico | collected 2012-06-04
CAGCCGTCCCGCCGCCTCTTTCCCTGTAGCTATCCATTCAATTAGCAGCCTCTAGGCTCTGCCTTGTCTCTCTGATCGAGCAACAGGTGAGCTGATGGCAACAATACGCCTCGTAAGAGCGGTAGCTGCTCGCAAACCCTATCCATTGCACAATAACCATCCGCGCCTTGCCCACCGATGCCTACCCATCTTGCCACCCCAAATACACACAAGCAGCCGCTCCAATAGCACACAAACGCTTGTGAAGGGGAATAAGAGTGGATAATTGACGGCCATAAATCTGATCCGGCAATTATCCACTCACTCTCGCTCGCTAGCTCGCTCACGCGCGACTCTCACTCCTTTCTCTCTCTCCACCCGTGTAATTATCACTCCCCTCCCCACTCACTCGCCGTCTTTCGCAACCTGTCGCAATAGACCCGGCCGGTAAGTGGTTAATTGCTAGGCAGGATATCTCTTGCATTTTAAAATGGCCACCTCGCACACGGATATTCGGGTACGAGGTGAGCAGGGGACTCGCGCCTTGGTACGGGCTAGAAGGGTGGAAAATTATACTAGCGCGGGTGGCCTTCCGCGCGTGATCGGAGCGCCTTAACGCGCTGCTAGCGCCTTAATAGCAAGCTACTTCCCGACCCGGAAGGGAAAAACAACTTTTGTAAAGCGCTGCCAAAGGCAGCGCTCGAACATTTTTGTACCGATTTTTGAGTATAAATAAAGCTCGATTCGGCGACTAAAAACACACAGTCGTCTGGAGCAGCAATTGGAAGCACTCCAAAAGAAACTTATTACCGACTACAATTTTTCTACCACTCCGAGCGACACCTAGTGCCACGCCATCAGCGTGAGCAAGGAGCAGTGCCATCAGCACTAGCGGGTGGAGTTTACACGCTCACTATGGCCTCGCGCAAGATCCAAGTAATAAGCTCAAGCTCACAGACAGATTCCATAACATGCGGATGCTGCATCCTACTAGCTTGGCACAATGTATACTAATGCTCGTTCTAGTGGCGACAGGGCTGAAATTGCCCCCGGACCGGCATAAGTGTGCAACTTAACCATTGCGCTCGCGAATCTGGCCGGAAACATAAACCGATAACACTCACTCGGGGAGTGTTTGAGTGTCATTGCGGCTATTCTTGACGATTACTTATCGATTTAGCAAGCTGTAAAAAGTGTAAGCAACAAACTATGACCATTGCGTTGCACTTACTTCCGCTGCCTTTCATGCAGAACACGTCTTTGTGGAGCATTCACGCGTTAACACTCAGGGCAGAAGGCTGGCAACCAAGTCGAGGAGCATTTACGTATCTACGTTCGAAGGTTGTGCAGATAGCACGACCTGCCACCTTTTTTCATACGACTGGCAGACAAATTTCAATGTGATACAAGCGGGTCAACGCGACATCAATAAGCTCTCAAATTAAAGTTTCCGAGCTTAGATAGCTCCTCTTCGGCTTGCTCGAGGGACTAAAGCGTATAAATGTGCTGATTTGGGTCGAGCCCATAACCTAAAGCAGCCAGCCTAGCAAACCAAGCATCAACCAACAGGTGATGCAGCACCTCTAGAGTCAATGTCTCATCGTGCGATAGCTCCCTAACCCAATTCATCATGACTCATGAATCTAGGGAGGCCCCACCAAGGGCTGATAATGTGAGAATATATTCCTCTGAGGAGGGCGTGCACCGCGAAGGAAATCTTCACCTAATATTGAGTGACTCCTGATCAAGCTCCGGATCAGACAATAAAGACAATTATAACCGGACCATTCATATGCTCAAGGAGCAGAGCTTTGAGTTAGCTTGATCACCATTCTTCTACTCAAAGAGTGTCCTCCGCACAGAGATAGAGAATTGTATAGATCGGAGAAAAAACCTTATCCTAAACCCGAGTCCGATTGAGCAAGCCAACCAACCAACGAGGATTTAGTCTAGAATCAAATTCTCAAAATGTGAATGTTTGCTCGATGGGATACCGCTGAATAAACTCGCTTGTTAGTTAGGTAGCTGTTGACCTCAAACTTTTGCATGCAACCGGTGATAACACATTGACTGTGAATAGACTAGAAATTTTCTATCGAGTTGAGAAGCCCAGTGGAGCTAGGCTGTTTATGTTTATCATACGCTCTCATCACCAGGTCCATCTCTACTGCTATCATGGCTGCAAGAGTTTGCCTCTAGTCCAGATTTGGGAGCGCTCGGCTCAGATCCCAATCCGAAATGCCCGACTTGAAGCTGAGAACGAGTTATCGACATGTACCGATGATCACAAAATTGAAATTTGGACCAGCAGGTTGCAAACTTTGGCGCCAAACAAGTCTCTCCCATTCCGTTCCGATGATACGCTGAAGAAAAATCACGTCAAAAGAGGGATGCTATCTCAAATGTCCGAGATGATTACAGAAAGAGGCACTCACTTTCTCGGCATTCAAAAATTGAGGTCCAGTTGTTTCTGATCTGTTTGCTATCTTGTGTAATTCAATCCTACTTTTATCTTCTTGCTTGATTCTTTACTTCAGCAACTTAAGGCCAAAAGCGTCTCTTGGCTCTTGATTTGCTAGTTAGAGAGTTCTTGCATTGATGCGCCCTAATCGATGATCCACTAGAGTGGCTGATAGACAAACAGTCCTTCTCACACAAGCAAACTCTAACACAGACGATCAATGACACACATACACACCCAAACACACCTGAGTGGCTATCAACTGAACCTATCTGAATCTAACAATTCCTACCAATAGGTGACGTTTTCGTAAATGATTTTGGCCCGCTTAGATCCTCTGTCTGTTGTGATTCTTGCTGTCTTCCCTCTTGTTCTTTGGTGGTCTAGGTTGTTCTATCAATGAGTATGGTGCGCATAGCAGACAAAGGAAAATCGGCCTGCATATTAAGATGGCCGCGAGCTGAACTGGCGCAAATGTGTGAATAAGGGGCAAAGAGGGGAGCTGTAAAGGAGACTGTAGCAAAACCGCGCAGCTCCTTGAGGGGGACTCGTCCACGCACGATGATTGCAGGAGCTATGTGCACATAGAAAGCAACAGCGGCACTAGAGGACTCCCTTGTCTGTCCAAAGGGATCGGGCCCAAAAGTGGAGGGGCCAGAATAAACAACATCGCCTCCTCTTCTAGACTATGAAAGTATCTCCAGCCCGCAGCCATGGCTAGGCATCAACGAAAGATGCGAGGCGGGCCAGGGCGAAGACAGTGACGATGGTTAGGGAAGCTAGCCCGTTGCCGTCTGAGGCCAACAGTCGCCACAGCGGTGGTGTAGCGGGGAGGCTTGTTCAACAATGGGATTTATTCTGTATAAGCTCGGGCCCCTCATGAGCTTCACTTGCACGAAGACTCGCCTGCTTGGGCCAGTATAACTTGAAGTCGAGGTCGTCTAGTGTCGCGTCGGGGTAGGCATGCTCAGAACAAGCTTGACTTGCACCGCAGGCTTGGAGCTAAAATTTGTCCTAAGCAAAATAGCGCCTCTTATACCTTTGGATGAGGTCTTCTCGCGAACCCGAGCCACCATCTGGAAGGAGCGTCCTAATATATTACTCAGATGATGCTTAAACCGGGCCTCTCCAGACATCGTCTCTTTTCTACCTTGCATTGGGCCCTGTCTGACTGAGTGATACGGATCACAACAACCATGCAACAGTTGACACGGGTTCAGGGACCGAAAGTACCTCCACTTAAACAAAAATTCATAATGTTAACAGTTAGTGAGACTCCGTTCATATTGCGGCTCCTGACACCGCATCTCGCCAAGTCGAGTGCAGGGAGTGGCTGAAATTAACTATCGACTTTCAACGTTGAGGCAAAGAAAGAGACAGTCTCCGTAGTCCGGTTAAGAGTAGTGAAGGAGAAAATAGACTAGATTTATTCTTCCTCAGACGCCCAGAGACGAGGGGTCGTATAAATACCATTATAGCAAAGATGTGAATCCGTGTATTGAGGACATGCCACGCGAAAGTGCACGGCATTGAGGACAACCCGGTGGCTCTTTGCATAGAGCAACTGGATGAATCCACCAATTGACTGCAGCTATGTCTTGACAGACTCTTTGAGATTCCCATACGTTATGATCGGGATTGGGAATTTGGATTCGTAGCAGCCGTTCAAATCATACGCGTTTACTACACCACAATCCGAGCCCAAGCTCGAAGACCTAGACACCTCTGATATAGCAAAGGAGGGCGTATGCACGGACCCCTCGTCTTGAAATTTGTGCTTGCACAAGGAGGTCTTTCTTAGGTCCCAAATATACACTCTGGCATCATCACCCGCAATCAATAATTTATTTTTGCTAGTGAACTTTAAGGCTTAGGCCGGCTCTGAGTTTCAGCATAAAAAAAAGTTTCGTATGTCTTCGAGGAGATGACAATGATCTCCGAGTTGCCTTCATACCTGCAGGCCACGTAGTCGGCATGTATCACAAAATCAGTTATATCCTTGGAATCTTTTCCAACTTTCAGGGCGTGCTTCCTGATGGCTCCACTGACCATATCATATGAGTAGAAATTGCCGCGGTAATTTTCTGATGAGATCTTAATATGATTTCCATCTGGTTTGTAAGAGCAGAAAGGCTTGTTTGTGTAAGGTATCTTGATATTCTGTATGCGGCGATTCCTCCCGCCATCGAGCTCGAAGAAGTCGGGCTGATTTTTGAATAAGGTTGCCAAGGCCAACTTGGAGTTCGGATGGAATAGGACCCATTTGACTGATCCATGAACAACATGCTTGAATTTTAAGTTCTTGCCATCCAAGCTGGCCTTCTTCGACCTGATGTCGCCAGCAACCACCAAGTCATCGTCGTCACTTTCAAAGGACGTGGAGCTTGAGTGTCTCTGTTCATCTTTTTCGGGCCAAATTGCAGACCCTTTCCGCCCGAGCCAATGCCTCTGGATCGCTAAGATCAGTCCTCGTGGCTAACTAATTCATATTTCAAGCGACTGTCGATATGGAAAAGCCTTGAAAAACCTTAAGATATTCAACTGGTTGCAGTAGAATTGCAAACTATCAAGAACGATAACTGTTCTAAAAAGGAAAGGCCGGAAAGGTTGTTTTTTTTGCTCCTCTCTGCACCTGGAATGTCTTCATAAGTGGCGAGCATGTGGCTGTATTCACTTACGTATTCCTAGCTGCCTGCAACGCAAATCTCTCATCTGCGCTCAAGAATTGTCTATGCGAAGTTTGATGGGTGATGTTAGGATTAGTCTCTGATGAGAGATTTTCAGCCCGAGATCACGGCATTCTCGAATGCAACCTGGCGAGCCCGTTCAGATTGAGCACTGCTCAACGATGGAAAGATGGATCAAACTGGGCCTAAATGCACGCATAATGTCGAACAACAAATGAGAATATAATTCCTTTTTGATCTTGTTTTCGAAAAGACGAGTTACATTCCGGAAACACACCAGTTGCTCGTGTTTTTTCTTATCGGAATTCCCTCTATTCAGAGCCGAAACTAATAAACACTCACGAGGCAGGAACGCTCTCTTTCTCTCACTTGCTGATGAGAATCCTATCACCTCGCAATGGAGGGGCCTTGAGTCTCCCCGTTTGATCTTAATCAACGGAAGTGAATTGTTTGCAACGAATCATTGTAATTCTGTGTTCGTCTTCGGGTTTAGAACTCAGAGAGAAGTTCGTCGTCTTGATGGCAGTGCAGCTCTGCTAACAGAGAGAGAGAAGACCGGCTCAAAATCAAGAAGGCGAAAGGGCGACAAATTAGTGTGGCACGAGCTTAGCTAAGGCGATCTGGCGGATCGAGAGTGCTGCTCAACAAGTGTAGCGCATTGATGGCAGCCTTTCTAGCTCAGGCTGAACCTGGAGCTGGATCGAGTTAGCGAGTGGAACGGGAGAGCTAAAAAAGTGGCGGTATCTTACGCTTTGGGCGTGTGGATGTCACTGTTTGCTCCCAACAGCAGCCACAAACGGTTATCATGTGGCGGTTATTATTATTTGCCTCCTCTCGCATGGGCGTGCTCTGTGATGGGTTGAGACCTTCACACAGACCTCCCTGAAGGCCTCCAACTGGTGGGAGACAGCTCATCAATTTGAACGGAAAAAATTTCTCTCGTTTACAATCTGAAATTTTTCTTAGCTGACTTCTCATTTCGATCCATCTCCTCGACCTGAGCAGAACAAATAAATTCGCAAGGGTTGAACACCAAATGTCAAGAAGATTGATTTATGAACACTCGCAAAAGTACAAAAGACAACTGACAGATCAGGGTAAGTGTCATAAAAGATTTACGTGTCGTAATCCACTTCTGAAGCGCCGCGTTATTGTTTCACTAGCGGCCCTGCCGAAATGGGTTCCGGGCGGATCTCTCTGCGGTTGGGACTCCCCCCGCGTGTTCCTGAACATTGACATCAACTGCAAAATCAGCACTTCTAGATCAGCACCGACGAGGCGCCATTGACGCTGCAAGTTTCAGCCCGCTCGAGCTGGACAGAGCCGCAAGCTTGTCAACTAGTCTCGAGCGAAGTGCAAAAATGGTAGCGTTCTCTGGGGCTTGACTACGCTTTTTTCATCTCATTACAATCTCTGTGCGGTGGTGCTGGTAGAGGCATGAAGCGGCCCGAGGCAGAGCGGCATGATGTCAATCGAGGGCCAACAAGTTGCGCCTGCGAATCAAGATGAAGAGTGGCAAGCTTTCTTTCAGTTTGGGACTCGACTTGGAGCCTGAGCTCTGCAACTGGCTCGCACAATGAATCTGATGGGACCATTATCGCTAGTACGCATCACTAGGCGCTCGCTGCACTGCCATTGTTGCTCTTGTGTGCTTTCAATTTGAGCAAGTCCCATTGTTGTGGTGTGGCAACTTGCTCAAGCTAACATCAATCCAGCACTCTTTTGGCTAACGATTGTGGCCTAAACACCACAATCCTGCCCTCATAATGCTCGCTAAACCATTTTGCCGGCTCCGATGTCGCCGCAAACGCTCGCTCCATCAGCCAGTAAGCCGGCAATCAATTAACAAAAAAGGCCGGCACTTACATAACTTCGTGGCATCGAATTCGCGCCCTCCTTTAGACTGGCCCCTCTGGAAGACACAAATTTCCCCCAAATGAAATACGATTGGTACAGTCCGATTGAGAATAGACTGAGATAATCCCATCCGTCCATCTCAGACTGTCTTGATAGAATAAGACAAGAAGGCAGATTACGCTATGCCTTCTGCGCGGCTTCCATTCCTACTCTTGATTAGACACACACTCTCTGACTAATAACCACCGAACCAACTAACTAACGACATTGAATCGCCGGCAAATATTATTCAACGATAAAAATTCATTGATTTTCCACATTCCATATCAGTCCATCAGAAGATCCATTCCATTGGAGAAACGGGAGACAACTGAGTGACAAGCGAAAGGAGGGATGAAAAAAGTGTAGATCATAATCATTGAGCAAACTTTTCTCTCTGAGCAATCTTCTAATTCCATTGTGACAGGACATAGTTTTTTGGTTATTTCCAAAAAATAAAATATTAAACAATCAAACTGTTCTACTGTAACAAGGGACAGGCAATAACATCAAGCATCAGGCATAGAAAACAACAACTCTAGACTGGGCCAAAAAACAATTCACTTTTGCTTACTCTGTAAACCATAATCACGCAAGTGAACATCACTTGGAAGCTAGAATTTTTCTACCGAAGCGCATCGGCTTGACGCATGGTGGAACATATAGATAAATTTATAAATATTAGCCCATATACCATAAGCGTCGGCAGGGGTTGGCAAGTTTTGTTTGCTTAGGCGGGCAAAAAATTAGGAACAAATTTGTTTTCAGTTTACCATTTAGCAGGATCGTTAAATTGCTCGTACGCTGACAAATGCACTTTAGTTTGTTGGTGAACAAAAGTATCCATTGAATTAGTGCCACACTTGCACCGAGGCAAAGCAAAAGCAATTGTAGGCCCGAAAGATCTGAGCTCTTGTCGCTTTATTGACAAGAAGAGAAGGAAGAAGAAGAGGAGCAGGAGGAGGAGACGACGACGACGACGAGAACTACAACTAGTCATTACTAAACAGTATATTCATCAGTGATTGGACACGCGCGTCCGTCGCGCAGCAATAACCACAAAGCAGACTAATCATTAGTTAATTAATTACTCACCGTCACATCTCTAACTGGCCCATATTGTTTTGCAACAGGCTGCCACCAGCATCCCAAGTCCAATTTCCACCCATTACTACCCTGCCTGTGGGCCCACAGACAGTCCGAGGTGGATTGAGAGAGCGAATGATAATTCTCTGTTGTTTGATTATCCAAACCTCGAACACTCATCTATGCAAAGCTGAAACCATATCTTCAAATAAGTGTCGTTCAAGAGGAATAAGAAGTTGAACTGAGACTGATTTAATCTCGCAAAAATGGACCAAACATCAAAGCAACAGATAGACTCCAAATGCGACAGTCAGCCAGATGGCGGCGCTGATTGCAACAAGTATCCGAAGAATTTGTCTTACGTCAATTTGAATATAGAGGAACCAAAATGTTGCTGCCAAAGAGTGAGCAGAAATTCGTTGACGAGCGAGAGTCTGATAACTGAGGAGAATCTTGAGGGAAAAGACTTGAGTGGGACAGGAAGAAATGGCAAGAAGTCAACAGGTTTCATAAACATCCCACTGATACCCATCAAATTGATCCTCTTTTCGTGGTACGCGGCCGGTGCCTGTCTATTGCCTTACATGACATTACATATGAAACAACTGGGCCTCAATATGGCCGAAACAACTGCTGTTTACGCAATCTTGCCAATAATCCAACTTTTTGGAACCCCAATCGCTGGATTCATCGCTGATAAAACAGGAAACTACAAGTCGGTGCTCATGTTGAGCTTATCCACCTGCATTGGCGCCTCACTGCTTATCCAGTTTGCCGTTCCCTCGAGAAAGCATCTTCCGGCTGCAGTTCATGGCTCAAACTCGTCAACGAGCACAATGGACGAGGCTCAAGATAGTGCCCAAGAGACTCTACACTCAGTCACTTTTTGGTTGTACTTATTCATACGTATTTTCCATCAAGTCGCCGTCGGACTATCATACGTCCTCCTCGACACCACCACCATTGTGCTGGCCGAACAAAACGGTTCCACCTATGGAAGACAACGACTTTGGGCCATCCTAGCGACTGGTGTCTTCTCGCCCATTTGCGGTTTTGTTATCGACAACTTTGGCTATTACATCGACGAATCAGGAGAGAAAGTGCACAGTTACGATCCGGCATTCTATTTCTTCAACATTCTAACACTGCTCACCTTGATCAAGGTGTCAATGATTCGAATTGAGATATCCTCATTGCCGCGCAACATTTGGGGCAATGTGGCCCCTCTAATCAAATCTGCAAACGTTTGGATATTCTTGTTCTCCGTTTTTATCATGGGATCATGTTGGGGCTTTTTGGAAACATTTTTATTCGTTTATTTGAAAGAACTAAAGGCACCAAATTATCTTTTAGGCTTAACAATCACCGTTGGCGCCCTTATTGGCTTACCATTCTTGTACGGCTCCGATTGGTTTATGAAAAAATTCGGCGCCATCCAGTTGTTATTTTTGGCACTGTTGGTCTATTTTATTAGATTGGTTGGTTACTCATTCATCGAGAATCCATGGTGGTGTATACCATATGAATTAATGGAGGCCTTCACACTGCATCTAATGTGGGTCTCAACTGTCCAGTTGGCTTATCAAATATCACCACCGGGAATGTTGGCCACTCTACAGGCAGTTGTTGGTGGTTTGAACTTTGGCGTTGGCCGTGGCTTTGGTTCATTGGTTGGCGGTTCGGTGAGTGTCCTATATGGCAATAGGATAGCATTCCGAGTTGTTGGTAGTATGGCCTTGGTTACCTGCGTCCTCTATACGTTGTTACATTATTTCTGTTTACCACCATTGGAAATACACGATAAGAAGTCCAAATCGTCCAAGACCGGTAAAGATCACAAGTCAACAAACTTAACTATAACATGTTCTGATAGCGACGATGCAAGCCTGAAACCTAAATTCACAAATAATCCCTATCAACAGAATTCCAAACGAAGAAGACAAACGGCAAAGGATTATGAAATCTCTGGACCAGAACGGATTGCGGCAACAAATAATAGCGACGTTGAAAATGACGAGGAGAACAATTTGGGTGGCGATCGTCTAAAGAAAGCCCCTGCATCATAAATTCCATCCTAAATAGTCACTTCCAAATCCAATAATGTCCGAGGATATGATCTTTTTTACCGCTCAAGTTCCTTTCCCCAATGAAGTTAACTCACCTGATCCTCCTTTTGGACTATCATGTTTCTCATTCACTATATAATGTTGAATAAATTTTCTTGTAAGCATACTAGTCTTTCATCACGTCTATATAACCAAAAGTTTTATCTCAACAAATATTTCAGTCTTTAAAATTTGAATCCATCATCGTTGGGACTAGAATTTCCACTGTTGCTACCATCGCTTGAGCTTGACGATGAGCTGCTTGAAGAGCTACTACTTGATCCACTATCATCATCGGAACCACCATCATCAGAGCCAGAATCGCTGGACGAGCTACTCTCCTCTGACAGTTGAGGCCCATCTAATTGTTGTTTCTTACTGAAACTATTAGCAGAATTGCCGCTTTTACTATTGTAAATGCTATTGTTTTGGCTCCCATTGCTGGTTGTTGGCGGATTAGCTTTTTGACTTAATATTGTATTTGCATTGGAGTTTTGAGATTGAAGATGGGAACCCGAATTTGAGGTAGAGGAAGCATGGGACGAGTTTAAATTAACGTTTGTTACCGGTGTTGTTGGGGTAGTTGTTCCCGCTGGTGTTGCAATTGAAGATGTGTTGTTTGCTGCTGATGCTGTCGTCCAAGAGTTGGACGATGAATTATTACTACTGGAACCATTGCCATTATTACCATTGCCACTGGGTCCACCGGTGCCATTGAGAGTTCTTGTTGCTTTCACTGTGATGTTGTCGGTTAATTTTTGTAAAACTATCTCGCCTGTACGATGATCGATGATCAGGAGGCACTCTTTAACATGGGGCCGCCTTTGGCCACGGAATAATGTATAATTAGATGAAGAGCCCTCAACATTTGGAGCTTTGATTGTAACTTGTCCATTGGAGGTTAACTCTAATTGAGCCGGTTGATCACTATTGACTGAGGCTGGTTTAAAATCATATTTCAAGGTATGATATTGATTATTGGCTGAATAGTCTGATTCGGATGGCAAGATCTCTCGGGAGCTACGATGATTATTAGATAATCTATGATGATTTGAATTAGAACCGGACCCAGAATTGGTAGTATGATGATTATGATTATGATTGTGATTGGTGTTATTATTGTTATTGTTTCCTATGAATCTGATTTGAATTTCCTTATTTTGGACAATGAATGTCTCATCGAATGGAGGTTTAATCATATCCATGATTGGACTTGGGTAGAATTGAATTTAGTTAATTGTATAGTTAGCCTAAATAACAGAAAATAAACATAGGGGTGAGGCTAGAATGTAGCCTGGAAGTGTTGGTGTTGTTGTTCTTGGTGATGATGGTGATGGTGGTGGTGGCGGCCGTTTTGGTGAAGGTGGTTATGTGATATGATGTGCTGGTGTGCTAGATGAAATTGTATCAGCATTTGGACCAGAATATAATAATGAGACAAATAAACAATAAACGTCACAGAGAAATGCACACTCTGTTTTCGAGAGAGAGAGAGAGAGAGGAAAACAAGACGACAAGAGAAATACGGCGACGAGAAAGGCAAGGAGATGGCGCCGTGTGTATAGGAGATCGGGCGCAATTGTAAGCGCGCGACTCTAAGCATTCAGTGTCGGCGTTGGCAGCGGCGGCTTATTCGAATAATGCGCACATGTAGGAGATGAATGACAACAAAAACAGAGTACAGCTTGTTGCAGTTGTGTCTTGAGGGGGGATAGTTTTTTCCTTTCCAGTGGGGGAAAAACATTGGAAATCTCAATGAACTGGTGGCCGGTTGGCTCGCCAGATGGAGCGAGTGTTTTGCAGGCAAAATGGCCGCCCAGGATGGCAGGTGGTCAGTGTGTTCAGGCATAAACACGGAGAGGTGGCTCGCGTGCCTGAGACAGTCCGCCGGTGGAGCTGATGCTCTGATAGTGGGCCGAGCTCGCCTTGGCAGCCCTTTGGGCTCGTCCCAGCGAGCGAGCTAAGCACACAGAGCTGCTGGAATGACGTCGAGCACAGGTTTTGAGCTTGTCTGGTGGCTATTAGTATGCGGAGGACGTAAATGAGGAGCGACGCTTCCATGCGTTGAGATGACGGCGCGGCCAAGTTGTCGTCTGCAAGTTGGCCACCGAGACCTCCAGAGGGCCGAGTTGGAGGAAAGGCCGGCTGGCGAGCGAGAAGGAGGAGGAGGAGGAGGAAAAAGCTCGGGGGCACAATGGTCGGTGGCCCATGAGAAGGTTGACGATTGGAGGAGAAGTTGGTGTGTGTCCCATTGGAGTTTGGGCAAGCTGATTGTTTGGCTGCAAGTGTGTGTGTGCATTTGGAGGAGCTTGAGAAGGCTAAAAATACTGCTCCAGAGCTCGTCTGCCCACCAGAGCTAGGCGGTGTTTGGCTGGCCGAGCTTTGGTTCATTCAACCGGCCGGGCGGCAAGAAGAGGAGGAGGAGGGCGAGCATCTAAGGTGCAGACTGTCACTGGCTTTTTCGGCCACTCTTCTGTGTGCAGGTCTGCTTGAGCGCGCTGAGCAGCCCCAAAGAGAGCCAATGAGCCGATGGAGACGCTTCATAGAGAGACGAGTGCCAATTGTGCACACAGTCTCCAACTGCCACAGACAGTCTCTCTCTCTCTCTCTTTCTGTTTACTATTTACTATTGGACCAACTATTGAACTAGTTCGCCAAGTGGAGCGCGCCGAAACCTCCGGAACGCTCCCACTCGAGCCCAAGTGAGTGGCCGCTACTCAGCTAGCCATGACGGCAACACTTGGCCAGACTGGGAAAACGGCGCCCAGTTTTCCCTCCCGATTTGGCGGGGGAGAAAAGGAGGAGGAGGAGGATGAGCTAGAATTGAGTATTGAGCAGCCAACAAGAGAGAAGCCAACGGGAGAGAAGCGAGAAGAGACAAGCCAACGGGAGGAGGCTTGTTGTCGCTTAATTTACATTGGCAAAACGGCGCGCCACTGCCACTTGTGCCAGTCTTCGGCCCATCCGCATTAGCACAAAGCTAATGGTGGATTGGGATAAAGATAGTCGCAGTTAGGCGCTCGGCCTAAGCGGAGAGGGAGGCGCCAGTTGAAAGTGGATTCTCGTCCGCATTTTCCTCCATTTGTGCACCGCCGCCGCACCGAGAAATTGGCCAACGCAGACACCTGTTGCCCCTATTTGTGCGCTCTCCTATGCTCTGCCGTGCTCTGCTGCTGTGCGGCTGCGGCGGCCAAGCTCTGGTGGCATTGGGCCGGCTCGTCGCAGCAATGCAGCCGCACTGCTCGGGCCATGCTGGTCGGCGTTGCTGCGCGTCGTTGGCTGCAGACTGTCCATGGAGTCTAAGCAGCCCATGCAGCCTATGCAGCCCATGCAGTCTATGCAGCCGCCTTTGCAGCCACTGCAAGCAAAGCGGCGCCATTTGCCGCCCAGCAAGCCCAGCGCGCCGCCAGCAAGACGATCGCTTTGCAGAGATAATGTTCACCTTTATTGGCCGGCCTCTGTCTCTGCGTCTGTCTGTCTGCCTCTCCGGCTCACCTTAGGCCCAAGTCTTAGTGCAAGCCGTCTGAGCCGGCTGAGCTGAAAGTGTGTGAGTCTGGCCGGCGAGCAACTCGCTCACCACTCTCACTGGAGCAGGCCGGGCCCAGTGGGTGGGGAGCCACTTTAGCAGAGCCGAGCTTGGCTGGATTCCAGAGAAAAGGAGTGCGCCGGCCAGTTTCATCCTCATCCTCCGGGCTGCTCATCCTAACGCCTAACGCCCAATGCCCAATGCCTAATGCCTATGCCTCGTTAGCGGCTGCTCAGCAATGCAAAGCTGCGGCCGAGCTGCAGCAGAGCTTTGCATTGCCAGATTTGCACAACAGAGCTGTACTTGTGCGCGCTGCAGAGAACGGCCAGTGTTCATCTCTGCGCTGCACCAGTGAAAGCAACTGGCTCTCACGACGCGCCGCTCTCCTGAAACTGGCCTTGCCGCCTTGCCGTTTTGCCGACCAGTTTCACTGGACCAGTTTCATTAGCTTCATTAACTCGCCTCCACGACAGTGTGCAGCTGCAACAGCAACTCAGCTCGCCCGTCTGCCCAAAATGGTTGCAACAACCAGCTCGAGTCGAGAGGAGGAGAAGCACCAAGAGGAGAAACTGAAACCGTTAATCTCTCGGCCGCAGCTCGTCTCTGTGGCTCTTGCTGGCCAGTGTTTCAATTTGGCCCAGCAGCAAACGTCTGGCGGACAATATAAAACCAACAACAAGTTGAATGAACTGATTCCATGCATTTGGTTCATTCAACCTGCTCATTCGGCGCGATTCGGAATTTTAAATCTCGACGCTAATTCATCGAGCTTCTTCAGCCCAAACGGAGCAGCTCCTCTTCTTCTTCTTCTTCTCATTCTTGTTCCAGCGCGCTTTCTGAGGTAGGACAGTCTCTCGACTCCCGCGCCTTCTCTGCGGCGAGTTCGGGCCAGAAAGTGCAGCTTGAGTCTGGAGAAAAGCGACGAACTGAAGAAAACAAACTGAAACTTGGGCCGAAGTTTCAGTTCGCCAGCGAGCCAAATTCGAGCCAGTGGCCGAATGCGACCAGCGCGCTTCTGCCGCACACAGTCTGCGCTCGGCCAACACACTGGCCCACTGCTCCAGCCCGCAGACAGACCACGGCGAGCTTGCCAAAAAGCGCCAAGCTCGCTCAGCTCGAGAAATAGCGCCGAGCTAGACAACCTGAGAGTGTGTGTGGCGCGACGGTCGATGGCTGGCGACTAATGAGACGAAGAGCCGGCCGTTAATTGCAGTCGTTTGCATTGCAATTCGCGTGGCAGTTCGGCGTCCAAACGAGAAAGAGACAGTCTCTTTCTCGTTCGCAGTCTGCGAGGGGCAGACTGCGAGAGCAGAAGAGCGCTGGTTTGAGCCGGCCGGGTGGCGAGCTAGCTGGCGAGCTTTCTGGCGAGCTTGGCGGCTGATCATTGTTGTTTGTTCGGGTCTTCTCCGCTCGCCTCCAGTCGGGCCGCGCGTTCCAGATAGCTTGCCAAACAGTTGTCGGCGGCCCAATGGCAACCATTTGTGTGCCCGCAGGATCGGCAAGTGTCGTTCCAGCGGGCCGGTCTTGCTCGTTCGGTCTTGGCGTGGCGACGCACTCTCGCCGGTGCGTCTCGAGCGGCGACGACCAGCGCACAATGCGAGCGGGCCGGCCGCACTTGGAGACGCGCGGCCGAGTTCAAGTGCGCGCCGCTTGCTCAAGCGGCGCTCACTGTGCGGAGTGTCCTCCTTGTTCGCTATGGAAGACACTCTGCATTAGAGTGTGCATGCAATGTGCAATGTGCATTGTGCACAGACTGTCTCCAATGTGCAGCCTCTCCAATGGGCACCCTTCAATGTGCACTCCTCATTGTGCGCTTCCCTTGAACTGTGGCCGGGCCGCAAACTAGCTCAATGCAAACGAGCTCCACAAGCGCCAACTGTCGCCAAGTGTCGCCCGCCGCCAATCACCTGTTGAGCAAGCGCCCGAGCGGCTCGATTGTGTGCAGGCCACGTTGGGCCTGCACACAATCGCCTGAACTAAGCCTCTCTCTCTCTCTCTTCAAGCTAAAGACTCTCTAGCCTAATTGAACAGTGGGAACAGGACCGTCTTGGCGCCGCCCGCCGACTTGGCTAATTATTGGCCCGCATTGGCAACAGGCGGCGGTGGCGCGCCAAAGGATTGTGCAACACGGTGGCGCTCTTGCGGGCTGCCTAGAGAGCGCGCCGGATCTCCTTTGTCGCGAGATCGCGCGAGTCTACCGCCTGCAAGCCGACGAGGATGAGCAAGCGGCCGGCCGAGCTTGCCATTGCCATTGCCAATGCCATGGATGAGCCAGTCTCCTTTGGTGTGTGTTTGTGTCAGTGTGGCGAGGCCAAGTCGGTGGGACGAAATTGGCGTCACACGAGCGGGGAGCCTGAAGGCCGCTTTGTGTGTGGGGTTGGCCCGTCGAGCCGGCGAGTTGAAGGCTTGGCGACTTGCTACTTGCAGCCCGACAACTAGCTGGCTGGCTGGGCGGCGGAGAAGGAGAAGCAGAGGCAGAAAGGGAGGGAGACTGTCTCGGCGAGAGTGAGTGTCTCCCTCAGCGAGACGAGGCAGCCACTTGGGCAGAGAGTTGGCGAGCGGCAAGCCAAAGCAGAAGGCCCAAAGCAGAAGACCCTAAGCAGAAGGGCCGCCAGTCGAACGATCGGAGTGCGTGCGTGTCTGCAGCCAGCGCGGTGCGTCAGTGCTTGGCGCGCACAAACAACGCGCGCGGCACGGAGCTGGCGCCAGACGAGCGCTCGAACGAGCACTTCTCATGGGCCCACGTCCTCGCCTGGCCTAGTCTCTGGCCCACGAGAAGCGCCGATCGAGAGTGCAATCGAGAGCGCAATGGTGAGCCTTGCTTGCGGGCCCTTAGGGGATCCTTAGCTGAGGACGAGCAACTGGGCGGGCGAGCTTTCCACCGACGGAAACCGCGACGGGAAGACGTGAGGCTTCTGGGCGTCTCCGGGGCTTGTGTGTGGCAGATTGTGTGGCAGCTTGTGTGGCAGCTTGTGTGGAACTGGTCCCACTCTTGGGCGCAAATTAGGCCCGCGGATCCAATCAGAATTCGAGCCGGCTCGGTGTCCTTTAACGGCTGTTATTGTTGTTGTTTGCGGTTAATTAGAGTCGCTGCAGTTCGGTTGCCAGTTTGGCTGGCTCGACGAGTTGGAAATTGAAAATTTCGCCGCAGAGACGAGGAGGCGCGAAGAGGAGCCAGAGGAGGACCCACTTTGGAGCCACTTGGGAGCCACTTTGGAGGCAGACGAGCGCTGGCTGCTTGCTAAGAGCCGCCTGTTGGACCTTTATGGCCGGGCGCATTTGCGTCCATATTTGCCACCCGCCTGGCGCCAGAGACAGTCTTCCTCTTTCGCCACTCTTCCTCCTCCCTCAGCCAGTTTATCCGCCTCGAGCGGCGCCCAATAAACCGTCATGGCGGCGCCCTATTGACGAGGGGCCAAGCTCGGCGAGTTGGGCGAGCTTGGCGGCTTGTTGGCTTGCTCGGTGGCCGCCGGCTGAGCTTGGCGAGTTGCGCTTAGATTGGCGGCCGACGTTGGAGGAACTGAGCGCCCTTCTGCTCGGCTGTCAGTTTGTCTCGCGAGCGGTAAAAGGCAAAAGGCAAGAGGCGAGAGGCAAAAGGCGCTCGGGGGAGCAAAGTTTGCCTGTTGCGTCGCCGGAGGAAGTTTCATTGAGCCGGCGAGAGGAGAAAAATGCACACCAGTTTGAGTTGAAAATGCAAACTTCAAGCGCCAGTGATGCACACCAGTGAGACTGACAGCGAGCCCACTGGGCTGGATTAGGGTCGCCAGGTCGAGCTAAGGAGGAGCTTGGGCGCCGTTTGGGCGGCGGCGAGGGGGCGGCGACAGAAGAGGAGGCAGAAGAGGCAAGAGAGGCGGCAATTGCAGCGGTGGCAGCGGTGGCTGGAATCAGGTGATCGGCGGAGGCGACAAAACTAGTCGTTGGCCAACAGGCGAGCGTCAGCCGGGCGGCCCGTGGGCGCCGCTTGGAGGCGAGCGGCAAGACGCGGCCGCCAAGACTCTCGGGCCAAGACTCACGCAGTTGCCGAGTGGGACGCGTGCAGGCGCGTGCTCAGCGCCCTTTGTGCCGAGTGGCGTGGCTTCTGTGCGGCCGCTGAGCTGTGCTGGCTCTGTGCTGCTCTGCTGCTCTGCTGCTGTGCTGCTGCACGCCGGCCGGGCCTGCCAGTGGGCTGCAGTGGCGCACTACACGCAGAAAGCGCTCGCTCTTGAACTGTGCTGCTGCAGAGCACGCCGCTGGCTCGTTGCGGCCGCGCGGCACACGCGGCCACGCAGGAGCTGCAGTCTATCTCGCATGCAGCACTGTTCCAGTCTCCACCTCTGGGCGCCCCCACTTTGCGCCCCTGGAAAGCCAAGTCGCCCGAGCTGGAAGACCGGTGAGGTCGCCACCGTCTTCCTTGAGCAAATATCTGCCCACACTTTAGCTCAGGCCGTCTCTCAGTGTCCAGGCGAGTGGCTGCAGTGTGCAAGAGAGGCGGCCAAATGGGAGGCAGAAAAATGGAATGTATGAATGAATTTGGACAGAAACACTGCAAACTGCTGCCTGTTAGTCACTTGGCTGAGTGTTGGCAGACTTACACTTGTGGGCGCCAGTTCAATCTGTGCAGTTGGCTGCTCACTTTGCGCAGGCAAACTGTGCAAAGTGCAAGGCGGCCGCACAAGATCCCCAGAGAGTGTCTCTGGCCAGGCAGCTCCCCGTCGGCTGACAGGGCCTCCTGGCACTGTTGGCGACGCAACGAGTGTCAGAAGCCACTCTCTGCGGCCATGTGTGCGCCATTGCACCATTCTTGCCACTGTGGCCCGCGCTCAACAAGGCCCAGAGTGGCGGCCACACTAACACTCACACCGTGTTCATGTGACTCGCGCTCGCTCGCTCGCTCGCCGCCGGATAGGAGCTGCTGGCAGGCGGCCGGGCTCTCCTGGACGGCCTGTTGCCAGTCTGCGGGCTTGGCGTCGGTGCATTTGGGATGGTGGCTTGTGGATTTTTTCCGATTTGGTAGAGTAGGGCGCAGGGGAGAAAGCGAGACTCTCTGGTGTGTGAGGGCCAAGCGGAGGATTACTGAGACGAGGAGGCAGCAGCAGATACGAGGAGGAGATGGTGGCCCGCTCGGTGGCGTTCAACCTTTGGCCAGCCTTGTTGTGGGTCGTCCCCTTTTGGCACTGGCGTGTTGGGCTGAAGACTGGCTGGCTGGCTGGCTGGGCGTCTTGAGAGAGTTGGCGGCCACGCGGGAGCAAGGCAACAAGTGCGCGCGCCTGCTTAGCGCTCGCTCGCTCGCACTGCCGCACGACGCCCGCCCCCTCGGCTCAGGCGCTGCAGTGTGTGTTTGTGGAAGGCGCACGCTGGCAGAGTGCAGTGTTGCGGCTGCCCAGTGGGCCTGAGAGTGTGTGCGGCGGCGGCGGCGCTTTCCTCTGGGCTGCTGCCCAGCAAAGTGCAAGACGCCGGCCCAGAGGGGATAGAGTTAGTTGCCCAGAGGAGCGCCACCATTGAGACGCCGAGACAGACGGACAAGGTGAAAGAGGCAGGCAAACTGACACACACACGAACTGACATACGCACTCGCTGGGAGACAGTCGTCTGGAGGAGACTTGTTGAGCCTAGTTGAGGGCGAGGAGCCAAGCCAATGGGCAGGCGCCGGTTTTGAGCTTGGGAGAGCACATTTTACGAGATTATTTAGTGGTTATTGGCGAGAGAGAAGGAGCAAGAGAACAAGAGGAGAATAGAGAGAAGAAAAGAGAGAGAGAGCGAGAGCGAGAGAGAAGAAGAGAGAGAAGAGAAGAGAAGAGAAAAAGAGAAGAGACATTTCTCCTGAATTTACACCTCCTGTTCATATATTACTCCCTCAGGAACGCACACAAACACACCTCTTACCTACTTACACTTTCTTACAACAACCCTTCCCCGCAAACAAACACACACACACACAAACACAAAGACACATTATCATCATCATCACCACCACTTAGAGTTAGCCGCCACATTAACTGGCGCCCTCACTGACTGGCAGCACGGAGAGAGAGAGAGAGAGAGAGCGCAATTAATTGAAACAATTAGTTTGATTTGTAGAATATTCGCACATTAGCTGATTGGTTCATTCATTCACCACTTGATCATTTATTCACTTGATCATTTATTCACTTGATCATTTAAGTGATCATTCGATCATTCAATCATTCGTCTAATCATTCAGCAAGCAAGCCAGCCAGCCAGCAAGCCAGTCAGCTAGCCAGCAGCCAGCGTCGAGCATCGAGCACTGAGCAGGCCGCACCAAGTGGAGCAC
>Ga0058701_10000940_pt1 | contig 20010 bp, 14 predicted proteins | sample AgamicOrMae_FD_97039 | JGI IMG/M metagenome (GOLD analysis project Ga0058701, IMG submission 97039) | Agave microbial communities from Guanajuato, Mexico - Or.Ma.e | ecosystem: Host-associated > Plants > Phyllosphere > Phylloplane/Leaf | place: Guanajuato, Mexico | collected 2012-06-04
AACGGCATCGCTGGGCGGAAGTGGTTTAAGGAAAAAACGTTTTTTCTTATAAAACCAGTTCTATAAGAGGGTTTTATTATGACGATACGAACTATAAATAGCACCTTAATCGATTTTACTTATGTGCTACTGGAGTTAAGTCCAATTTTGAGGTTTAGGTGTTTGAAAGATGTGTTAATGTTGTAGTGCACCAGAGTATTGGACTGCCGACACCCTGGCATCTCTCGGAGGTTACATGCCTACTCTTCTTGAAAGCACTCTGCACGCCGTTTCGCTGGACGAGCGCGCGACTGCCGGAGACACCATCGGACTGACCAGCGGGTTGCCTTACCTCCACGGCGTCGAGGTGGTTGGCCACGACCACCCCCGGCCCTTCTGGAAGGTCTGTCGGGACCTCCTCGGCCAGGACGAGCGCAAAGATTACGAGCACTCCTTGTGGACCGCGGGGCGCTTCCAACTCACTTCTGCTCAGCTCTTCGCCAGCAGAGTCAAAAATGCGGACGCCTTGAAGGAACGCAAACGGAGCAAAAGTCCGACTTACAAATCTGCCTCCGAGTCTCCTGATATCGCCACGGTGGCGCCATCTAGTGTTCCAGTAATAACTCTGCCTGCGGAGAGGGAAACAAAGGATTCAACAACTCAAAACCCCTCCGAAGAAAAGACGGTTGAAGTTCCGCCTAATAAAAATCAGGTGAATGCCTCGTCTGAGTCTACCTCTTTTTGGCCGAGTTGGTTTATGAAATCTAAGACGATTGAGAACAAAGAATCAGCGCCGCGTAAATCAGCAGAAGGCAAGGAATCGGAAGTCCGTCAAAAACTCTCGCAAGACCTTGAAAATCTGTGGTCGGAGTCCTTTCCAGAGCTTGATGGGAAACCAAGTACAGTCAGCACTACGGTGGAACGATCGGGTAGCACTCCACTGGTTACTGAAGGAGTTACTGAAACACCAGTGACACAGGAGCCGACGACTTCCCTTAATCTAGGAATAACTGACGCTAGTTTGAGCTTTTTCAAAGAGGGGCAAGATTCTGCATACAATCAGAGTGACGTGAATTCTCCTTCTCAAGTTTACGTAGACCAGGAGAACCGAAGTTCAGATAAAACGGATGAGGTGATTCCATCACCTGAACTTAAAATGAATATGCAAGATCTTCCGGAATATACCGGCTCACCGTTAACGGTCAAACCCACGGAGAGATCCAACGGTACAGTTTATCGGCTTCCCAACATTTCGATGCCTGTGGAACCTGCTACAGGGGAAGTGGTCACCATAGCAACTCCTCCTGAAGGTGACGTCACTCTCGTCGTGTCAGCATCTCCGGTTGATTCTATCAGTCGTCCCGCTGAGCAGTTCGATAAACCAACTACGGTCAGCGTTACTGTAACCCAACGACCGAACGAAACGATCGATGCTGCTCATTCGAATCCAAGCGTGGCGCCAAATTCAAATACCGGTAAGAGTTGCAATCGCGATGTTCGAATTTCTAGTCAAGATCAAGGAGTTAACTTCAATTCTATGTTACCAGGAACCACTCGAAGACGGAAGGATGTGTCTGTCCAGGCTTTTGAAGTACCGGTGAGCTGAAATTTTTGGAATACCTGCCCGTAAACCAAATATAATTATTCTGATACACGGCTTGCTTCGTGTTATACTTCGCGTTTGCCTGATTTTAGTGTTTTTATGTTGGCAGCTCACATGCGACGGGTTGCGCACTATGGGCCCCGCTGCAGCTCTTGCTTTGTCTTTGCCGGATGCTGATATGGCCTACGAGGAGCTCGAAGACTGCGTTGAATTCATCGGGAAACTGGATATTCCGAAAGAATTGGCAAAGGCGTTTTGGAGAAAGTTAAAAATGGTGAGTGCACCAGGATAGGGAGGTTTTTGTTCTTTTCTAAGGAAGATGTAAATTTCAGGCTGCACATTGGGACACCATTGGAGACGTGGGTTGCCTGGTTGCTGGGATGTCCACAGACGATGTGCCGTATTTGAAGCTGGACACCAAAGGGGAACACTTTTTAGATACCATCAGCGCGATTAGTTCCTACGCAGAGAGAGATGTGGTGAGTACCGCTATCCAACCAAAAGAGATACGTTATGGGCTGAAACGCCCCATTATTCTTGTTACTCGTTCAAGTTGCAGAGGACTTGTCCGAAATTCTATCGTCGCAAGGTTTGGTGTACTATGGTACCGACCGATTTCCTCTTGCTCAGCTGATTTTCAAACATTCAAACTACTGATTTTCAAGTTCATTTTTTTTTTAAATACGGGGCTCTACAAGGAAAAAAAAACAAACAAAAAACGCAAATTTGAAAAAATGAAAGCACAATTTTTTCAGCAATTTTTTAAAATCTAAAAAAAAAAAAATGCGTTTTGAAAGTCGACATAGCAATATTTTGAGGAAAATATTGATAGCTTCTTTGGCTACCAGTATAACCTTTTATTACACTGAACTACACCTCAAAGTAATTTTTAAATTTGAATGATTCTCGCGGTTTAAAAACATTCTAACGGGGAGACTAAGGTACAGCGTTGCCAGATTCCGCGATTTCGTAAATTTTAATCGCGATTAACTCGATAACCATTAGAGATAACCTAGCACGTCGGGTATGTTTTGGATTGCTCTCGAGCTGAGCATTCCAATAATAGGGTTAAATATGTTATCTTTAACGGTTAAAAAGTTAAAGGCGTTTAAATTTGACGGAGCCGCGGAATCTGACAACACTGAAGGAAGTGATGTAATCTCGACAGACCGGAATCAAGACCTAATAAAAATAGTCTACGCACGAGCTTCCATTTTAGTTATATTTAAAATTTGTCGTCTAACTGTCAAGTTTATGTTTAAAAAAATTCATGTGAGTGTTAATATTGTTTTTCCTGCTGCAGCTAATGTCGGTCATCTCGAAATTGAAGATTCAACTCGACGAAGAAATAGCCCACAAGAAGACAGTCGCTCAAGCCGAGGAGATAGTCTTAGCTCTCGGTCCGCACGTGTGTCTCCTGCCCGCAGACACTCGTAGTTTCCTAGTGAACACCCCAAAGGTGTTACTTCGATCTTTGTCCGGCATCAACAGACCGGAAGTGTTCCAGCGCCCCCCATGCGTGCCCGAGTGTCTCCGAGCTCTCCTCACCGCCCTTGTCAGCCAGAATAGTTCTCACGAGTGGATGTCCGAGGATATTCGGAACGCCGGTGTTCTCGTAGCAGGTGAGCACCCACCGTAGTTACATTTAGAGCCCTACAACTTCGTAGAGAGGCGCGAATGGTGTCCCTTGCCATGGGGGCCGCCATGATGAGCACAATATATTTCTTATGGGACAGATGTGCTCAACATGGCGAAGGTGCCTGTGGTGGGGGTTTGGTTTGCGTCTCTCTATGAAGTTACAGGGCTCTAGTTACATTCTGCTATTAGTTTCCGTGAAGCATTTACAGGGGTACTATCAGTCCAAGAGTATTGTCCGGTTCAGGTCGTGCAACAAGGCGGTGGCCGATGCATTTCCTAATAAAGCGTAGCCTAGAGCCCTGTAACTTCGTAGAGAGACGCAAACCAAACCCCCACCACTGGCACCTCCGCCATGTTGAGCACATCTGGCCCATAAGAAATACATTGTGGCCATCATGGCGGCCCCCATGGCAAGGGACACCATTCGCGCCTCTCTACGAAGTTGTAGGGCTCAAGCGTAGCCTACCTGCACGACCAGAACCGGACAATACTTTTTGGGACGATAGTACATTAGTTTTTCTTCCTTGACTGGTATCCGTCGTATTTGCGGCGGTCCGCGGATCGAAAAATACTTAACATCTTTTTGCGACTACTTCTGGAAGGAAACGCAACCTTGCAAAGTCTAACGATGTTTTATCCAAGCGGCCTTTCCAATCATGACTCTGAAACCGCGCTTCTGTAGACGAAACTGAATCATTTCTAATTATAGTTACTTGTATCTGGTACCTCTGCAGGTTTCTCCGAAAAAGATCTGGAAAGAATGAGTCACGCAAGAAATTCCCAGATGTTTGCGGAATTATCAGCTGGAGCAGTGCGGTGCCTGTCTACTAGCCAATTGAAGGTTAGCGTCGTGTTTGAGCGCATACCGGTGCTTAACCCATAACAGCCGAAAGTATTTGGAGCGAAATTTAGCTTAAGAGAAATTGGAAGGATTTTTTCCATTAAGATACGCAATTTTAAGCTTTAGAAAATGCCTAAATTATGAAATTTCAGGTTTCCAGAGGGGTGATATTTTTTAAATTGTGACAATACTGAACTGAAAAGATCCTCTAAAATATTTTTTTCTGTTGCCGAACGGCATCACTGGGCGGTAGTGGGTTAAAGATATATTGGTATGCTAAAGTTACCGCTATGACGCTGTCTGATGAGCTGACTACAGAGAATGGCCTTCGGACAATGAAGTTGTGGCGCAGTGCTCGTTATGAAATGGGATTTATTTCACGTTCGCAGGCGATCCATGCGGAATCACTGATTTGGTGGTCACCAGTCGCCGCTGGAGCTTTGAGCGAGGACCAGCTTCGAGTTCTTCCCGAAGATCATAGAAGTGCACTGAAGAGCGCTACATTTGGTCGGCCTGGAGTCGACATCCTCCCAGAGGATGTACTAACAAGTGGCGCCACAGATTTTACCTCTAATTTGGCTCTTACTCTTATACTTGCCGCCATGGTTGTTAAATGTTACCTCTTGCTGCTGTGATACTTTAGTATTTGTTGTATTATTAAATTTATTAAATTGTTGTCGCCTATATTATGTACGGCATTCATTTGGCATTTGGAGGGAGACGAAATGGCTTCAAGACGTGATCGATGACTTCACTAGACTGACCCTGAGAGAGACAACCGATTTCTCTCATCCAATCATGATGGCCGTTCTGAAAATCCGGAGATGGTTCTCTATTCGTCTTAAGTATGTTCTCGGACATATACCGGTGGGGATATTTAACTGTGCAAATTTTGAAGGTAGTATTTACCGCCTCGTGTCCTGCATTTCCTCGCATAAGTCGAGCAGAGCGAGGCAACCTAAGGCAAGCCCACTGGTGGCTAAGCCTGATGCGGCTTATTAAGCGGTCTTTGCGCAGCATGTGCGCATAACATTCTTAACTATCATCGGTATTCGGGTGTGGCTTAGATTGACCAGGAACCTGCCAGAGGCCGAACATTTCGTACACATGAGACCACCCTCGTGTTCGTACCGGTATATTCCGAAAATTGCAATGAATAGCGTAGTTCCCTTTATAACAAAGACATAAATCGAGGAAATAATTTCTTATCCCTTTAATAACGAAAAATTTCTCTGAACAATGCGGACTGTGAAAGGACTAGACGAAATTCTCATGGGCGTAGCCAGGGTTCCGCTTAGGTGGGGGCAAAGTGCCCCGCTGGTTGCCTATTTCCCCGGCGCTGGCCACCTTTTATTGTCTCAAAAATAAGAGGCTTTGTTTGCGCAACTTTTTTTAAATTTGTTTTCTCGTTTACAATAGTTTCCTTTTGTTTGTTTTTAGTGTTGCCAATACACATTTTCTTAAAACCAGGAAAAAATATTTAGGGCCAAATTTTAGGTGGGGGCAGAATTCAGGTGGGGGCATTTGCCCCACTTGCCCCCCTCCCCCCCCCCTGGCTACGCCCATGGAAATTCTCATACTTCCCAGGCTGGGCACGGCCCGTTCGTAGTCCTAAAACCAAGGTGTGGGTTCGCCTTGCTTTGAACGATGGATTTCTCATATGTAGTATGGCCGAACCTTTGTCGTCTGCTACTGGCTGGGCTGATGTTTTCATCGTGTTCGTAGGGTATCGTGTATAACTATTTATTTTCGTTAAAGCTCCGTATTTTAGTTTACAAGGACAGATCACTAAATGGTTTAGTGCTTGTTATTTTGATTGCCATGGCGCTGCGACTATGTAAGTAAATTGGGACCAACTGGTGCACAGGGTTAAGGTTTGAGACAACTGATTATAGGTTATGGCGGTTACTAACACGCTGTCTTTTATTCCATTTTATCTTATGTCAGAATCAAGTTAACAGCAGGGAATGAGTAAAAATATGGTGGAGTGTCTGTGTTTTTCATGCTTTTACAATGCACCTTTTCTTCTCGATAAACATTGTGTTAATTGCCCTCTCGATATCAAATGTTTGTTTACGACATTGTGCAGTTTTTTTACGTTGTCTTCGTTAGTAAAAATTATTTAATTTTAAACGGGTGCTATATGTTAGATGTAGGAAACTCTTGTAAAATATTTTTCAGTTTTAACAAGTATATGTTGCTACTCAGTCTGTGTGTTTCTTGGGGTTGATATAACTTACGGTGTGGATTCTTTTGGTGGAGCAACTTGCAGTCTTAGTGTTCAGCAAGCTGTATTGTCTTTTCTCTTATTTTTTGTTTCAGTGCAAAGAAATTTTCTTTCAAAATCTCTAAAAACCTTAAGGACCTTCACAAGTCAGGCGCAGACTGACCCAGAAGTAGAGAAAACTGTGGCGTATGTGCCAGAACTTAAAACGAGATGGCCTTCAGATTTCCAGCAGCCAGAAGAAGTTATACCTCCTGTAATAGAGGAAAGTAATCCGGTAAGTTGGATTGTTTCCTCGAGAAGTTTCCTTTCACAATATTAAAATATTTCTATTAACCGTTGATGCATATTTACATTTCAGGTTAACCACAATGAAAGTCATGTTGGATATTTCTACAGAGTGTCACATGAAACATACAACAGGTTGTATATACTGGGTGGCTTCCCAAAACTCTTCTTAAAGCAAAGAGAAGTGTTTGCCGATACCCTTGTGATGATAAGGAAACCAGCTCTAGAGATTATCGGTAATCTGAAGAACACTGATTATTCAAAACCGGCTGTTCGACAAGTTATATGTATCCTTTCAACCACTTTATTGAGCACTTAAGACAACCATTACAAATTCGGACTATGAACCAACCCATAGTTTCATTAAATTTAGATCGACTAATTTTTTATTCTTTTTTAATCTAGAGAAAAAAAAAACTGTAGATCTCTTATGCTGTATTTTTGCACCTTATTTATGGGTTATTTCTGTGAATTATTTTGCAGGATTTGTTTTTCATTGCCCAGACTAATCAGTTATTTTTAATGTTTAAATTTTTTGTACATTTTGTCTTGCTTCTGACAAAGTGTTTCCTTGATAGCCAGTAGCGCCAATGGTGTCGTCTAAGTATTGCGGCCGCACAAGGTCTGCACCATGCGCCCGCAATATTGAAATGGATGGGGGTCTGTCGGGGGAGAGGGGAGGGCTACCAGTGAAACAGTTTTATCACTTTTTGTCACCTTAAATAATTCCTGTCACTGTTTGTGACTTTTCCGTTAATTCTGTCTCTTTTTGTCACTATTTTGAAGATCTCTCATTGTTTGCCTCGTTCGTTGAAAGTTTGCTTTTGCGCGGACCAATGACCCTCAAATATGATCGCTGATTCGCGGCCTACTCTCTCGCTGAAGAGCATAATCTCTGCAGAAGAGCATTGTAAATTACGCCTTCCCCACCAACCGCCCGGCCGCGAACTGCACCATATCCCGGATCGTTTAAAATCGACAAATTGAGCAACAGAAATCGGTTCTAACCATTTTTAGTTTCCCTCAGTCAGATCCGATCGTCAAAATAAAGATCCCATTTTAAAAAATTCGGGCCAAAAGATAAAAAAAACAGGGGTACACCTTGCTTTTATAAAATAATTTTGAGAAAATAACTATTTGTTGAATTTTTAATATTTGATGATTGGAATTGTTAAGGAGGATGTAAAAATGATGTTTACCGTCGTCGGTTGCTCGTTCTGTCGTTTTATCACGTGAGAAAATGGAATAAAAATGCACGCCTTTCCCTCCAAACTCCCGGCCGCGAACTGCCCCCTATTCCTGTCCGTTTAAAATCCACCAATTGATCAACTCACATCGGTTTTAATCACTGTTAGTTCGTCTCATTCAGACCAATCGTCAAAAAATAAAAATACCATGAAAAACATTTCGCACCGGAACATTGAAAAAAATCTTGGGGTACCACTTGTAAGAATCCTTAATAAATTCACAGATGGGAAGTTCGGATGCGGTAAAAGCATGACATTGGCTCATGTTTTACATTACGCTGCTAATGAGAATTTTCTTCTTGTTCATGTGCCTTGGAGTAAGTATTATTTAACTATTAATCCTTTTTTCTTGCTGTTAATTTTGCACTGATTTTCAGCACTTTATGATGAAATTACACTTAACTTCCTTTGCTTTTAAATCCAGGAGACTTAAACCATTCTTTTTTAAGCAGGCCTACTGAATCATCATACTGAATCATCTGTCCTTTGTTCTGTCAGTTGCTAATGTTGTATAAACATAGTCGTTTATGTACAGTAATTTTAATATTTAATTTCAACTATTTGTTTTCTAATTCCAGTAAACAAATTTATGCGGATGGTCGTCACAACACAGCCGTCAGTATTTCGTGACGGCTTTCTTGACGTACCTCATGAAGGCTCAATATGGTTAAACAACTTCAGATTACAAAATAAAGAGTTATTATCACACCCGGATGTAAGTACAGCACAAGCGTCTGTGAGCATATATAGGCATAACGATTTAGTACCCAATCCAGCAACTCTTAATATCTTTGAAATAAACGAAAACCAGGAAAGCCTTGAAAAAAGCGTGACCCAAATCCAAAATCGTTGAGTGTCTCCAAGCAAGCCCTGAAGGTTGTTTCACGTTCTGTGGCTGGGCTACTTAATCGGTGATTTATTTTACGGATGTGGTTTTGTTTCTATTAGATCTACTCCGACAATGAGTCCTAAGACAAAGACCTCAGTTATCAATAACTTCAATATTTTATAAAATCTTACGGTGTTTATTTTTTTATCGCATTTTTTTAACACAGCAGCTCTCGTAAAAATGCAATTTTGTATTGTTTTTAAATACTGCAATCTGCGGTTGTTTCGTAACAGATTGTGAAGCTCGAGACACGCAAACCACAGTCGTGTGGAACAAATCAAGCCCAGTTTTTAATTTTAATTTCATTGCTCCTCTGGCTAAGAGCGTAAGTGAAGATGAGGGTATTTGAAAAATGTGGAATAAAACCCTGGATTGGATAATCAATAGTAGCTGGCTTTCCTGGCGTATGCAGGGTTGCCACGCACCCTGGAAAACCTGGAAAGTCAGGGAATTTTTCGCTAGGCCCTGGATTTTTTTTTCAAGCATTTTTCCTATGTCGGGAACGAGCTGCCGCGGAAGGGAAAACTTGCCTGACAACCGATGCGAAAGTGGAAGCATTAAAATAAAAAAAAATCTTTTAGTGTAATTACAGGCATGAACTATTGCGTACTCCAATGAAAACATATTGGGAAAATGATAATATTGGATTTGTGCCGTATAATATAGACCTGGAAATTCGTTTAAAAAACCTGGAAAAGTCAGGGGATTTTTAGGGGGGATTTGAGTGGCAACCCTGCGTATGTAACGAGTAAGGATTTTGATCAATGTGTAATTTATTTTCTTTTTTCAGTTCGTCACCACAAACCACTACCAATTTAATGAACACGAATCTACGAAGAAGGGTTCACAGATCTTAGAGCTTGTTGAGTACGGCATTAACCGGATTCTCTACTCCAACATGGTCATCGATATTTTGTTAAGAGAAATCAAAGAATATTCCACCAAAGGCCTGTAAGTTTTGGCGCCGCAACCCTGCTTCGCTCGGGTCGAATTTGTTGCTCCAACCAGGAGAGTGTCGTATCCGTGCTCACAATTATCAGCAAAAAACGTCCAGAAATATTTCCAGACATTTATCTCGATATAATATCGTCACCTTGAAGGCCAAAAAAACATGATTTGCAGTAATAATTATGCTCTTTTCTTCTCATCATCCTTTATAACATTCGTTCAGATCCATTGTAAAAATATATTCCTAGGTGGAAGTTTCTAAGCTAGCATCTTTAGTTAAAGTAGCCCAAGACCGTAGCTTGGCGTAAGTCTCAAGTTAAATCGGTACCTTAACAACCATTAAAAAAATTAGGACAAAGAATATGGTTTGTTTTTGTATTTGGAAGCTTTTATTGGTCAGAAATATAAAGTAAGTTAGTGAGTTTTAGTCCACCTGAATATTACCGAATTCGAGTACTGGAGAAAAAAAAACACGGAACCAATTTTTAATCTTTTTTTTTAAATCTTTGTTGTCTATATCTGAGGCACCGAAAATGACCCATTCGTACCGGTATTTGTAATGGCGTCGCTTTGCAGTGATCATAAATTTTAACATCGCTATAATTTTAGAAATTTTTCAAACGGCGAAAGTTGGTAACCTGAGGAGTGACAAGCCAAGGAAAATGTTTCCTTAAGTAGTAACTTGTTTTTAGATCAGCAACATCGTTCGTTTGTTTTACAGGTTTCGAACGTTAGTTATGGTCGACGGATTTAACGGCTTTTTGCAGGAATATATCGTCAACCAAAGACGAGTGGTCAGCAAAGGAAAATTCTCTTTAACTCCGTCCTTTTTTGACATAACGAAAGTTGATTGGGTAAGTCGAAAATAGGCTCATGAACAGTTTTTTCTCCCGCAAAAAACCCTTAATTAGGATTTATAAAATACTAATCATTTTCGGTCACGTTTGAAAACGTTGCTCGTTATCGTCTTTAAGGATATATTGTGTCATTACAATAAAATTATCAACTATTATTGTTATTTTGTGTGTCGTATTTGTCTTATTTAAAGATGTGCGCTCTCAGTATGAATGGTTGTCCCATTTTTCATCGTCTCTCTTTGATTTCCCGGTAGCAGACGCTCATCATCGCCACGCCTGAAATTTCATGCCGCTCTCATCCTTTTCTTTTTCAGTGTAACGCCGCTATAGTTGTCTCTGTCGATCCGCACATCGTCGCAAGAGCAAAAGAAAACCTGTACAAGCCATACGAGTTACTAGGAAAAGTGGTAAGATCTGTTCAATCAAAAAAATAAGTTTAAGCGTTTCTCTGATGAATATCCTACCTCAAATAGACCTTATTTCTAGCCTCGTTTCGTATCATGTTCATCTTTCTTTATCGTAGTCCTATTTTGAGGTACTTCATGGAAAGACCTACCAAAAAAATTAATCTAAAGTTATTTTCATCCTAAATCTAAACGCAAAACTCGCGTCGATAAAGTATATTAGAATCTCTCCAGATTGTCTCTAGCTTTTCGTATCTATGTGAAAGATGTAGCTATCGGCACAGTTAATATTTAGTTCAGTAAGGTGTCCTATTTATCGCCACTCTCGGCTGTCGCCAAATCTCAAAATTATAGCGTACTATCGTCCCAAAAGGTATCGTCCGGTTCTGGTCGCGCAGGAAGGCTCCGCCTAATGGAGAAATACATTGACCACCGCCTTGTTGCACGACCTGAACCGGACAATACCTTTTGGGACGATAGTACGTCCATGTTTACGCATTTCTTGTTTTGCAGGGCTGGGAGCACTTTGATCCGTTCGTGCCGATAGAAGTCGGTAACTATACGTACTCCGAGGCGAAGAATGTCTTAGACTTATACCTTCAGAAGAGTTGGCTAGTAAACCCCGCAGCCAAAACTCCCGAGGGACAAGAAGAAATCATCATGTTATCTGGATACAACCCATTAGAATTGTTGAAAGTATGTGACCCGTTGTAAGCGTACTTTTTAAGCCAAGTTTTCTAGTGGCAATAAAAATATACGTGTTTCTACCAAAATTTGACGACAGCTTTCTTAGAAAAACCTCTGCTGTCATGGTGTCTTCATCAAGAAAAACCCCGGATTCGTTTATCCGGTGAATCTTTTCAGCAGAAATTGCACTGATTAACATTGATTTTGATACAGAAAAGTGCTGATATTCTTTGAAATACGGAGGTCTTAAGGCTTTTAGGCCATTTCATTCCACAATGAGCCATTCTTTACTAATGCTGACATTTGCTCAACGAAGATTTCGTCAACTTAGTTCCGTTATTGTAGGTATAATTGTGACCTCAACTAAGACTGTTTAAAGAACTTACTCATTTCACGGTGCAATTTTTTTAAAAATGTTAGTCGAAAAAATGTATTCTGATCTTTTGAAAAGAAGATGTTTTAGGTATTCCATGCGCATAAGCCCGTCATAATTACGTCAGAGATGAACCTGTGCCAGCGTTGTCTTTGTATTCTTTGCAGCCTGGAAAGGTCATCTCAAAATGATCTATCGGACAAATTACGAGGCATTTGCCTTGTTCCCAACTGCGCGTCGCAAGCTTTATATTCATTGAAGTGTTTGAAGGAACATATACCAGCTGGTATCGTTGAAGGCCAGCAGGCGCTTTATGCCTAATGTAAAACCTCTTGTTTTCTCCTCTTGTTTGGAACTGATTCAAAAACGTGGCAGTATTCTGACCGAAATCCACTTCACTAATCGCGATTTCAATCCTTTCTAAAGCCAGCTGTTTACGCTAATCCGCGCAGTTGAACATGTCAGAAGGCTAAATCGTGGGGCGTTAGCTTAGGCAAAGTGCTTTACTTGAAATAGAAACTTATTTTTACGTCGGAAAATCGCTTTTATGTCGTCTACCGCTGTACGCAATAAAATATTTAAATAGATCCATTCTCAGCAGGACGCAATTAAAAAAATTACATCATGAAGAAAAACCGATATATCACTTTTTTTGGTTTGAAACTTACTGTTTAGTCAATGGACATTTTTTAACTACTTTCATTCCGTACTTCACTCAAAGTTGACGTCGAGTTTTTACTGGAAGTAAAAGTTAAGAGGAAATTTAGCATCGTTGATAAAATATTGGTAAATTTTTGATGATTGGTTCCCAGGTAAGGAGTAATCCTCAAGCTGTCGGCAAGCACGCCGGCCGTAATAGCTATATATAAGCTATAAGTAATGGCTATCTATACTCTATAAAGATGTTGCAGCGCTGTCGTGTGGGAAGTTACGGCAGTAATGGTACGTGTTTACTTATTAACAGGGCACACGTGGCAGATTAGCGTGACTTCCCTAAGCCAACCATATTTCAGTAGATCAATGACTCTTAATGCACCAATGAAATGTGAATGAACAAAAGAAACATAAAACATTCACGGAAATCGATTTGTAGTCTATTTTCGTTCTAAAATTACTCCATCCAAAATAGATTTAAGGCGTGATTTCTCGATCCGTTTTTAGACATGTAAACGAAGCTGCTTTCCGTCTTGATTTCTATGATTTCCGTTCGAGGCAGCGATTTCCGTTCAATGTTGCCTGATTTTGCAAGTAGGCGAATTTCGCCATGATTTTAAGGACCAAAATGGAAAACGTTGCAGTCCTTTTAGGTGGCCCTGCGGGCATTTCAAAAATGTTATTTTTCGCTAATATCTTAGTGTTGGAGATAAAACATGTATTTTTAATATTAGAAATAGCACACGATCTCGAAAAAAATCCGTCTATATTTCGTGTTCAGTGGGCCACAAAAGTCATGACTCCCTCTACCATAAGAAATACCCGGAAGCAAGGACGTAAGACGTTAGTGAGCCCACTGTACGTACACTTCAGTGATAGTCCTACCCTGGTCCTACCAGTACTTGAAGTGGAGGGGACTCTGAGGTATGCACTGCAAGTATTTTGTGTTCTGTTGGTACGAGTTCATGGAGCGACTAACCATCTTGATTCCTAAGAGCAAAAACGTAATAAAGCAGATTTTTAAAAATTATTATTACTATTATGATTTTCTTTTTAAGAGGAATAAGCAGGTTCTTATTCCCCGTTTTTTTACGAGAACCAATAATTGTAGGCTGAAATCCTGTTCGTAATTTTTTTCACTCGTCGGATGTCTAGTATTAGGGAAAACAGCGAAATTTCCTTAACCCTCTACCACCCAGCGATGCAGTTCGAAAACAGAAAAAAATCATTTTAGATTAGAGGATCTTTTTAGCTCAGTATTTGTCACAATTTAAAAAATATTACTCCTCTGGAAACCTGAAATGTAATAATATAGGCATTTTACAAAGCTTTACATTCCGTAATATTATGGGAAAAATACTTCGAATTTCTCTTAAGCTTTTCTTTAAATACTTTGGGCGGTTATGGGTTAATTTTGAAGAAAAGTTTGAGTTGTTTGCCGCTCGGCGGTTCGCAGTAAACATCCCGCCTGCCCCACCCCTCCATCGTCCTCGAGCTTCCCGCCGCCTCGCCGGCTGGCCGTAAAGAGCCTCGTAGGGAAAGAGGCGTCAATGTATTCCCGCGGTGTGCACTGATTGGTGGGATGCATGGCTGACGTTGCAGTTGACGCATCTCTCCGTGTGAGGCTCTCTAGCTGGCCGCTACCGGCGGCCGGCGGAGCGGTGGTGGCGACGCGCCTCGCTTTGCTCGAAGCGAAGTCAAGTCCTCACGGCCAGTGCGGTGTGAGTGCGCCGGTCAGGGAGGTTGGATCATGTGAGCTGAGCGCCCGTTCGTCTCCTACACGTTGGTGCGTGTTGGTCTTCCTGAGTTTACTTGGTTTTCTCTGACGGGTACCCCAGTGCGTGCGCCCGGTTACAACGGAGTTATGTGCAGTTCGAAGTGCCTTCTTTCAACAGTGTGTGTGCTTCAGTGATGTGTTTAAACTGTGTCAGTTGAAGTGATCCATCGAGACTCGCAGTGTGACGATTGTGTTAGGTGATTTTGCGGCAAATCAAAACTGGATTGAGGTAAGTTGGTGACATGTCCCGGTTGACTATCATCTGGCATGGCTAATTTTCGATGAAGGAATGCCTCCTTCTAAAGGGACTCGTACGAAGGGTTCATGCGTGGTGAACATAACCTGTCCATCGTAAATTTCCTTTTATTCCGGCTGTTTTATGCAAAGTCTCTTGCCCCACAGCACTTTATCACGTTAGATTTCAAAGGTTCAGCCACATCAATGGAAAGCTCTTACCGAGACCTTTTGGCTTGTCTATTTTGAAAAGTACTATCCCCGTTTTAGCTTCACACCCAGAACAGGTATAATAAAGAACACCCCCAAACAGGTGTCCCGTTTTTGCTGAGGAGTCTTTTCAACCTCAGGTAAAGAGCATTCAGGGTCCTTGCCCTTGACTTGCCCATACAGGCACAATTTATTGTTCACTGTCGGTAAACCTAAAAGGTTGGAGCTATTCATTGTTTACTTCCTTTCTGCGTGGTTTTCTGAGCGGTTTACTCTGTCCATCTGTCAACTTTATTAACCTTTAGGATTTAGAATATGTTACCTTTCAAATTTACTGTGTAAGCGCTGTAAGATCACAAATCAGTTTTGAAAACGCAACAGGTCGCGTTTAGATTAACAGCCCGTCGGCGCCTTTGAATACAAAGGCGAGCGAAAGTTGTTCACTTTTGGCGTCAAACCCAAAACCCGCGGCGCAGAAAGCGGAAATCAAAGAAATCTGACTGTGATCTGACAAAACCGCACTACGATAGACGTCTATGAACAAGCAAAATTCCGACTTACGGATACTCGTTAGTTGGGAATTTTCTTCGCTGAACTTAGGCTAGGTGGAGCATCAAAATCAATGTTAAGCTCCAAGATAGGCTGACGTGATTCACAATTTTCCGCCAAGCCGAGCGGAGCTACAAAGAAGCGAGGTTATTATCATGTTTGAAGTCGCTCCACACTTCGTGAATGATTAGTCAACATTATGCACAAGTCCTTAGTGGAATAGCTTATTTGAAAATGCTCTCAACTTGAGAGTGCCGGTAGGTTCTTAAGGACCATTAGGTATAGAAAGGAATTAATTTTAATGTCATCCTGTAGGTCATTTCTGGGTCAATTAGAAATCTTGAGCCTTTTTTTTTTCCGGTCGCCCGCTTCCCTTGCAAGAGAGAAAGAGGTTTTATGGATAGGGGTGTGGGGCAAATCTGGGAGTAAGGACTTCTGGGACTTCGTGTTTGTTTCTGCTGGGACTAAATGCTATTAGGGGAGGCCGCTATTTGGGACGCAAGATCCCCTTCTGCACGGAATTGTCCCAGTGTTGAAAATACAGTTCCTTATGACAGTATTATTTTGTGCCTAAGGAGCATTGTTTTCCTGCAGAGAAACGGTATTCCTAGCTGACGTGGGTTCGATCTAGGTGCACTCAACTAAATTGCTCCGACAGCAAAATGTTTGTCGATGCTTGTGTCTGGATTAGGCAAACACTGTCCTGATATTACTAGGGTTGGATTTTGTGATAAGCAAATGCTTAAAAAATCATTGTTTGATCCTTTTCTTTTCTTTCGTTTTAACTTTCTAGGAACCCTGGTCCGAGAATCCATAGCAAAAATCCACGGATATCAACATGGATATCCACGATTTTTTGATGTCAGTCTTCAATTATCCATACAAGCCTGGATATCCACATTGATAACCAAGGACGGATATCCATGCAAGGACATTCCGCAATGGATATCCGTAAACAATGCATATCCATAAATGGATATCCATGTTTTATGGATATCACTCTCCAATTATCCATGCTTTTATGGATATCCATTTGGATATCCTTGGATTTCTATGGATATCCATGCATTGACTTGGTATGGATTCTCGATCCAGGGAAACCGCTGTTTTTCTGTTTCCTAACGGCATTGCTGGGCGGTGGGTTAATATTTTTCCGCTCTGAAATGATGAGAATGATGATTTAAAAAAATGGGTACAGTGCTTTTTCATCACCTTCAGATAATCGGCTGAACTCCCCGCCTCTTCCTCCCAAAAGAACATCTTCGCGAGGCTTAAATAACTCAAGAGGGAACCTTCCCCCGCCTGTAGTATCTTAGTTTACGGCTCGCCGTCAGATCTGCAGCGTGCGTGAGAAGGCAATGTCAAGGTTACGATGAAAACCACGTTGGGTATAAAGACTCGTTCGATTGTAAACCGAGTACGTAACACAAACCGTGCTGACCAGCCGCCTGTCAGGATCTTGCTGCGCCAATCATTCTTTCCTTGAAGTAGGGGACTGAATCAACCCCCCCCCCCCGGCCAGACTGTGACGCCTGATTCTTGATATGATTGATCACGTATGCCTCTGGTTTGTTTTTGGTTCATTTCGCTCGAACGACGACCATCCTTGAGGTAAACTTTTTTTCATTTCATCCCGTGTAGCTGTCCTCTACCCTATAAAAGTATTTATTCAATGAAGAAAACATCTGTCTAGCTTAGGTATTTTATCCCATAACTGCCCAAAGTATTTAGAGTGAAATTTAGTTTATGAGAAATTGAATGGATTTTTTCCCGTCAAAATACGAAACTTTAAGCATTGGAAAATGCCTGAAGTATTAAAGTTCAGGTTTCCAGAGGGTGATTCTTTTAAATTGTGACAATACTGAACTGAAAAGATCCTTTAAAATGTTTCTGTTCTCGAACGGCATCGCTTGGCGGTAGAGCGTCAAGCTAAATTCTCGATGGCTTCAAATGAAACTGTATTAGTTGAAAATGCTGTTTCAAAACCGTGCTACTTGCAATTTATGACCGTGGGAATAAGTACATTCTTAAACGAGCATTTTCAACTACTACAGCCTCATTTGAAGCCATCGAATTACTCAGCTTTGCTATTCAAGAATTTGTCATCATTAAAAATTTAATAACGTTTTTCTAAATTTTGAGTCGAAAGCTTTTTTTTTCTTTTGTTCAAATATTTAAATCGAAGTAACTATTCCTACGCTGCCCAATTTAAAATATAACAGGTTGGTTTCCGTGCGTTCAAGTCACCTCCCATTAAAAATGCATTAGGTAGGGTTCCGTGCGTTATTCAAGTCTCCCATGTATTAACATAGGCGTGCGATTAGAACTGATCTATTAAAATACATTTTGAATTTTACTTCTTTTGAGAGAATCGAAAATGTTTAGCATTAATTTTTAATAAATGCATGAATTCTACAGCTGATTTTTTTAATTGCACGAGGAGCCCGGCGAAGATGCTATAATCGATATCAAAAAGCCTAAAAAAAATATAACTGATCAGCCTTAAGTGACTTTGTCTCCTAAATCGACAGTTTTTTGACGCGATCAAATTCCCGTCGATTTTGCGATTTTGTAAGTTTCAACCTCGGTTAACTCGATAACTACTCAAGGTAACCTATCATGTCTGGCATGTGTTCAATTGCTCTCGAGCTGAGCAACCCTATAAAATGGAGTTGATCTCTACTAGTTACAAAGTTAATCGCGCTTAAAAAAAATAATGGAAAAAAATCAATAAAATAAAATAAAAAAACGATGAGGCCACATCGGGCTCTTCATTCCCTTAGCCCTTAGCCGAACTCCTTGATTAATGTGATCCCTTCCCCGGAAGTAGCATAATACGCGCCGTGATTGGTCGAGGTAGAAATCGGAGCTGATTGGCTGGCCCCGCGGCCAATGGGGATACGGACTGTGAGCTACCCTCGCAGATTTGGCTCGGAGCAGGTAGTATCTTTTTGTGTCTCTAGACGGCCGAATTATGAGGTCAACTCGGAGTAAACCGGTTCTGAAAATGGGTCACGTGTTTGCATGCCCCTTGTTGAGCGAAACGAGACGAGACGGCGACGACTTGCGCTCGTCTTTGACGAAGTTGGCGCGGCGCAGTCGTCATCCTTGGGCCGGAATCCCACATTGTGCCCACCGTGTCTTGACACTTTTTAAGGAGCTCTGCTCAGGCGAGCTGATTTCGCGACCTGAGGATAGTTTCAATGCAGTGGCGTGCAGTATACAACCGTCTCCTCTTTACTCATCAAAACCCCGTTTTGTGGGATACTAGGGGGGGGAGACATTCGATAGCGCCAAAAACCACAAGCGCCAACGCCGCAAGCGCCAGTCCGTAACCGCCAAACGAGAAAAGTCGCAAACGCCAAAGTTCGTATAGGTTAGGTTAGGTTAAGTTAGGCTAGGTTAGGTAAGGTGGGTAGCTGTCATAAGCGCCAAAAACCACAAGCGCCAACGCTGCAAGCGCCAATCCGTAACCGCCAAACGAGGAAAGTCGCAAACGCCAAAGGTCTTAACCGCAATAATAACCTTACCCAACCTAATTTAACCTAACCTAACTTAGCCTAACTTGACCTAACCTAATCTATACGAACTTTGGCGTTTGCGACTTTTCTCGTTTGGCGGTTATGGATTGGCGCTTGCGGCGTTGGCGCTTGTGGTTTTTGGCGCTTATGACGGCTACCCGAATACTTTACCTGTTATGTGAAACTAAAACGGGGGTGGTACGTGTTTTGGTTAATTTTCAAGATAGCCTCATGTTCAACCATATCATTCAAAAAGTCTCGGCGAGAGCTTTCCATTGATGTGGCTGAACATAGGTCTATGTTGAAAAATTACCAAAATACACACTACCTCCGTTTTAGTTTCATGCCGGAAACATGGAGCCTCCCCAAAACGGGGGTTTTACTTTCACTAGAACACTCCGCTATGATGCATTACCCTGGTTAGACTTATCCTTTCATGACGGTTCACGACGTGTACACCTGGGTTATAGGTCCCTCATATCAGCATCTCAGCCATAGCTACTTTCAGCAATGTTGCGAGAACTGTAACCGCGAAACGAGTTCAGGTATTCACCACAGGAATAATTCATTTCCCGCTATTCGGGCTTTCTTAGGGTCCCGCTCGTAATTTTTAGTCCCTGGTGAAGGCGCCTTCATGGCGCCTCTACAACCCTGCGAAGAGGGAGAGTCTCGCCGATGCCTCCCAGGGGCAATCAGCTGATTGGTCCAAGCAAGCTTTCTGTTAGCCCAGCGATTCTATACGTACAGGAAGCTCGCATGCAGCACTCGTCTTCTGATCATGAGGCTGAAATGGGAGCACGCTCCGCTAATTTGCAGCTTGTCAATACAAATTGAGTTACCCTCAATATTTGGGACGTGGGAGGGCATTCGATAGCGCCAAAAGCCATAAGCGCCAACGCCGCAAGCGCCAGTCCGTAAACGCCAAACGAGAAAAGTCGCAAACGCCAAAGTTCGTATAGGTTAGGTTAGGTCAAGTTAGGTTAAGTCAAGTTAGGTTAAGTTAGGTTAGGTAAGGTTAGTATTGCGGTTAAGACCTTTGGCGTTTGCAACTTTTCTCGTTTGGCGGTTACGGATTGGCGCTTGTGGT
>Ga0058701_10000941_pt1 | contig 19993 bp, 17 predicted proteins | sample AgamicOrMae_FD_97039 | JGI IMG/M metagenome (GOLD analysis project Ga0058701, IMG submission 97039) | Agave microbial communities from Guanajuato, Mexico - Or.Ma.e | ecosystem: Host-associated > Plants > Phyllosphere > Phylloplane/Leaf | place: Guanajuato, Mexico | collected 2012-06-04
ATGCAACATGTTGATATGATTATTTTTTGCCAAGCTCAATTGGTTGCGAAGAAATCGATGCTTGATTATTAGGGTGTCAAAATCGTCTCGGAATCTGGAAAGAAATCGCTCTGCGGATTCAATGGGAGAATAGCGCACGATAGCAACAGTGCGCTGGCGCGCAAGAGCTGGTCCGTGCATGGTACGAAGGGTCCAATTTGTGGCTCTTCTGAGGGTGCTAGCCTTATAATGAGGTGATGAGCCTGCTTCTGGAATGCATTTGATACAGGCTAGAGGGTCATTTGGATAGTACCATGAGGCGTCTAGCCCGAAAGTGGTGTACTGTGAGAGGCTCCGAATCTTGCAAATATTGTCCAATGCACGATCCTCGTGCAAGCATCCCTTCTCAGCCGCTCGAGCCACAGCTTTGACTAGCGCCTAAGCATGTCTCAATCGTGCAACGGAGCCAGTCTGAGGGGTATTTGCCTAATACGGACGAGGTTCTTAGCAGCATCCAGTGCCCGGTAAGAGCACCAGATTCGTAAGACAAACGCCTAAATGCACAACCCTGATGCAACCCCCTTTCGAGCTACAACTTTCACTAGCTCCTCGGTCTGGTCCAATCGTTCAGCAGAGCCAGATCAAGAAGTTGTTTGCCTGTCACCGACTGGGTTCAACTTCGGCTCGGCCATTCATATGTTGCTGGTCTCAGTCCAAGGCGAAGCAATGTGCGTCCGAAATACTCACGCTTCTTATGCCCTTGGACGAAATAACTCTCTGAGAAATCTATCGACTCTGACTATTTAATGGGCCTCAAACTGGACGGGATTTATTGTTGAGACAGCTGTATGGTTGTCGAGGTTGTAACTCCTTATTGGAGAACGAAGTAGGAACCAGTTCATGCGAGTTGTACATCACTTGGAATTTCGAAAAATATCACCTCATGTACTCGGAATTCAATCGAGAAGAGAGAATCATTCGCGCTCAACATCCATCTTCTGTCTGAGGGGCCTCCCAGTTGGAATCATGAGGTTCATCTGCAACTAGAGGCCCAGAATAATTTTGAGTCGATCCCAACGCGATCTGACAAACTGGCTCTGGGTGTCGCGCAGAACCACATAGCCGCATCCCACTAGTGCCGATAATAAGGTCACCACTAGATATGTAAGAACGGCCCCACCAAATGTGAGACCACCCTGACTTCGGTGGGCTCTCTTTTTGGCTTCCGCCTCCGCTTCCTCCTCGCGAGTCGATTCCAAGCCGGCCAGTGCTAGATCTATCAGATGAGCCTTCAAGCTATTCTTGCGCAATGAAAACACCTGACAGTTCTGGTTATACTCCAGCCAATCCGTTGCCTTGATCACTTCATTAGTCTTTGAATCGACAACTCCCACAGGCTTGCTCTTATCCCGATCGTCGCTCGAGTCTTTGATCCTGCCCTGTATCATGGTACACTCGCGACGCATCTGTCCACCATTGAGCTCACCATTGATTCCTCCGTTGCTGTCCCTGTTGGTTGTCGGAAATGTGGTACAAACCTGAAAGCCGCTACAATCCATCAGCTCTGTGACACACTTCTCGGCGCACGAGAAGACTGAGTGCCCGTGCAATGTGTTGGTGATGAATTTGTCCATATGTTTGGCACTGATTGCGTGGTACTCAAAACGATTGAAGTCGGCCAAATAGGAGCGCGAATAGTGGTCGCAAGCTGACTCTGAGCCAACGGCCAGCCTCATCATTCCAGGATGACGGACAGTCTGTAAGTAACATCTGTCCGAGTTGAACAAAGACGAAGCTTCCTTGGGGCAATACTCAAAGGAGAGACAATCAAAGTCGCTTTGGTTAGCGCAACGGATTGCACACTCAGATGCCGAGCCAACATCCTCAAGCTGTGCCTTCGAGAATTGGGGCACCACAACATGAGGAAACTTGCTATAGTTGTTGAGAAAATCTCGTTCCATTATGTAACAATCGATGTCCTGTTCAAGCAGAAGCGCTTTGCGAGCCTGTCCAATGCTGAAGGCGGTGGATAAGGTGCACTCGCTTCGAGATGGACAATAGGAGAAAGTGCCACATCTCGCATCCTTGCAAGCCAGAGCACACTGGTCGTGCGTTATCCCCGTCAAATATCTCATATTGATCTTTGCTTCTTCCTGGCCGTTCTCCCCCGCCTGAGAGGTGGACGTCCGATCAGTGCGACCCCCATAGGTTAGCTTGTATTTGGTCATTGGCAGACCCACATGGAAAGCCGGAACTTTGTCGTCTTCGGGCTCAAGCTCGTCGTCGTCGGCCTCTTCGATTGGGTCGGATATTTCGTTGAGGTCAAAGTCGCTTAGTGGGTCGTTTTCCAGCTCGAACTTGGTTGGCAGCATGAAAACGATGTGTCCATCAATGACTTGCTCCAAAACTAGCTCGACCGACTGAGCACTGTGTTGCCTTAGGTACTCCTCCATTTGTTTCTTAAACTCGTCAGCAGCTGCCATAAACTCCTCCGTGCTCAAGCCAGAACTGTCTTGACTACCTCCAAGCTCGTCCGGCAGCTTAGGCATTGTCATTGTGGCGTACTCCAAATGATGCAACTGGGACAGCAAGTGGTGCAACGAGCTCCATGAGGCGCCTCTGGCCGGAAGCAAATAGGAGGTGCATTTATCCTCCTTCAATTGGGTTTTGCTCGAATCACTAGTTAGCGGACGAGAAGTGGTGGCACAGTGATGCGTGTCTGGACAGTAGCTCATGATTGTGCAATGGTGAAGGCGGCACAGTTTGGCACAGTGCTCCAAATCGGGAGCAAAGTCAAGGGCGTCCTGATTCTGGTTGTCTTGGCTCGTCTTCAGACTCTTGCCATCCACGGGCTCGTATCTGTACTCCAATGGGGCCTGATCCAACACTAGGACTCTGAATTTCACACTGTCATCGTCAAAGGATATCTCTATCCTGGGCAGACGAGTGAAATCACTGTACAATAGTCTGAGCATAGATGCGGCGAACATCTCCCTCACCACTGGCTCGTTTCTGGCCAGAGCGTTAAGCTTGATTGTGTCGGCCATGTAGCTGATCTCGAACCAGGAGTAGTCCTTATTTTGGTGCATAGTTTCCTTGTTCAAGTAGCACTCTTCGCTTATGTCAAACACTCGCGCACTGTCCGCCCATCCAGGTTTGATCGGCCTGAAGTCGACAACATTCACATGGTAAGATTCCAAAATATTCTCAGACTTCTCGTCGAAAACCCATACGGTGGTGCTCATCAACTCCAGTTGATCCTCGTTCTTCGTGTAGACCCTCACAATGCGGCCGTTCTTTTTCACCGTTTCGCTCCCGTCAAACCAGAGCTTTTCGTCCGCCTTGGCCTCGTAGAAGTATCTGTCCATCGGAGACGTCGAGCTAGCCTTTGTGCTCTTGACGAAGTAGAATCCAGTGCTTGTATCGAACGACTTCAGGTAGTGATTTATGTCCAAAGTTAGATCGTTTCTGAATAATATCACTGCCTGGCTATAGGAATCATCTTGCACTTCTTTGTCCTCCTCCTGGCTCAGATGGGACATTCTGCAATCTCCACGACGCATATCTATGTGAAACGACACTCCGCTCAGATGATTCTTTACCACTTTGAAGTCATCGGTTGAATCTTTGAATCGGAAGAGTTTCATCGCGGTCGCGCCAACTCTTGAAGTGGCAATTTCCACATTCACAGTTGATGACTGTCCATTGTTCGTGTTTCGATCAGGGCGATAATTTGTTGCCGTTATCTCCAGGTTCAATTGGTAGTTAGTCGCCACGAACTCTCTTACAAAATAATTTGTGTTCTCAAACATGTGATTGAATGCCTTGTTTTGTTCTGCCTCTTTCAACTCGTCATTATAGCAACCATAGCCAACTGGAACCTCAAGAAACTCTTCTCTTTCTCTCTGAGATATTTGGTTATCAGTGGAGATAATGTTGATGGTCGTTTTAACGATTGACTTTTTGCTATCCTTTGGATCGGGGCTCTCCAGCTGAATCAATTCCAAGCGAGCCTTGCCACCTGCCGAAGCTGGCATGAAAAAGAACTTGGCAGTGAGTTGTTCTTTCTCCAATGGCACAGACCAGGTCCATAGGTCTCTGTATGCGTCTTGTGAACCGCTGTAAAGGAAACGGGTTCCCTCGAAGGATTTCTCCTTGTCAGCAGCGTACATCCAGAGGCCAATCACGTGAAATAGCCGCAATACTTTATCCGGCTTTTGTTCATAGTTTTGGTCGTAAATCCTTAGGGAATCTTCAATCTGACCATCAAACTTGAGGTCCTCTATTTTGCTCAGTGTACAAGAGTATGGCTTGTACTTGTATGCAAGACCCAACTTGGCGTCTTGGTAAACAGTTTCGCGCCCTTTCCGACTGCTTCTCACTAAGGCCGCCCGATCGCTGGATAGATCCAAATATTCCTCGACCGTTCGATAACCATAAATTTCGTCTATCACTTCTGAGACAATTTTTCCCAAATTTTGTCCCGTCTCAAGGAATCTCGGAAACGGTGGCGTCTTCTTGAATTCATCAGCTTTAGCATCTTTCTTGTCTTTTGGCACCTTGTCGTCTCTTCCTGATGCAAGTAGACTTGACGAAATAATGAATGCTGTAATCCAGACTATGGAGAGAGGGGATTTTGGTGCAATAGACCTCATTTCAACAAACTGCTTGAGCACTCAGTTCCGACAACGGACGATTTCTTTGTTCATTTGGTTATTCGACTATCTCAACCCCAATAAGATAATGAGTTAGGAGAGCTAACTACAGTCCACAAACCATGCAGGAGACCCGCATTTTGAGAGTGCTTCGTTTGATTTGTCAAGATATTTCTGATCATTTGAGCTCGCCTGGAGGTCCGGCGAACGATAAATCATGACTGCTCGGCGCCACTTGCATCTGATAATTCTTGGCATCGGCTAGTTGAAAATTGGCACATCACTAATCCATCTACCTCACACAAAGAGCCAACCTCCAAAGTGTCGGCTCACGTCTCTATCAGAACAACGTGGATATGATGCATACTCATTGGATATCTATCCTAATCAAAGCTCCTAGAGTAGAATTCCTCGGTCCATAAAAGCCGTGAAGTCAATTCGATTCACTGCTCTGTTAGTGTTGGAGGGCAAGGAACGCCCAAAGACAACCAACCGAGTAAAATGCTGTACCGAGTCGAACCACAAATTATCTGGATAACTTAACTCTGAGATTCGGGAAAGAATCAAAGCTAACTGAATAGCTGCTTTCGTGTTCTATGTTCAGGGAATGGATATGTCAAGGAAGTCTGATAGGTCCATTTCAACTGTCAAGTGTTGACACTGCTTCCTCGTTCATGTTGGAAAATGCTAATGGAAAATCGAAGATGATGGGCACACTCGACTTAGCCATCTAGTGAGTCTTTTTGACCGAAAAATGAGGCTGGATATGGATTGAATACAGATCGACAAAATTCAGAATAGAATAGCACGTGCAACTCCTGTGTCTAGGACCACTTCACCCAGCGGATAACTGTAACTTTCCTATGATCAATGCCGGAAGTCCTCCGCATTGGGCACAGAGCTTGGTTTCCACTTAAAGATTTCTACTGAATTTGGCCCTCGAAAGAATGAAGACAAGTGGTAGAAACGTGACTGTTGTTTTGTCCTGTAGACAGCCTGCCTTTCCCTTGCTCGTAGCGGGCGAAGTCCTCGATCCATGCGATCTAGCCAGGGGATGCACCCCGAGCGGTCCCTCTCGCAACCACAGAATAGAGCTAAAGGAAGGGACAAAAACTGATGCTACCAAGCTAACCATGATACTGAGGAATGAGTGCGAGATGTGAACAATAATCGCATGGGAAGTATACCATGCAAGATCCTGAATAATCTTGCGGCGAAGGCCGGCTTACAGCTTGAATTGGAGCTGAGCTGGAAACTCATCATTACATGAATTTGTAGTTTTCTAGAACACTCACAAAGTAGGGCCAAGGCTCGCAACAAGTCGGCTTGATCATTCTTACTCTTGTCCCTCAAAGGTGCCGATGAGTGATGCAGATCGGCGATCCGCGGTCCAAAGAGGGCCAACATCACACGCGAAGAACTGCGTTAGCTGTACGCAGAGTTCCGTCTGTGCGATGGCATGTGGTGATCGGACGTGACAGCGAGAGGGAGAAGGCGAGCGTTGCCACGAAGCTTGATTTTTGTTGGAAGCTTGCGCACTGACACCTGTTGCGGAGTCGAAAACAATCGTACAATCTCGTTTCTGGTCTTCAATGAACAATCTCTATTCTATTTGGGGCGACTGGTTCGTCCCCAAACTTTGGTCGGAAGCTTTGCAATATCTTATATCCATTAGCTAAAGGTTTTGCCATGACATCGCCGGATTGTGCAAAAATGTCAAGAAGTCCATACGCTTTCAGGACACACGTGGGATATCTGCCTGGCCCAGTGGTAGCGAGATATCTTCTCATCCTTTTACTTTTTTTGACTATTTTGTTAACCAACGGACAGCATATAGACTCTTCAACAATTACAACAAAACCCCACCATGCCCATTCATATCGCAATCGAGAGCCTGTCCCTTCAGTGCAAAAGAAGGACGAATTACTTGTTGTCGACCTACCCGCGCATCAGTATCAGTTCTGGCTCAGGAACGTACCCAAGACTAGGGCGGAGCTTGAATCAGTATGTTCAAACCTGAGAGGGAACCCAAGCTTACTTCAGAATCAAACAGAATTCAATAATGCTCTTCAAAACATCACTTTTGAGAATGAAAAAGTGTTGTCATCCCTCAGCACCGGCCGGTCAATCTTGGATACGATCTGCTCGAACATACATCTGGCACAAAAGTCATGCTGGGGCTACGAGAAAGGTTGTGACATTATATATCTCATGCCAGAGTGCGAGGTTGCAAGCGGGGACGAGCAAAGAATTACTTGGTTTGAGAAGGCTGACTTCGGATACATAAATAACTTACGTAAAGAGTCGATTAAGTTCTGCTCGCCGGAGAGAAAGTTACTAGCTGAGGATAGGAATGACGTCTCCTTGCTCGAGTGCACCCATCATTTCAAGATTTGCCGAGGAAAAGATTTATATTTACGAGTTAAATTATCCGAAGAAAACCGAAATGATCTCAATAAGTTACTCAAGCCCAACGATATTGGTGGATGGAACTGTGATCTACAGCTGAAGCAGATGGAGAAGCATGAAATGAAGAGTGAGTCTATGGCATCTTGGTCGAATGAACTGAAAAACTATCGAAAACTCCAAACAGCAGAGTGTGAGCAAGTATTCAAAGACCTATTTTATTTTGTCAAGATGGATTCACCTACTACTATGTACGATCACATGGCCTCATTTTTAAGTCTTTATACAAGCATGCATTTCAACAATAAGTTCTCGAAGAAAAATACTATTTTACTCTGGGATGTTTCGAAGCGAACTAGTAGATATGAACTGATGTGGAAAGTTTTCAGCAACAAGCCGTTGGCAGACTTGCGCTCGCTTGATAGGAAGAAATCTTGTTTTCGAAGGTTTATCTTTTCCTTACCGCCCAAGTCGATAAATGACCTTATGCAAGCTGACAATGCGGATACACGATGCAGGAAATCGGGTCTCCTAAATGCTTTTAGCAAACATGTGTTACATAGACTCTCAATGGAAAGAAGACCTATTGAGCGTCAGAATCGTCTTATAGTCACACTTCTAGAAGGAGACACTCACAATTCCGCTGCAATAACAAATGAGCATGATCTGAAGGAAGCTCTCAGGAAATCTGGTAGGTTCGACCTTAGAGTCATGCAACTTGCGAACATGACCTTTGAGACCTGCTTGGCTATGAGCACCAGCACAGATATACTCGTCGGAGCTCATGGCGACGGACTCACCTATTGTCTGTTCTTACCAGATTGGGCGTCGGTAGTAGAGCTGGCTAAGGATGGAGACAAGAAGTATGAGAATTTGGTCAGAATGCGTGGTCTTGACTATTACAGGGATCGAGCTGAATCGGAAGAGAGAAACTTCCTCGAGAAGGTAGCTTCGACCCTACCACCTGTGAAGACGAATGGAACTGTTGCGCCAAAGAATAAGGGCATTGTAAAGTACAGAGTCAAGATTGAAGACTTTATTAGATTTCTAGATGAGGTCGCCAACAGCACTTTTGAACGAAAGAAGAATCTACAGAAGCTGGATAAGGTTGACTCAGGCGAAACGAGAGCTACTGCGGATAAGATTGATGATCAGAAAGACATCGAAATCGAAGTTTCTGAGAAGCTCTCTAAAAACGCCACCGTTAAACAGGAAACGGTAGGCACGAGTTCAACACTGGAGTTATCTAAAAACGCCACCGCCAAAGAGGAAACGGTGGACATGAGTTCATCACTGAAGCTCTCTATAAACGCCTCCGCCAAAGAGGAAACGGTGGACACGAGTTTATCAGGGAAGCTTCTGCCGAAAGTCGCCACCCAAGCTGATATGGCAGATACGGGTCCATCTTATACGACCACTCCAGCATCATCGACCGCTGGTTACAATGTAACTAGTCAAGACGATTCGCAGTTTTCAACTCCATCGCCTTCAAGTGAGCCCACTCTTATGAGCAATTCAACCCATCACCAGAATCCCACGACAACTCCTACAGCCGAACCTAGCCAGGCACCAAGGAAGCAAACGAGAAAAACCATATTTAGAAAGCTAGGTAAGATGGTGAATCATGACAGCCAAGCCAACAAGTCAAGCTCGTTGCCAAATACCAAGGTTGTTCATGAAAACTCAACCTCTCATGGGACTAATGGGATAACTAAGAGTCATGATGAACTCTAAATCCAGGCCCTGCCTAGTATGCCTCGATACTAGGGCTAATAATATTGGAATTTGAAGGCAATAGCAACTTATTTGAGAGTATTTATAAATGATTCCACTGTCATGTTTTAATATCACCCACTCTCTCGTGCAAGATTGGCCCGAGCTCGATCAGAGGATGGGCTGTCTATCATTCTATCTTTATTTTCTTCACTGATATCTTTTGTTCTTGCTTCACTATGGAGGCTTTTGAGCCCAGCTGCGTGTTGACAGCAAAGTGGAGTCCATCCTCTTTGAGATCTCCTTCAATCTTATCAGGTAAATTACTATGACTTGAAGTCTTTTGAATGCATATCTGGTTTAGGTACCTCACGTATGATTCATTAACCATGCCTGGCGGAGCCGGTCCAATACTACGCCTATCGACTACAAAATCACACCTTAAGATTTGGTTTGTTGCTATCAGGTCTAAAATATCACGTGCCTGTCTACCCAACTTAGGTACGACTAATAATACTTGACATTTGGTGTTGCAGAGGAACTTTTTTATCGAATTTAATATCTTAACAGTAAAAAATTCGTCTGTGTAAATAACGAGCAATTTGGGAGTGTGGGGGTACATATCTCTATTTAGATGGGCATTTATGGTCACGTATGTTGAGTTGATTTTACATTGTCGTATGATATCAACCGACCGCATTCGATCGTCATCTCTCTTTAGGACGGTAGCTAAACGAATGGGATTCGTGGATCCAATCATGTCGATTATGAGAATCTTCGAATCGCTTTTTCTACGTGTCAATATTCTACACCATCTATACACCAATTCGTTGACAACCTGTTTATCAGAGTACTCCAGCTCAATAACGTTGAGTCGTATGTTACGCGTTAAGACTGGAAGGTCTTGAAAGATTTCGTTCTTCGCAATAACGCTTGTGACAGTACTAACAGTTGCCAAAGACATGGTCAAGTGACTGAGATCGTATGATTTATCACGACATGTTAAAGATTTGAAAGTCGTCATTTAAAGTTTCTCTCTACTTGAGGTTTCGATGGCAGCAGTGAAGAAAATGAGAGTAGCCTTCACTTTCGATTAAAGCGCGCAACGCAGTTGTAGCGTAAACCAGAAAAATATCCACAACGAAAAACTGCATTAGTTTACCAAATCTTGCTAAACCCATATAGTCTGATCCCGGTCTCACTTCACCACCGTCACTTTCCAGCAATGTTGTTCACGATTCTCAGACAAGAGTATCGGTAGGATTAATTGATTGGACCATCGAATCGTGTGATGGCTTCCCAGCAAAATCTCACCCCTCAGGATTCTGATAAGATGGTTGAACTGAGGCGGGACGAGACATCAATGCCCCTTGGAGACCATAGGAGGCGGAATCAGCTAGTCCAAAGCGGTGAATCATTCGATGAAGACATCAGTGATGAGGAGGGGAGCTCATCTGATGATTCGACCATACATGAACAATTTGAAGATGAAATAGTCATCGAATCACACCCAAGTTATCAGCAGGTAATTCTAGATGTGAATCGTTGTGCTGGACGATTGGAGCACATTCGCCAGTGTTATTTCCATCGAACTGATGATGATGGACCTGCAGAGGATCTGTCGGGGGAGCCGGAGGAATCAGGGACTGAAGATTCTCTATCTCTAAGTGCTGAACCCACAAGAGAGGAAAGGATAGACCGATTGAAAAGAGATCTGCAATGTCAAAGGAGACTCAAAAAGAAATTGGCAAGACTCATAGTTACATTGTTAATTAGGAAGCCTGAGCGGCATTATTATCAAGGGTTCCATGACGTGTGTCTAACTTACATGACTGTCTATGGAGAAGATCTGGCCCTGAAAAAGTTGGACAAAATTGTTGATAGTCATTTTTCTCAATTCATGCAACCCACAATGCTGGAGACTCAGGAATTTCTGGCGCTCATTCCCATAATCATTGGATTGCATGATTCGAAAGTTCAAGATTTCCTAGAGCGGTCAGAAGTGGGCACAGTGTTTGCTCTGAGCTGGACGATAACATGGTTCAGTCATGTGATACCCAACGAGCATGATGTGGAGACGATATTCTCTTTTCTCGAGAAGTTTGAGGACCCATATGTGATATTATACCTGTGCGCCACAATAGTTATTTACAAGAAGGATATGCTATTAAAGTTGGAGCCAGAGATGTCAACCGTACACCATTTCTTATGTCAATTTCCACGCAAGGAGAAACTGCCCATCAATGATTTGCTCCATGAGGCCGAGACAGCTTTCAGAAAGTGGCCTCCGCAACTGATAAGGAGAAAACTTCATGACCACAGACGAACCAAATTGCAATTGCACAACTACAACCTAGTTCAAAGTTTGACTCAGCGGTTCATTCCTAGCCTCACAGACCTCGTTGTGTCATCCTCATCTAGAACGGCGTTGGTTGTGTTCGTATTGGCATCAGCTTTGGCATTTCAATGGACAAGATGAGCAGATATCGGCGCTTTCAGTGGAAGTATGTCGTTCTGAATTCTTGTGGTGATGCAGCCTCGACACCCGCCAGAACTGACGCGGAGCCTCTAGTCTAGTCGATCCTTTAAGCTATACATATCCACGATTTTGTGATCTATAAATAAACACAAAGCCCTTTGGGTCGGACATCCGATAGGAGTCAGGTGGTGCCGCATTTATAAGGCACTCCAAGTGCGCCAGAAGTCATCTATGAACTGTTACTTAAGCACTAAGTATTCGAACAAATTGAAAATGATGAAGCTACTCATTGTGGTTGTTGTTGTGAGTTTTCTCTCTGTCGCCTGTAACGGTGATGGAGAGGCGACGAATGGAGCGGTCAGGGTTACGAACATGGCAATGGAGGGCGTCAAGAGAGCCTCCGCAATGGGAGCCGAGAAGATAACAAATCTGGCTGATGGGATCTCGGTTAGAGTGGAAAGGTTCACCAATCCAGCTGAACACCAGCCACAGCAACACAATCTAGCCTCGAGCGCAATTCGTGGGGTTGGCCGGCTGATACGTAACATGACTGTTGAGACTGGAAGATTCATTGGCACCGTCGGAAGCGCCGGTATGCGTCTAGGTGCCCGTATTCCGGCGGCGGCGATCAATACAGTTCGCGAGGCGGCAACTCGGATCTCGTCGCCGCGCCGGTCAAACAGTGGTCAACAAGGCACCGACTCGTCAGCAGAAGCTTCACAAGATGCTGCAGTGGTCCCTGAGGGTGGCGAAACCCCAGACGAACTGAAGAAGAACGATTGAACCAAGTGGTTAAGATATCAAGCTTATGTTGTTGGACGGATGTTGTTCAAACAACTCAAATAAATAGCCACAAGCGCCTCTGATGCAGCGCTTTCAAGACCACGTGTCGACCACTGTCTTCAGACTGGATTCTCTGTTTAATGGCGCATGGTTGATCACCCATTTGGGGTGGATGATCGTAATTGATCCTAACCCAAGAAGTCAGCCAGCTCGATCAGAAAGGCGGCAAGCCGAAAAGTTCGGGTTGGAATTTTTCGAGAGAGTCTAGGACGAGTGTTGGTTTCACCTCTAATTTGTTGAGATCTAATCTCTTGTCCGGAACCAGGACCACTTGCATGCCAGCCGCAAGGGCAGCTTTCACTCCGTTGATGGCGTCCTCGAAGACGAGACAACTCTTGGCTGTCTCGGGGGGCGGCTTAAATCTTTTGGCTGCCACCTGAAACACGTCCGGCTGAGGCTTGCCATTACGGACCTCTGGATCGCTGCCGGCGAACACATGGTGGCTGAAGGGTTTCCTCAGAAGATCTCCAATATGGCCCGTCTTCCTCTCGAAACCCGACTGGGCCGAGCCTGTTGCTATCGCAATGGGCACCTTCTTGTTGCTAAAATGCTTGATTATCCTCTCAGCTCCTGGCATCAGGCTGATGTTGTGGAGATATTTTCTCATTGCAGTCTCATATTCGGTGACGAAATCTTCGGGCTTCACCTTTCCCGTGAGACCAAGTCTTTCCAGACAAAGGACGGCGCCTTCAAGGGGCTTTGTGCCTGGTCGGAGATGTCGGATGGAATAGATTTGTGTTGACGGGCGGTCAGAATGTGAGTCTTTCTAGTATTTCTGTATAGAAGTTGCTGGAATGAAGCATCACTATCACCATACTGACCCATCATTTCCACTTTGATTTGGAAGGTGAACTCTTTGCCATACTTTTTGGCCGCCTCGGTGAGAGCAATGGTGTAGTACTTCTCCGAATCGACAAGCAGGCCATCACAGTCGAAGATAACATGGGTGACAGGGTGGAATTTTTGCGACATTCTGAAGGCTGAGGGGAAGAGACGAACTTGGGGGCTGATTTACTGAATCAAAGGACGATCCTTTTTTGTTTAAAAAGAGAATTCTAGCTTACTTGGACTGTTGGGTGAGATTAGCCCTGAAAATGAGGGGTCGCGTTTCACAAGATCAGCTGACCGCCTGAGTGTACGATTTGACGCAAGGCGGCTCGTAGACATTGCGTGATCCTAAAGACTGCCCAAATCTCTAATGCTGCCAATTAGTATGCGCGTGTCTCGTTTCAGGCGAGCCGACCAATCTTTTGGTGTCTCGTCCAACTGTCAAACCTGCCTCCAGCAAGAACAATGTTGCCAACCAGCCCAGACGCCTCTCTAGATGTCAGGGTAGGTGAGTTTGTTGGTCTTAAGAAAGCGATTCGTGTGCCTGAGTGGCTCATTAGCGAGCCCATTGGAACCTGTTGGTGCATTTTTGGCCCATTCTCGCCCCAAGCTCATCGCTCAATGAGAGGCTATAGGACATGATTTGCATATCTGTCTAAGGGAGACTGAGTTCCATAAGGCTGGAGAGTGTGTGTATGTGTGCGAGTGTGGCTTAACAGTTGTATTTTTCATTCCAGTGGAAGACATATGCAAGGTTTCAGCTCCCGCGTAAGCATCAAATTAGTTTCAATGTCAAGCTCGCAACATCCGTCCAAATGAATGTGGGGGGAGAAGGAAATTCCTCGCTCGTTTGGCCCTTTTGTGTGTCTGTGTTTCGGGCCACAACAACAGCAGCAGCAGCTAAGCTCTGGGCGCCCTTCCCCCTCGCGAGCAGCAATTGCATCTTGTTATGATTAGGGGCCGCTTGTAGTTGCTTGTAGAAGCGAGCTAAGCGGCGGCAGCGTCGAGCTGGGGCCCAATGTTTGAGGGCGACCATTAGCGCGGGCGAAAAGGATGAAAACAATAAACAAGCGAGAAACTGTAAGCAGAGGCCAATTGCGCAATGAACTTTTGCGGATTCCTCTTCTTCTTCTTCGTGTTCGTGTTCGTGCCAAGAACAAGGACAGGCCTTGGTGCTCTTGTTTGCACTGATTCGCCCCCACCGAGCTGGCTTGGCGGCGCGGGATTGGCAAAGTGTAGCAAAGTGCGACTCAGCATCTGGCTCGCCAGCTCGCTTCTGGATGGCCATGATTTGGTCTTGCTTGGGCGGCGTTGTTGGAATCAGAGCTAAGGATAGATGACGATGATGATGATCACGAGCTTTGACTTCGAGCTGGAAGCTGCGAGACTGAAGCCAAAAGCAAGCGCCTTTTCGACGAGTGGGGCCTGCTGGTCCCCATGGCTAGACCATGGAGACCGAGTGTTGTGGGGGCGGCGAGTGGGAATTAGTGAGTTGAGTTTGAGTTGGGTGCTCTAAGGTGAAGCAGATCCACTGAGGAGAGGAGGACGTTTGGGAGCGAGTCGAGGGCGAGAACAATGCAGAGAGACGGACCGAAAGGAAAACTGGCAGCTGGCCCGAGTTATGTGCAATGCTTCGGGCTTGGTGACGAGCTTGCTGCACGACTCGATGTCAGTCCTGAGGGGTGGGATGAAATATTTTTTGGAACAAAATAGTGTGCGTCTTTGTGGGAGCTGATCCCTGACGCTTCGTGTCGTGCCCACGCTAAGTGTGACTGCCAGTGCCAGTGTGTTAGTGTGGCGCTATGCGCGTGGCTATGCACGTATAGCATGCGGCCCGCGTCTGCATGTGCGCGAGCTAAGGGCGCCCGCCGAGCAGCGGCAAGAGGGGGCGCCATCCGCTTGGGGCCGATCATCTTCGGGTGGCCCCAAGCCTCCCCTGCAGACTGGGAGCCGCCGGATTGATTCGTGTGTGTTGGCCCGGGCAGAGTCTGGGCGCAAATGAGTTGGCCAATTGCAATTTCGGGGCAATTTTGGGTCGGCCCCGAACTGCGGCGGCACGACTGAAGCCCCTTAGACTTGGATTGGCTTCAGTCGTGGGCCCTTTCTTTTGCCATTCTTCCTTTGTGAGAAGAGCCGCCCAAATGAATGTCATCTCTCCCCTTTGGCCACTCGTCTCTGCTCGCTCGGCCAGCCACACAGTGCCGAATCAAACTCAATTCCAGCCAGTCACTTTTTGATCCTCATTATCCACACGAGACTGGCGGCCACAAAGCGCCACATCAGCCCGCACACACATCAGACCAGAGACGAGCCACAGAGATTGAGACAGTAAACACTTTTGGCCAACTTCAACACAGAGACAAGCACCGGCCCACAAACAATCAGCCAGTCCGAGAGCATAAAAGCTGTCTGGCCTGTGTGCTTGCGTGTGTTTGTCGACGAGGAGCCGCAGACTGTCTGTTTTGTGCTGGCTCATTCCAAGACTCATCATAATCACACTCGCAATCACAATCACAATCACAATCGGCGCTTTCTATTCATTTCCTTTTCATTACGATTTCATTCATCGCCAGAAGTTGGCAAGCTTGCAGTGGCCAGACACGCGAGAGGCGCCCACTCTGAAGAGGCAGGCCGAAAAGTGGGCGCAAAAAGTGAAAAAAGGGCGCAAGAAGTGAAAAGTGGAGAGCGAAAAGTGGCAAGTGGAAAGTGGAAAAGGGAGAGAAAGAGGCGCAAAAGGCGCAAAACGGCCACTGGAGGGCGAGCCAAATCGCATCAATCACTGTTCTCTGTCGTGTGCGTCTAATTACCTGCCCATTAGGCCCATCTTGGCGGCCAGCAGTGACCACTGGCAGACAGTGACCACTGGCAGACAGTGACCACTAGCACTAATCAGCGACTAGCGAGCGCCCAAGAGTGCAGACTGATCACGAGAGACAGTCAGTGGGCCTGAGGCCGAGCAAGCCATTGGCGCACCTTAGGGCAAGCGAGAATTGGAAACAGTTTGCGCCCAAACTGTTCGCCACGAGAAGAAGACACACTTCCGGCGGATGTGGAAAGGCGGAAGATGACGGGCCAAGTGTTTGATGTTTGGGGCAGCTTTTAGAGACTGTTTGTGGGAGATTTGCGCCGACGGGGAGAAACTTTGTTTAGCCTGTTGTCTTGCGGCTGGAATTAGACATAAGGAGGAGGCGCAAAAACACAAGAAGGCGAAGGGAAGAGAAAAGAAGAAGAAGCGCCCTTTTGTGCAGAACAAGGTGAGTTGTTTGTACTTGTGCTTGTGGCTGTTTGTAGATGCTTGTAGATGTTTGTGGTTGCCTGTTGATGCTTGTGGCTGGCCAGTTCGTGTTCGTGTTCGGGCGAGCCAACGAATTTGGCGTCCGTCTCTTGGGGGCTTGTTAGCCGGCCGACAGAGTGGCGCTTCTTCGGGCCTGTTTCTGTCTGTGAGATGGTCTGCACGCTTTCCTGTCATTTGGGCTCCAATCTGGCTCCTAAGTCGCTCGTCTGGCGCAATCCAACTCAGCTAAGGGCACTCTTTAATGCGCCCATAATGATGAGGCGCGTTTGCTTAGTCGTTCGAGTGAAGACCAGCCAGTTGAGTGAAGAGGAGCGAGCAAAGCAAGAGAAGCAAAGTGGCAGAGATGAGAGGGCAAGTGTTGGCAGTTATTGGCGCAACAAGTGCACTGTGTTGGCTGCCCAGTGAGCTCATCAGAATTGGGCTTGCCTCTGGCCGAGGGCAGTTTCAGGGGATTTTGTTGTGCGGCCTCGTTTCTTTGCGGCTCTCGCTTGTTGTTTTCCTTTTATTTTGGCGAAAATAAAAAGAAATCCAAGACCAAGCATGATAGTCTTTCTCGATTGGACGTTAGTGCAGACTAGCTGCAACACGCAGCCCAGCACAAGGCCGCAACCCAAAGCCCAGTGGTCGTCCAGGCCGCTTTGTCGCCGCCTCAACTGAGAACGGCGCCGGAAGTGGCGGAAGCGTGTTGGCTAATTGAAAGCCGGCGAGCGACGAAATGGCAATTAAGCGCTCGAGCCAGTTTGGCGGCCGGTTGGCGAGAGTGGAAATTAATTCACTTGCAGTCCACTGGCCGCCTGCAAGTGCCTTTGCCCGCCGAGATGGCGAGCTGGCAAGATGGCAAGAAGCCGAGCTGGCAAGACGGCAAGACGGCAAGCCAGAGGGGAAGCTGGCTGAGTGGGAGTAGCTTGCGGGCCCTTGTTGCTGTTAGTGAAATTTGTTGCCGCAAATCCAATTGAGAGATTCGAGGCGAGCGTGTGAAAGTGATCCACTGCGGCGGTGCTCAGAAGTGGAGCCTTCCTGCAGCCTGTCCTAAGGGTTAGCCCAGCAGTCCTAAGGGTTAGCCTGGCTGCACCACTGGCGAAGTGGTGCACTCGGAAACGTCGTTAACCTTTGGCCTGAAGTGTGGCCGCTTGCAGGAGAACGCCTGAGCACGAGTTCCGTCTCGCCGCATCCTCTCAGCTCGCTGGCGGCTCACTGGACAGCTCGGTGTCTCCTCGCGCCGCCAAGACCGCATCAGGCAGCCACAACAAGTGGCCCACTTCATCAAAACACACACCGCCTGCTCGCGAACAACCAGCGGCCACTAATCACTAGTGCACCTTAGCTTGCTCACCATCAGCTCGCCATCAGCCATCAGCCAGCCACACAGCCCACTGAGCCGAGCTCGTGCAAGACTCAATCTCCGCCCCCAAAGACTGTCCCCGTCGGGCGCAAATTTCGCCCAATTTCACACACGCCACTCTCTGTTCCACTTCCGCCGACCCTTCTCCTTTTCCCTCAAATCGGGCTGCTCCTCCGCCGAGAATTAGAAATTATTAGCCAAAGAGCCTTTCTCTTCGCCTGATAATTTTTCCCTCCGTCATCCAAGTCTGTGTGCCGCCCCTGAGCTGCTCTGTGGCCAGTCTCTGTCTGTGGCCAGTCTCTGTCTGTGGCCAGCCAATGTCTGTGGCCAAAAGTTGCCAGTGTGAACAAGCTCGCGGTGGCCGCACAACACTTGCTCGGCTGAAGCGGCGGCCAAGCTTGCATGCATTATGCCCTCTAACTGTCGCGCCACGTTTCGCAACTGGCCAGCCGCACGCCAAGCCGGCCAGACACACGGGCATCTGGCAAGACAGCCCAGCGGAAAGCTCGACGGAAAGCTCGACGGAAAGCTCGATGGCAAGCTCGATGGACGCACTGAAAGAGGCTGCTTATCGAGCTGGGCTTGTGGCGTGAACTTGCAAAGGAGACGAGTGTTGTTGGCCAGCAGCAGTGTGCAGCTCGGCGACACTGGTCAGCGATCCGGCTTGAGAGTTTCAGAGAGCCCTCAGAGTCATGGGCAGCCTTTTTTGAGCGCGCGCCGTCATTGTTTTGCAGGCCCAAATCGTTATTGTCTCAGCTTGTGTGTCGCTGCAAAATTTATATATTTATTATATATTATCTCCGCAAGTCCATGCGGTCATTTTGGGCCAGCTTTGAGTGGGCAAAAGTGGCCAGGCGAGAGAACATTAATTCTCCTCCTCCAAAGCTCGTCTTGCCAGCGGTCTTGGCCGGCCGGATGTGTGCCAGTGGAGCTTGGCGAGTGGCGAGCTCAGCCGGCCGCTCGTTTGGCCCAGAGACTAGCTGCAGTGTTGGTCTGTTGTTCTGGCTCGTCGGCCCAAATGACGGCCACTTTCTGCTAATGACAGCGAGCGGCGTGGCCAATCGGCAAATGGATCCCACAGGCCAGCTGGCCGGCACTTTTCCCCATCCGCTCGGTTTTGTTTTCCTTTGCTCGGGCTCGTCTTCCTCTTTCCTGGCCACTTGTTGGCGCTGCTCCTCTGCGGCTCCTTAGGGCTCGTGCTCTGTGGCCCAAAGTTGCCCGCGAAAAGCGCCAAGCAAAGCGAGAAAAAAGTCCCTAAAGACAAGGACGCCAAATCCAATGGACCAACGAGCTCGAATGGAGTCGAATGGCGCCGAAATGATAGGAGCAAAAAGCGAAAATTGAAGATTGAAAAGTGAAAAGTGAAAAGTCTCTTCCAATATCAATCACCATTGTCTTCCAGCGACTGTTTAGTTCATTTTGGGAGCCCGAACGAGCCGCCTGGAACAATCTGCACGCACCCAAAGGGCCGACCCTAAGGGCTGGCCGGCTGGCGCCTCTTCTTGCGCCAACTTTCGCTTAATGGGCCGCCACTCAGTGTTTCCACCCAGCTCTCAGAGTCTTTCCAGCTTGTCCTCTGGCCGTCCGGCCGTCTGGCCACCGCTGGCTGGCCAAGTTCGCGCGCCAAGATCATTGAACCTGAGCTGGTTGCCAGTCGAAGGCAGTCGAGGCTAGTCCAAGAGCGTCTTTCTGCTCGGCGGCGCATGGGCAAATCGGATGGCCACTTGGCCCAGTTTGTTGTTTGTCGGCCCAAGTGGATCGATCAAAATCCATTCAGCGCCGCTTTTGTGTCCAAAGAAGAGCTGCCTGCTGGCCGACAAAGTGACGACACACTGGCGCTGATTGAGTCGCGTGGACTTGGGCAAAAGTTATAAAAGTTATCACACACAAACTCTTGCACCCCAACGGGCAGCATTCTCATCGATCTCTGTCCAATCGATCTTTGCCACTTGTCTGTCGGGCAAAATCTGCACATTTGGCTCCTTGCAACCGCAGACTGTATGAAGCTCCTCTCCGCTCTCCCTCCCACAACACTCCGCAGGGCCACTCTTTGGCGCGTCTTCGGAAGTTTAACTCCTTGGCTGAGGGCACATCTTGAAGCCAGAGGAGAACAAACGGGCGGCAAAGTGTCCGAGTGGCTGCGGATGATAAATTAGCCGAGGCAGTGCATTGCGGCGAGGTCGCTTTTCTTTTGTTAAAGAGGAAAGTGGAGACTTTCTACAGAGTAGCTCTCGCTGAGGAGAAATTTGTTTGGGAGAGAAATTTGCGGCAAAGATTTGCTAGAAGGAGGGAAAAATTAAGATTTTGGGCCGGAAAATTTTTTCCTGAAGTGAAAAAAAAAGAAGCGTAGGACACCGGGGGTTCCCAGGTGGTCTCCCTCCCAAGTACTAACCCGGCCTAAGGCAGCTTAACTTCGCTGATCTGACGAGAAGCGGTGCATTCTGCCTAGTATG
>Ga0058701_10000942_pt1 | contig 19986 bp, 12 predicted proteins | sample AgamicOrMae_FD_97039 | JGI IMG/M metagenome (GOLD analysis project Ga0058701, IMG submission 97039) | Agave microbial communities from Guanajuato, Mexico - Or.Ma.e | ecosystem: Host-associated > Plants > Phyllosphere > Phylloplane/Leaf | place: Guanajuato, Mexico | collected 2012-06-04
GAGGGGCATTGCTTGTTCCGTTCCAGCGAAAGCACCCGCCGACATTCTCTTTACTATTAGGCGATTGCTGCTATGCCCGTTATGAGGTAAGTCGGCCTCTCTTTACTACGCACTACTACGCCGTATCTACGCGCCTGGCGGGTGATTTACCCCCCTCAAATCAGATAATAACACTATTGAAATCAAAGAGTCAAGCAAACTCAAACGTAGGATTGATAAAAAAATAAACAAACAGTGCGCAGACTTCCCTATATATGAAATAATACATTCGCTAAACTGTAAATAAAAGTCATTTCTTAGTCTCTTTCGTGCCCGAAACACCTTTAATGCACACGACCTTGACGAGTTTTCGCTGATAAAAGAAATAGACCAGACTTGTTTTGAATATTCCTGGACGTTTTTCATTTACAAATTTGAAGGTACCAAGGTGGTTAAAAACGGGTAACGTGATCGAAAATTTATGGAAAAGTTGGCAAAAAGTAAGTGACAGATTTGATATCCATAGCGCCTCGGGTGTTCATGATCGATTATAGTATATGTAAAGAAAAACCTTCAGCCACAATCATCGAATAATGAGCTCTGATCTGGCGATAGCTCACAGAATAGCTTTTCCTGTTAACTAATCAAAATTAGTGTTACCGTCGCTTCATCTCCCAACACAAAGTTAGTTGTAGGGCAATTTTCAAGTAATACGATCAACTTGGTGGAATTATTTTACAATATGACAGTGACAACGACAGCTGGCGGTCCCGGGTTCGATGACTTTTGAGTCAGTCAAGTGATTTACAAAGTGCCTTTCCTACACCGGGTGCGACGAAAACCTCTTCGAAGAGCATTCGTCTCGTAAAATAATATCCCCAGTAAAGATGGATCAGCCGAGGCCCGCAAAACCAACAGCTGTTATAAAGCCAAATAAAAACATTAAACAGCTGTTAAAGGTAGCTTAATATGCTTAGCCTAAGAACAGTAAAAGTCTATTTTCCTTGTGGTAACAATTAACGGTGACTTTTACGATCTTCTTGCCGCTGTGCTGTCGATTAAAAAGGTGTTGACCAAAGGATGACACCGAGAAAACTGATAAGAGTTGGGCGCCAGTAAATTTAATTACTCGTTCGAGAAAACTATTAATCGCGCTTCGTAGAAGTCTTTGATTAAAACTAAACCACATTCTCTGCTGTGCCTTTCATTTCTGACATTCACAGTTTAGATCACAGCTAAAAACGTTCACACACAACGAATTTATTAAAATAATACCTAAATCAGGTAGCCTCAATAATCCTGACTTGTTTAAGAAGGTAGACAGATTCTACCACATATTTTTGTAACTTTTCAAAGTATACATATCAATACCCCCAGAGAAATGTTTTTTCATGCCTAAAACATTTCTCTGCTTATATGTAGTGACAAAACATTTTTTTTTTCCTTACTGCGAGAGACAAATTCTTGTGTCCCAAAAAGTGTGCCAAGAAAAAAATTCACCAAGGAAAAAACAAAACAAAAACGAACAAAAAAAAAAGGCAAGAGATTTTTTTTTTTACTTTTTGAACCAGAAAATATTTTTGTGAGTTTAGTCAAACCAATCGGAAGTTCTTGGCAAGGGCTTTTCATTGACATGGCTATTGATAGGCATAGCGTGAAAAGTAAGCTTCTAACAAAATTAATACTCGTCGTTACATACCCAACAAAGGCATCGGGGTGTGCTTAATACACCAATATTTTTAACAGGCAGACGCCATTTGTGTATGGGGTATTTTTTTGTGCTATTACGGGAAATTCCTCTTACCCCGAGCAAATCCTCGCTGCCAATGCGTTGGAAAATATCCTACAACTGACAGATAGGTCCGGAATGTGGGTGGAAACACTTCTTGGAATATCGTCAAAGTAAAATGTCCCCGAAACCTATGGGGATGTTCCCGAAACGATTCCCTTTAACACTGCCTTCAAGTTCCGATTTATAAATTAACTGTAACATAAACACACCTTTCATAATGATATATTCTCTGAACTGGGGGTTGTGACCGACTCCGAACGTGAAATTCCTCTACTTTTCGGGATTAAACAGGTAAAAAGGACAGAATAGAGACTGGTAGTCTTTTACTGGGATGCCGCTGCTGAAGAATGGCCGGAACAGACACAAAGGCATTTCTTGTCGACTAGCGAGTGCAAGACAGTTTCACCGCTCTGCTCTCTTCAACAGGAATCCGATTCAGGGATGTTTACATAACCTAACCCCAAACGAAGAATGCAGGATAACAGTACCTGAAATAGGACGGATCCTAAAAAGGTACAGTCTGTTTTCAGGCAATAAAACCGATAGCTCAGAGCGATCTCACAGAGATATTTTCTGAGGTCAAAGGTATTTTCTAAAAGAATCGATGATCCAACTAGTTTCTTCACACAAGTTAATTCTTGTGTAAAAATATTTTTCTTTTCCGGGAGGAAAAATATTCAATTATGAACTAACTGCAAGTTTCAGGGGCAGAATTATACACACAGAAATGTTTCCTGATACCAAGAAAAATTTCCTTGATACGGCGACAATTTTTTTTTCCTCGGCACAAGATTTTTTTTTCTTGCGATGAGAAAAAAATATCTCGTTTATATTATTTCTATTCCTTTTTAATAATATTTAAAAAAATCTATTTTTTATTTTTACTTTTTTTTGCATAAAAAAATCTTGCGGGAAGAGAAAAAATATTTTGCAATATATAGAGAATAAAAATGTTCGGCATCAGAAATCATTACTGTCGGAGTAAAGCTACGAATCTCTTTGAAGAATAGTTTTACGCAAAATTGTCAACAGTATTTTTTGACAACTTGCCTATTAATCACGAGAAAAGACCCAAAACTAGATGAACTTGATTCAAGCACGAACAGTAATGTATGTGCTTTCAATTAAGATTTGCAAAGCTTACAACGGGAAATAAAGCTTGAGACATTTTTGGCAAATATTTTTAAAGATTCCTTTAAAGCAGTAATTATCCTTCGATCAAATTTATTTATTCTTCGTTTGATTCCCTGCACAAATATACTTGAGACAGTCGCATAGTTTTATCGTCGATTTGAAAGAAGTACCTTTAACGGTATACCTGTGGCTGGCCTCAGTCCAACAAATCCGAGCAAAATACTTACTATAAAAAGCTGTATCTTTAAGGAATTACTATCAATCCGCTGAACTTAATGTAGATTTTCCGAACAATAATAATTTTTTTTCACAAGAAATAATAATGCCGTTTTTTACAAGATATTTTATGGATTTTCGATACATTTCAGAGGTATTTATTAAAAATGTAGAAATCATCAAACGTCACGAATAAGAAAAACCGCAAGGGACTCAAACCATCCCTTCTGTTCAACACGGAAAAAAAACTGCGTTCGTTAAATTCACTTAAAAAATTAATAAAAAAAGGCGACTTCCAACTTGGCTGGTGGCTAGTAAACGTCACTGTGAACAGTAGTGTGTAATGGTGACGTTTACTAGCAAACCTGTAGGTGTTTTTAGCCAAGATTGGCAGTTGCACTTTATTGTCTTTTTTACTATTTTTGTATCAACTTTAGTACCTCATCTTTTTCAGTGGATAGCGTCGATTTCAAGATCCCTGGAGGAGGATTCTTGGATATCTTTCGTAAAGATATATTGTTCTGAAGACAAGAAAAAAAATATTGCTCACAAATTTTCTTAATTTCAAAAATTATTCCCTCGACGGCAGGCCCATCCATGAATAGAAAGAACATTATTATTAGTCATACCGCATTCACTGAGAAAAGTAGGTTAGTAAAGATTATTAAAGAATGTTAAAAATGACTAAAAAATGCAAGACGTCCAACCTTAGGAGGTAAAAACTGTTCTCGCACGATAGAGAACGATTGGCGACGAAAAAATTTCAGATTTGCTCAGAAACCTTCCTCAACGGATTTCGTCAACAACGTCAATGCCCTGCCATTGCGTTTTATAGTACGAACACAAAGAAATCTCAGATGCTATTCCGAGGAATCCTTGTGAAATGACGATTTTAGAATAAACTCTATGTAATATTTTAACTAGTGTTCAGACCTCCAAATGCTAAATCGCTTGAATTGCCAAACCTCTTTAACATTCATATTGCGGCCTTCATTTGAGAATTACGCGTTTCACATAAAATTTTTGTCGTCAATAATGACGCATTTAAAACAAAAGCGAGACGACGCGCCGAGGAAATTAAAGTTGACTCTTTCGTTTATCGAATTAGCTGAAATTTAAGTCAAATGTGTCGAATTCGGACGCCAGTATATCAATTTAGAATGACAAAAAATCCGGAATGACTAATAGCTTTTACACTATGGAGCATTTGTTTTGTAGTTGTCGCTCGTTATAATAAGAGATCTAAAAACCTTTACCAACGCATCGTTGACAAAACGTTGTATGCTGTCAGAGAAATAGTATTTTAGTAGTGAACACTTCCCGTGCGAAATCTAACCAGGTTTAAAAGGTTTCCCGAAAATTCTTTTTAATTTAACAACTGTTTAATATGACAATTGAGCTCTAAGTTTCCAATGTTCGCCTGCTGAGGCACATGTACTCCTTCAGCAGTAGCCATAAGCATCACACCGATGTTAGTAGAAGGAAATAATCTATTTTCAGCCACCATAATCCTCATTACAGTCTCAATCACCAGGCATTCACTCGTATTAATCGATGCTTTGGATGAATACTACGCAAAAAGGCATTCATTCCTATTAATAAACGCCTCTTTATTACCTGTGGGCTACCACAAAAGATCTTGTTAGGTCCATTTATAAGCCTCAAAAGAAGGGATCTGAAATTTTCACCATTATTGATTTACGACAGGATCTGTTACATGTCCAGCAGCAGGAAACAAAAGAATTGCACTACACCCCAATTTCCATTTTTCGGCCATTTTTAACGTGGTGCATATGCAATGAATTGTCGTCCAATCAAGAGGAAAAAAAAAACTTTGGCGGCGGCGTCTCGGCGGAGAAAGACTCAACGACATGACGACGCGATGCGATGCCAGCGCTTTATTTATTTGGAGCGACCTTGGTGTTTGATTGTTGAATACAAAGTATAACAAGCCGTTAACCTGATTGCGTGTATGAAAGCCCTTGTTAGCTACATATTGTGCTGCACTTAGAAAACACGGGCGACGTAAACAAGAGGTCTCCGGATTTGCGCGCCGTAAGACGCAGTGGGTGGGAGACCCTAACAAAATTATGCCCAGGAAAAAAATCGAGAGGGCCCCGGTTCCGCGTAGAACGTTGTATACATAAAGCTTTGCGAGCAAGGACGACGCTTTCCGATGTTGGACGAGTACATCCGAATTCGGTTACCCGCAAGTAGTCGGGCGTTTTCGTCGATATTCGATACTTTATCGCGAAGGCTGTATATTATGTGATCATTGAAGAGGAATTAATGGAAAACAATCAGCTCTATCTCTCTAGACAAGTAGTATACGCGTTTCAAAGAACGGATCGAAAATCGCACTTCTAACTTCTTCGTAAGATAGAGCAGTAAATGACCACATTAATGGTAAGATCTTGACGAGTGGTTTTCAAAAAACGGCGACAAAACAGGTAGTACTATTAGCGGTATCATCTATGGTTTTGACTCCTTCAGGAAATATTTAGGCCTAAAGTTTATTGGATTCACGCGCGAAATTTCAGATATTCAAAACCTCACATAAGCGCAACTAATAATTAAAATACCTAAAATAATTTTAAAAAATAGTAATGACAATAATAAAAAAAATATGATGCACACCAAATCTTCACGGCGGAACCAAAAACGTTGCATGCGGATTCGAATTTGATGGCAATCATATTCATGTTTTATTCCATAAAAAGAAAATACAACTGAGAAAAAAGAAACCACAGTCAAATGATTTTGCCGTAGTATTACCAGCAGAATGATTAAAAAAGGATTTCGATTTCTGCTCATAGTCAAGAGTATGTCTGACTTCAAGCTTCTCACTATGAACTCAGTCTGGCGGAATGTTTTCCATTTTCTAAAGATAGACCTATGATCAGTCATATTATTCGAATCGTATCGGTGAGGGCTTTCCACTGATGGGGCTGAACATAGGTCTACCTTGAAAATTAAGGAATCAGAACATGGTTTGGTTATTTTTCAAGATAGACCTATGTTCAGACATATAATTCGAATTGTCTCGGTGAGGGCTTTCCAATGATGGAGCTGAACATAGCCCAATCTTGAAAAATAAGGGGTCTCTACGTATTTTGGTTATTTCTCAAGATAGACCTATGTTCAGCCATATTTTTTCAAATGGTCTCGGTGAGAGCTTTTCAATGATGTGGCTGAACATAGGCCTATCTTGAAAAGTAAGGGATCAGTACGTATTTTCGTCATTTTCTAAGAAAAGCCTATGTTCAGCCATGTTTTTCGAATGGTCTTGGTGAGAGCTTTTCATTAATGGGGCTGAGCATAGGTCTTTCTTTAAAAATAACCTAAATACGCACTACCTCGTTTTAGTTGAACACCCTAAACAGGTATAGTCCTCCATAAACCGGGTGTTTTGTTTTCACTGTGTTCCATAGCATGAACACAACAAGCGTTTTTGTTTTCTTTTATGAGTGCAGACGCCACCGCGAAATCCGATTAAAACCAGAAGGGGCTTGTTCGACGTTTGCATTGGGGCAATCGAAAATAGATAGTGAGGAGCGCTGTTAAAAAAAATGACACCAGTGAAGACGCCAACACGATGGGGGAATTAAGAAAGAAACAAAGCAACGAAACGATCGGGTGAGGACAAGCTCCATGTCTCGAGATGATCCTTTGTCCAGATCGGCCGAACACTGGCGCCATAGTTACGCGACATCTAAACGAATTCTCCGTTGGTTTGCGTCGACGCCCCGCGTCGGCAGGTCCCCTCCCCCCTTCCTCCCTCGGCTTACGCCTCTCTCTATACCACCAAGTTTGGATTCAGTCACCGCGCCGCCGTGCCGCTGCGTTCACTGCACCGATGGCACCCAACAACCTTTTTTCTCTTCTCCTCCTTTTTTTATGGTCGTTTGGTGGGACCTCATGGCTGGCGACGGACCATTTAATTAACAACGACCTAAAGCCATCGCCATCATTCAAGTCGAGTGTCGCGAGTGGCTGGCCTAGCGATAAACACGCCGCGCCGCCGACTGGCGTCCGCCGACTGACGCGCCGCGTCTCGCCACGCAGCCGCGGCGAGAGGCAGAGGCCAGGGGCAGGCGCGGACCCAAGCAGAGCACCCAGCGCGCCATGAAAGCGTAAAGATACATAGCAAGTGGGACAACCAGCAAGCGCAACGACTTGCCAAATCTCCTATATATACATCAACAGTAGCCCTCCTTTCTTTGCTGACCGACCAAGAGGCTACTTGCCATGACCAAACTGGACTTTCGATATCCGACTAACGAGCCCTTCGTGGACAACCTTACTCCACCCAGACTTACTCATATTCAACGCCGCTTAACCTAAAAGACCGATAATTCGTTCAAAAGCGGGACCAGATGAACACCTCAAGTAAGAACATTTTTGGTTCAGGAGGAAAAAGACCCCAAGAATCGTCTTCTTAGGGTTCCGAGGACGATTAGTCGATCGTCTTTTTGCGCGATCAGTATCAAAGAGAGTAACTCCATTTTGTTCTTAGGATCCAAACTGAGCGACAAGAATAACACTCAACCCAAGACGATCACCTTTATGGAGAAATATCATATTATTGTTCTCAATACTACGACCGAAGTCTTTCATGAGGCACGGGCAGGAAGACGCCTAGCATTATATTAAAGCAAGGTACTTAACAGAAACAAGGCGGTCATATTATTAACAGAAACGTCTTCCCTTAACACGTTTCTCAATTTCAACCATCTTGGGGGTTCCTACATCGCATAACCTTCTATAAGGGCGTCTATAAAATTGCAGTCACTCACAGTATCTTGCTACCTCTGTTTCTGGCGTATTATTTTGGGTGCAAGCTGTTGAACAATTTTGTCACTATTCTTTTCTCATCGCTACGCTTTTAGGCTATGAGGTAGTTCTTTACCAAAAAAGCTTCTCGTTTTTTTGAAAAAAAGACGTGTAAACTAACAAGCTACGTCTGTGTTTCAATAGATAAGCCTAGCCTTACGTAACAGCGCCCCTGCCGGTGTCAAAGCACGGCACTGACCCATTTGTTTTTATTTCTCGTTCAATTGACACTTTATTCGCTATAAGAATAAAAACGTGCTTAATAAAACAAAATGAGATCCCGAATACAATGCAAATCGGTCCGAATGGTAAAGTACACACTCCGTGCCGTGGATAACTCAGTTTGGCACCCGGGGCGCATGCCGAAGGCATCGCGTAGTGGTGGGGATAGACCCCGAGCCCACCAGCCGAATACTTCCGAAGCTGAACCGTGGCGAGCCCGGCCGTGACTCCGGGGCGCACCGCGGACTCAGACACCCCGGTCGCACACTTTTTGACCCAGCCTGATTAAGGAAAAGCTATTTTTTTGGCACCTGACTTGCCACTCCAGTTCCTGGGGCACGCCTTTTCTTGGGAACAGTGGAGCTGTTGTGACAACTAAGAGGATTTATTCTGGCAGTTCAGCATGAATAACTGTGTTTGAGACAGAGTACAACGACCCGAATACCTAACAAACCGAGCCTGCATTATCTACCAATGCTAACTTATCGCAACTGTACCAGACAATATTTCGTTTATTACTCTTAATTACAATTAATATTCAAAATAAGTTTGACTAATAGCTCGGGCCGAAATGCACCTGACACTTTTGGAAAAAAAGAAAGAAAGAATTGGCCCACGCGGCCCACCTGACTCGAAACTAAACAAAAAAGTACACCGCCTCAAGCTAAAGAATACTTCGGCGCTTGGTGGAGAGAACGAGAGAAAGACAGCAAGGCATTTAAATAAAGTGAAATAAAACCAAGACAGATTGACTTAAAGTATTTTCCTCTGACTTGTTAGTGACATGTATTGTCTTGAAACAGGATGACTTTTGGACCGTTCTCTTATTATTCCTAGCTATGAACAGTAATAAGTCACAATTCATAGTCTTGTTAGCAAAAAGAAACACGCCTTATATCCAAGGATGGTTTGGTTGATCTCGAGACGCTGGTTAATACACTAGTTACAGAAAAGGATACCATGCGAGATAATAATAGCGCCAAACCTGAAGACATTAGAATCATTTACTAACAAGTGTAATAATACGTTTTTGAGCCTTTTGTAAAATCAATTTTTTAAGTTCCTGGTCTATATGATAATTTCGTCAGTCTCTCAACTCGAAGGTTTCCAACATCAAAACAAAAGGTCAGTTCTAGTCGCACGCCTATGTTAATAGAAGGGAGACTTAAACGCAAGGAAATTAACCTAATGCATCTTAAACGGGAGGTGACTTGAACGCATGGGAACCAACCAAATACATTTTAAATCGGGTAGCGTATAAAAAGTCACTTCGGAAAAAAAATCAAAAAAAATCTTGTAATATTAAAAAATTACTAGTCACCCAACGTTATAACCCTTAGCCAAAACGGCAAAGAAAGAAAATAAAAGTCAAAACGACCAGATTCATGGGGGTAAGAAACCCTACGGTGATACGAGTAGTTTGTGATGATCACATGTTTGTGGTGCAATAGCATGAAAGACGCGTAAAGCCAATCCTGCGTCAAAAAGCCACAAGTTCACAGTGTGCATCATGGCTACAAGTGACATCCTCCAAGTCTCGTGATGTCCTCATATTTCCACCCCTTCGGCATAAATAATACGTTCACTTTCTCCCCACCGTTTTTTTAGGTGTATTGGATGAATGTGTCGCTAAGTGGCAATCCAGTTCAGGGCAGAAGAATAAGTTTTTGCGACGTACATCGGCACTTCCTGTTGGCGGTACTATGATTATACCTCATCATTCAATTGAGCAGTGACGAAGAGAGTCGCGTGGCAAGCGTCGGAGCAAAGAGCGCCTCTGGGGCACGGCGACGCGAGCGTGAGGCGGTGTTGGCGGCACCAGGGCGGCACCATCGGTGCGGCGGCGGCACTGGTCCCATCGCTTACGGTGGCGTGGCGGCCATCGCTTATCCAATCAGGGCTGCCAATTGATGCAACTGCATTTTTCGCTTATCCTTGGCACACAACGACCAACATCCTGCTGGCACGCGGGCGGGGCACAGCAAGGGCTCAGCCTTCATTACCACTTGCTTACCCATATTTCACGACCTATTACGCTTTTTTAGGCTAATGTGCGTTGCACGCTTCATGTCATGCGTCGGGAAGTAGCCACTCTTCTCATACTTGGTACCAAACATCCAGGTAACCTCTTAGTTAAGTCATATCTGATATTCTCCCTTACAGTCTGTCGCAATCATTATGTACAGCGGACCACAAAAGTTATGATCCTTGCTTCCGTGAGTTTCTTATGGAAGGGTCGTGGCTTTTGTGGCCCACTGTACTCACAATCCGTTCCGATATGACTTTACTCGTGTTCGATGAGCCACCGGCGAGGTTGAGCGTCAGAGGCAACCAATCTGGGAAAGGGATGAGTTCCTAGACAAGCCGCGGCTTCTGACTTGCTGAATCCTGTTGCTCACCTTGACGTTCATCGAACACGAATAAAAGACCTTTAGCTGATGGTGAGCTCAGTATAAATCAGTGAAACTGACCGCTCATAAGTTTAAATATGCCGATTTCTCATCGAGATCAGGTCAGTTAGTGACTGATTGTACCATGATAGTGCACCCATGCACCCAGTTCAGAGATAGCGCATTTTTAAGGAATAGTGAGCTCCTAGTTCCTGTATAATTTTGTAAGGTTAAACGTCACTAACTGTAAGAGTCTCACTAATAGAAATATTATTAAAATCCTGGGAAACCAGTGAAATGTAACTACTGATTTTCCTCTGAAATTTCACTGTATTTTTCCCATGAGATTTTACTAGATTCCAGGAAATTCAACGATAGTTCCTGTGGCATCAGAAACGAAATGTCACAATAACTTTTCGGAAAAACTTTACTGGTTTTCCTATATTTTTTTGAAAATCCAGTAAGATTTCCTTCCCTTTCCCCTAAATTAAATATTACAAAATACCAGTGAAAAAAAAAAGGAATTCTTAATGGTACCAACAGTAAAATGTTACAACTCAACTGGTTTTTCAGTGAAATTTCAACATTTCCCAGCAAAATCTTACTCCAGTAAAATTTCTTAGGTCCCAAGCTTAAGCTCACAAAAAATACCCTTATTTTCTTTTCTTTTTTGGTGGCGTCAGTAAAGTGTTACAACTCTACTGGTTTTCCACTGGAATTTCAATAGTTTCCAGCAAAATCCTATAGTCCCGAAAAAAATTTAAAGCTCCAGCAAAATTTTAAGTCCCAGTAAAATTTCTCAAGTCCTAAAGTTTAAGCCCAGGAAAAATTTCCCTATTTCCTTTCCTTTTCTGTTAGCGGCGCCTTGTGGCTAATAATCCGGTAAGTTCTCACTGGCACTTGCTGAGAGTGTTTGTCGTTTCCTCGCGTGTAAAAATACTTCGCCCCTTCGGCGCGTCACTCCGGACTTTCCTCACTGGGCGAGTAGATTACTCGTAATGTGTTTGTCCCATGATGAATCCCGCTTGAGTCAAGTGGTCCACGCGCCACTTACGAAATCATGTGTGAGCGAAACTGCAAGGCAACTCACGTCGGCCAAACAGCTTCTTAACAGGACACTTCCTCGCACTAAATCGCTTTATTGGCCGCGGCCGGACCGCCCGTCTCCGCCGCCGCAGCATCTTTCAATTAAAGAGCCAGGAAGACGACTCCGTACCGCACTTCCTCACATTCAGCGAGATTTCTTCATACTACAGATCAATGCAGCAAACTCTCGCTTTCAGTGCGGAAGGTTAACAGTTTTTCTACCCCCATCGCGTAACTCACAAAGACACGTTAATCAGGTTAGTCCATGCCGCATAGTCAGGATTGTTGCGCATTGGCTACGACGAAATTTCCCCGATTTTGTCAAGTTTCCCAGGAAAAAAACAACAGATCCAGGATGTTTTAGTCAGCATGCCGTTAAGGAGTAAAGCGAACGATTACATTTTAAAGTGATATTATTTATAGCCTTCGATTGCTATAATACGCAGTAATTATTCGATTTTAACTTTTTTCTTGAAAAAATAATAATTAATAAAAAAAAGGTGAAAGACCAAAATAGTAAAATTGGCGATTTTGACGGAAAAATTACATATTTTTCCTGCAAAAATTCAAATTTCCCAATTTTTCCAAGGAAAAAATTTCCTAATTTATCCAGATTTTCCGAGTTTTTTAGGTGCGCAAAAACCCTGGTTCAGCCAATAATGCTGCTATACAGTTTTTGCTATCCTTGCTGTACGTGTAATATCAGAATTACTCCAGATTTAATTTCTCCTGAATAATCCACATGATGTCGCGACTGAATGTTCCTCAATGGTAAAACTTATCGTCACATGCAGTTTCTGGGCAGGCTCATGCGACCCGTCGATGCCAAAAGAGAGTGTCTCTCAAAACGATATTAAAGAGTAAATGCCATTTCACGTCTTCAGAATTTAGGCATGCAGTAGAGCGGAACAACAATAGAGCGAGGAAAAGGGCACTCAACACCCTTATCTAAGCTACTTTGTATTTTAATTAAGTTATTCTTAAGGATCAATTTTTGAACAACCATACTAATGAAAGGATCTCCTCGAGAGCTCTCAATATGTTCATAATTAAATAAATAATTTTTAAAAAAAACAAAATTACGCTCTTTACCTGTTTTACCGTCATACCCAAAACAGGTATGGGTGTACCTAAAACAGGAATTATTTTTCACTGTGATAGGAAAGTAAGGCACAGGGTAACTCAGCATACGGCACAAAATTCCGCGAAGGTGGGTTAGGTTAAGTTTAATTTGATTGAATGTGCCTGACTCCTCTTAGTGATGAAAGGTAGAACTTAAGGTTGAAATTGTGACCTGCAAAATTTACGGAGCAGACTAGCCTTGCGAATTTCGACATGTGCAGGATGTCGGGATTACGAGGTGCGATCTTAACTAACGAAAAACTAGGAAGCTCATTATTGAGGTAGCTTTTAACCATGGAATGAGGGCTCGTTAGAAGCAACACTTGGGCTAGCCAGAAGTTAATCAGACACACTTGCAGAAGATGTTTGCCATAATTCAAATTGGCGAAGATAACTGGATTGAGTCTGAAAAGGGAACATAATTAAGTTTAAGGAAACGTGAGCGAGCGGGCGCGCGCAGTACTTTCTCGCGTGCACTCCCGCGCGTGAGCGTAAAAGCGCGCGAGCGTAACGCCCGCGTGAGCATCAGCATCACGCTCGCCTTTGCCAATACTTCTTCAGCGCAAGGTGAAAAAAGAGCAAAATGAACGAGGTGAAGCATTCATCGTCACACGTAACTGCTTCCAGAGATTTCCTATAAAGCTAAAAATATTTTTTTTACGCGTTTTCAAAAACTAAACATCAATAAGTATAGAACGAATCAAAAAGTCAGTCTTGGGTTTATGTCCATTATCTTATTTCTTGAAATGCAGTTAGCGGACCGACCCGCTGACCGGGTAAAAATGCTCCACAACCCTATTTTTTTTTTCTAGAGCGATTAATAAAGTTTATATTTTACTGTACTTGGAAATATCATTAGGGTGATTTTGGGGCAAGTGCGACAGTTTCGAAATCACGCAAAATGCAAATTTTACAAAAAATTATGCAAAATTTGTGCATTAAGATGTATTTGTCTTAGCTATTTCCACGGTGACCCCACATTTGCTACATCTGTTTTCTTTTGTACAGATAGACTAAGGTTTGCCTAAATCTAGTTTTTGGATAAAATCTCTCCATCAAATCCAACTCTAGAAAAAAAATAATAATAAATAACACCTTTAAATTGAGCGTTCTCCTATAAACCCCGTGTACTTTACCTCAATTTTAAATCTATTCTGTTCAGTATTTAGCGCGGTGACACCCAACGATGCAATATTATGATGTGTCTTGACATAGGGAAGGTTTTTTGACTAGGTTGGCTTATGACTGTCCATTTGACCTAGGTCGTTACCACCTTAAGCCAGTCGAACTCGGCTCTGGTAAATTTAACTTTTTCCGTCGAAAAAAAAAAACAGAATTTTTATAATTGCTTCTGACAGGAAAACAATTTAGACATCTGATGACCTTTGAAAAATTTAAGTCATCGGGTCTTTAAATATTTGTGAAGAAAACAAGATATAGCCTCCGCTTAAAGGCACCTGAGTAATGAAGATGGTATGGAGAAGGGGCGGGAGTCGAAGTGATTCATTTCCTCCCCTGATCCTCGTCCCCTTCCTTTTTACACCACACCGCCTGATTTTTTGTGAGTTAATTAAAGACCTTAGTTTCATTGTTTCAAAGCATGTGACGTCATACTTTCCCTTTCTAAAGATAAATTTACGTAAAATTAGTCGATAGCCCCCTCGCTGGCCAAAACTAAAATTTCAGGGTCGAAATCCATCTTCTATTCCAGCCTAGTTAAACTTTTCATAACTTCATGGCAATTAAAATAATCGTGCGAGTAAAAAAAAGGACGTGGTTTACGATTGGGTTAGATGTCTTATGCCTCGCTTCGTTGTCGTTTCGCTTGGCTGTCCCTGATTGGAAGAATAAAGGGTTTGGCCAAAGATCTGTACTAAATCGTGATTGACCTACGTTTATCTTGGGAACTAAGCTGAGAATGTGTTACTGGTGTTCCAACAAAGGCAAAGAGCTATCCAGATCTGGAACTGTATTTTGATTTAAATTGGGGACCAAACGATTTAATTTCACTGCGCTTAGAACCGCTTACTCTATTGGTATCAATAACAAACAGCGATATTATGCCATATTAAAAATAATGCATCGCCACGCAGTATTAAATAAGCTGTTAGTAATGGTCGCTTCTTGTTTCAAGGTTCCAATCAATTCATTTCCCCCTGCGGATCTCCTTATCAGAGAATTTAGGAACAAATGGCACATTTAGGTCTCAAAGGAATGCCCAATTTATGATAATTTAGGCACGCACAAAATTCATCATAAAGGACGAAGAGCAGTAACTGCCCCTCCTCCCTTAAAAAGACCTGTCGGATTTGCTGAATGTATATCTTGTTTATTTATTCATTTTTTAATTATTTTTTACGATTTTGATATTGTCAGCCAATAGCTCTCCAATCAAAATAATGGTGCCGCCTAACGAGATATTACGTGTAGGCCTAAGAGTTGGTCATATCGTTTTTACTATAGTAAAAACGAAAAACACATCTTATAAGATGTGTATAGAGGTGGATTTTTTTTCCGAACCAACCGCTAGACAATAGGAGAAGTTTTATGGACCGTCATTCAAAATTCAGACGTAAAACAGAACATGTGAACTAAAGGCTGGATGTATCAGCTCTACAGCGCCCGCGCCAAGTTCGCACGGTTCAACATAACGGAATTAGTTGTGAAATATCACACAATTAAAATGTCATTCGCATTTGAAAGAGCCGTCAAATGCGATCCAATTAAACGCACGTCGTTAGCATCAAGAAATGCCGTCTTCACCGCGATATTTCGCATAAAATATCCCAAGAGCATTAAAAATATTTATCTAATAACTCGATTACGTGAAAATCTCTTCGGCTACGAGCTCCAATCAATTGAATGGGATGAGCCAGAAAAGATGGAAAATGTTTCCAGCAAAATAAAAACTTAAAAGACCCAAAAATATGCCTACCTTGGAGATAATGCGGTAGCCTTTGGATAGACCTCGTGAATGTTAAGAGGGTAGGTTTGAACATACCTTATTGATATCGACTTGTAAGAAGAGAAAGGAAAGCAGGTCACTCCGAAAATATCTCACCTGTCTAAATTAGACCAAGGTCAAAACAGTTTCCCTGCCTAGTCAAATCCTATCGTGCCGCCGTGGGCTTGCATGATTCGAAACAAGTAAAATAACGATATGAAGTTTCTTTATATATTTGAAATCAAAAGAAACAAAACCAGGGGGTTCAACAAAATAGGTGCAAGCCTTCTCAAAGCATTTTCACGGACACAAATCCGTTTTTTAACTTGCTTTCCGCCCTCAGGGATCTCCAAGAAAACGGTACACTGAAGCCGATTGTGGGGGACCGCAATCAAAACATAAGGTTAGAATTAGAGCACACGAAGAAGCTAATTCTACCTGGGACAAAAGTACGGGTTTCCGGAATCACATTTATCAACGGTAATATCAGTTCAGGAAAAAGAAGCGAGAGCCACCTTGATGCTGCAGATATCTTGGACCAAGCAGATAGTACAGTTCAGAGAAAACGTAAACAATAACAGACTACACTGAAAGTCTTTAAGGTCTACTCACCGCTAAAACCGCCCACATTTCGTAGTAGGTAATTTACTACAAAATACATAGTCAATCACACTCAACAGAAAACTCGACGGTATACCAAATTCAGCCTCAGTTATGAAAACAGGCGAAGAGGTTAGGTTGATCGCCCGTTGCGCGGATTCGATCACAGCAGCACTGTCTACGCTCCCAATAATCCACAACACTAATGTTCCTCAACACAACAATCACTTAGACACTTGTTTATGGAAACTACTGCACTTTGAGAGCAATAATTACTAGAAAAAGTGTGCATTTAACTCGATGTGACAACACCCGGCCGGTCAGCCTACGGTAGCAGGACGAAGAGAGGTGAAAGCGAGAAGAAGAGAGGGGACACGAAGAGGGCGCTTTCGGCGGCTCTGCGCTTCTCGCTGGGTTCCGCCGCCTGCTATAAATATCAGCTTTATGTTTTGCTGTTGCCAACTTCAAGGAAATAAAATCAACTAGTTCGTGCGGCGGCTGCCCTGCGTTTTTATTTGTAGAATAGGCCGTATAAAACAGCTTTTCACAAACTGTGTTTACAGACCATATTGTTCAGGCTACATACTGAAAGTCAATTAGGGAGGAATCATTTATTGCCTCATTCGACTGCCGTTTTGCGAAGGCGGCAAAGGGCTGGGCGCGTGATGTTTGAATTACTTTTGTTTTACGGCCATTTAGTTTGTTCTTGTAAAGGGAAATTCTTGCAAAATAGACGTTATTAGAAACGAATAACCTGAATAGTAGTGCTTAATTATTACACTAAGCTGTCATCCTGGGTTAGGTGACGCTAAATAAAGTTCGGTTAAATTCGGTTTTATGTAAATTTAATAAAGCAATCATTTCGTGACTTTTGGCCATATTGTGTAAAAAGATTGTTTTATGCATGATAATGATGTTGGCAATTATTGTAGAAAGACGTTGGCGATATTTTCGCATTGTGCGGACATTTTTCACCTGGTAATTGGTTACATTTCTGTGTTATTATTAGACAACTTGCATTCAAAACAAGATCGCATAAAAACGCAGCCACAGGACTCATTAAACCCACTCAAATATTTCTCGTGTAGGCACATTTTGCAATAAAATGAGACTGTCATTAAATATTGTTCTTAACTACCCAGTGGTATAAAACACAAGGAATCAAACTTTAAAAAAAATGGCTGTTATCGGTACCTTTTATGGCGATGTATTTTACTCTGTTTTCTTAACCATTTGTAGTAAAGCGCGCTGGAACGTTAAATATTTAAAGTGGTAAATGAAAGCAAAGGCGCCGTCGCTATTGGTCAGTTGAGGATACCGGGAGGGCGGACAGACGGACAGACGCGTATGGCGCACCGCGGGCGGGACAAGGAATTTTCAAGAAGACGCCTAAAGCTGCGGCTCCCGCCTGCGGCGGCGGGCATGGCGGCGGCGGGCTTGGCGGCGCGGTACGGCGCCCCCAAAGTTTGTCCAATTCAGAAGGCCCGTGCCTAAGTCTTGGGTATCGTAGAGGTTCGAATGAGCGGTTTCGTAGGCTAGGCATGCCCCTTTTCGACCTTTCTCTCACCGGCCGCCGCCGCGCTGCGATGCAAGCGGCTCGGCGCTCTCTGCTCCACGACCTCCAGCGAGCCCGTCCGTCTACCGCCCTAGTAATACACCACCCAATGACCACCGGCATCGCAAGCGCCCGAATAAATACCCACAAGGTACCTTCCCACATGGGAAATACCTATCTACTTGCCGACTCAAATTAGCTTGCTTAATAACGTAACCTTTGTTACAGTATCTGCAGTGCCTTGCTGCAATTTAAAATTGCGTTCGGATCTTATTGTAGGGTTCTATTTTTTCTTAAGAATGCCTTGTGGAAGATTACTAATTTTCGGCCCTTAATAATCAAACCATCATTGTATCTATACTGCCGGGTCGCAATTAAAGATTGCTTTCATGATCAAACATATCGAGATTTCCCCCCGTTTTTTTCTAATAGGCAGACGAATAGTTTTGGTTTGATAGGCTTACAAACCTTATGTTTTTGTTATCTGCAGTGTCTGACTGCAGTTTATAGTTTTTCGATGGCAATATCAGCCTAATTTTTTTCTAAGCTCACCAGTATTTAGAATACCTTGCTGAGGAAGAATTCAACAATGCCAATTTTCGGTCACATCAAAGGCTCTTCTTACTAATAAGGCACCAGCTAGATAACTCTTGCCACTTTCTGGGAAACCAAATTTCGAGGATCAATGACCTATTTTTCAAGGTCTCTACAAAACTTTTGAGACTTCTAATATAACCATTCGAAGCGATATGAAAAATCTTGGGGCTGAGTATTAATACTTAATATTTCATATTATCAGTCGATGCCCAGGAGAGACGTGCGAATACCAGTTTTTCCCCACTAACTAAAGTGTAAGTTGTAGGAATCGAATCAAATTGGATATCGAATAGTATTTACCTCAAATCCAGCCATGAGAATATTGAGCTATTCGAAGTTCGACCGAATAGACCCTTCTAAGAAAAATCGCCTTATTTATCTCCACCTAACGATTGCCAGCTGCCAAATACCCCATTTTATTTTGATTAAGAATTTACGTACTTATTTTAAATACGATTTTAGAACTTCCTTTTCTCTTCGCTAACATTTCTTTCGAAGTGTATCTTGAACATTACAAAAAATTAACTGACTACGCCCAGCTTAAAGAAAATCGATATTCTACGCTGACAATATGTTTTCGATAATCATCACTGTTTTGCTATCGATATTTTACCACGCAAATGCTATAATTATATTATTCTTTGGTGTAAAGAAAATTCAGCAAGAAATATTTACTTATGAAAATTCAGACAAAGAATTCAAAAGGAATAGCAAATGATTATAAAAATATAATATGAATAGTCCTAGGCCTCTCTTATGGCGAAACAAATTCTACGAGACTGATTTTTCTTTGTCTTTCAAGTACGCTTAATGCCTAACACTTAACAAGCAACAAGTCGCAACTTTTGAACTTGACTGTACTCTTGAGAGTGTATCCCTTAAACGTCTTAACTTCGTGGGTACGCTGAGCCTCCTGCCCGCAGGTGTAGTTTGACGTAGGTTGTTGATTAGAAGCCGAGCTCATACATCTCTGTTTCATCTACAGACACAAATGGTCACACGTTTATAAATAGATTTTTTATTCCTGAGTATGTATGATCCTGCGGTGTGTTGAGCTGCATATTAGGTACTCCGTGATGAAAAATATGCCACATCGATACCTATCCCCAGCAAGACTGTGCTGTAAATTGAAGGGGGGCCCGTATTTTTTTGTCATAAGGCGAACTGTTTGAAACTGTCTGAAAAGGATAAAGGATAAGTACTTTAAGTCCCCAACCTTACATAACCTGACAAAACCTATTCTAACCTAATCTTCAAGTACAGAACGACTCGTCCTGTCCTCATAAAGGTAAAGGTCGAGATTTCAAAAAACTTCATCGTGATTATATGGTAGACCTGTACGAAAGTTATTGTTCACCAAACAGTCAAAAACAGTGAGTGACCTATCGGAGATAAAAATAAAAACATATTACAAAGAAAAAGAAGATTTTTCCAGTTATATTTAAGATAGAAAGAGATATCGATAGAAATTTCATAACAGCAAACAAAATGTGCGGAATTTCAATAAATCACAGAC
>Ga0058701_10000943_pt1 | contig 19984 bp, 11 predicted proteins | sample AgamicOrMae_FD_97039 | JGI IMG/M metagenome (GOLD analysis project Ga0058701, IMG submission 97039) | Agave microbial communities from Guanajuato, Mexico - Or.Ma.e | ecosystem: Host-associated > Plants > Phyllosphere > Phylloplane/Leaf | place: Guanajuato, Mexico | collected 2012-06-04
GCCTGCAATGTAGAATATTTGCTCCTGTTCCGCGTGCATGTTTTTCACATAATCTGATAGAGATGTCCAACCATCAGGGCCTGTCTTAGAACTATGGAACCTCAGTAATTTGGCTATCCTATTCCTGTTCGATTGATCTTCGATCACACCCAGCTTCAAATTAGTACTGAACTCTTTCCAGAAGTCATTGTACTTGTTGTCATCAATTTTCTTAATCATATCTAGTGTTTTTCTGACCAGTTTCTTCTTAATTACTTTAAGTAGTTTGTGTTGTTGCAAAGTCTCACGGCCTACATTTAGGGGTAGGTCATCACTATCCACCACACCCCGGACGAAGCCTAGATAAGATGGCATGAGATCGCTGAAATCATCACTGATGAAGACTCGGCGAACATACAACTTGATGTTGTCACTCTTAGAGCCATACTTGTTGAACGACTCTGAGGGCTGGACCTTTGGGATAAATAACAACGACTTGAACGTTAGCTCACCTTCGGCCGTGAAGTGGGTTCTAGCTATCGGTGCTTGATGATCACGTGTTATCGACTTGTAGAACTCGTCATATTCTTCGTCGGAAACTTCACTTGCCTTTCTCTGCCAGATTGGCTTGGCGACGTTGATTCTCTCCCATTCATAAACTGTTTTTTCGACCTTCTTTGTCTTCTTCTTCTTCTCACCATCAGCTGCCTTCTCGTCGACAGCATCCTCCTTTGGCTTCTCATCTTTCACGCTATCGTCATCCTCAGTCTTCTCGTCTTCGAGTGGAACCTCTTCAGTGACGGTCTTTGACACATAGAGATAGATTGGGAAGTTGATGAACTGGGAGTACTTCTTTATCAGGTTTTTCAGAGTATCCTGCTTGAGGAAATCCTTTGACTCGTCCTTGAGATGTAATGTGACCACCGATCCTCTCTTGAGACCATCACTTCCGTCAACTCTATCCTCATCTTCGGCAACTTTAACGCTGAACTCGGTAGAGTTGGACTCCCAGACGTGTTCGACTGGATCCTGATCTGATTTGCTGCGGACTGAGACTTTGTCAGCTACCAGAAACGATGAATAGAAGCCAACACCGAACTGTCCGATCAAGTCGTTTAACTGTATTTGATCCGGGTTTTCAAGACTTTTCTTCAGAAAGTCACTGGTACCAGACTTTGCAATAGTTCCCAAATTTGTAATGAGCTCCTTTTTCGTCATTCCTACTCCGGTATCCATTATATGTAGAGCACTCCTGGCATCGTCAGGCTTGATCCTGATCTCGAGATCGCCCAAAGAGTCGAGAGTACTCTTACTGGTCAGTGCTAATACTCTTATTTTATCTAGCGCATCACTTGCATTGGAGATCAGTTCTCGGAGGAAAATTTCTTTATTTGTGTAGAGGGAGTTAATGATGAGTTTCATCATCCTAGATACCTCCGCTTGGAAGGCATGCTTTTCGGGAACCTCATCATCTTTGGAATGAGTGGTATGTATCAGGCTAGCGGCAATGCCGAATAATAGAAACAATGACAGACTCGATCTCAGATTGAATCGCATCTTGTTCTGGTTGAATAGTGTAATTTGTTCCTATATTAATAAATAAATAAATATATTTTCACAGAACGAATATCCTAGAAAGTGGTGATGAGAAGAAGGATGTCTGCGAAATAAATCTCGACAGTTGCGTGCAAACTATACACGTAAACCCCGGTGTGTTGGAAACTTCTGGATTCTCGTACACACGAGGTCGCTTATGCTGACTCGCCATTAGGAGAATCAACTCTGCGGCAGTCGTTACGTGTTTCTGAGGTTGCCACGCGAGGCTTCAGTGCAGACGTCATGGTGCCCAGTAGTCTGCTTTCAGGTTGCCGCCTACAAATGATCACAATCAGCGGTCAATTTGAATGTGGGAGTTGTTTCAACCATCATCCACATCCGGTTCCTCGAATGGAGCCATCTCGATACATCAATGGACATCTGAAGTGATGTAATGCAGCCGAAAAGGCGCAAGGAGAACTTTGATTCGGCACATGACTGATGTGTCGTTTGGACAAGGTCAAACATTGTGGTCAGTTTCAACTCGAATGCTTCTCAACTGGCTTTGCTCCCGATCTGTTGGATGGTAGTAACTACAAAATCGAACTCTCTCTCTGGAAAAAGGGTACAACTTTGCAACAATCCAATTGTTGCATTGATTCAAAAGCTCAGTTTGCTCTTTTTTGACAGATCACAATGGACGATCGATCTGTCAGCCACACTAAATCCAGCCTGTCACGGCGAGTCGGGGTGATAGTTAACCTCTCATGACGCTCAGCTAACCTTAGGGAAGTTGAACTCATCTGCTCATTCGAGTTGCACCGAAGGTACCTGGAATTCCGGCTTAAATCAGTCGTGTCATGCTCATGATGATACGCATTACATGGAACCAGTGGGTTCGGATGATTTTTCATTTGCGACTATCCCACAAGCAACTGATCACCAAAATGGTCAGATAGAAAAGTTCCTAAACTGTAGACTTTCGAAGGAAGTCTGGTTCGTTTTCTAAGAAATCCTCGCGATTCTCTAAAAGAATATCACCTCCAAGATGGTCCAAGTACCAGACTCCTTCCCCACGGGACCCAGTCTCTTTTTTGTTTTCGTCGTCATATCGTGTGCAACTTCAACATGGTGCCTACCAAACATCAGGATCCAAGTCAACAACGAGAACCTCCAAATGCCACCCTACTTGTTGGAAGCCTCGCGACAGGTCGAGTCCAACAACTCGATCGCAACTAATCATTCCACAACTCTGGAGCCAAGTTTGTCCAGAACTCAGAACGAGATCGCGCCTGATCAAGGCTCAATCAATACACTTGGCTCGACAAATGGCACTGTCGATGATGAAGACTCTGTGTCCATGGCGTTCGTTGATGGGCATTCGGCTGAGAATCAGCCAATGATGGGGGGTTTCAGCGAGATAAAGGACGAAACACTGGAGGAAATGCTCGATCTGGAGCCAGACTCAGTGTTGAAGTTGTCGCCTGACAAGATGTCTGAGTCTCTCTCACCGCAAGACTACGCTAAACTGCGAGATCCAATGCAGAACAAGACCACGATCATCATCAAACAGCAAGAGCAACAAGGCGAGAGGAAACCCATTCCGGAGCCCATCACTCTCACTTCTGCGCCCACAGTGATAATAAGAAAACCACAACTGCCAGTGACTAGCTCCCACCTGAAGCGACCCGCATTCTCTCGCATCATCGATCCCGAGGAGCAGGCTTCCAGGATGGCAAGCTCACTGGGGAGCGGGACGAGAGCACAACTGGAGCATGAGGATGAGGCAGCCCTTGTGGCGAGCTCGGCTTTTAGCAACTCGAATGGGCCCAAGAGCAGGGTGCCGGCGGGCGAGTCTACCGAAAAGGGTCCCGAAAATAAGGCGGTCCAAGAGTTACCTGATACCCTTGAGCCCAGCCAAGTGATGCCGGGCGTGAGCAATGCCTCGCTGGTTCCGGCAACAGTTACTCGTGATTATGGAACAAATTCGCGAACTCGTATCACCCTCGGCGGTGGCTACGTGAGGAACAAGCTTCCGCCATCGGTCGATCCGACGTCGAGCGAGTATTCCGACCAGAGTTATAAACCATCTAAACAGGCGATCGACCGGCCTCAACCTGAGACAACAACTGAGCCGGAAAAGACCATTCACGAGAGCTCGCGTCTCATTGAGGTGCCTGAAAGGATTGTGTTGCCGACGAGTGTCTTCTCGCAAGACAAAAATTCCCCCCATCAACAGCAACAAACAACCATCATGGGCGACAAATTTCTCCTCATTAACGTTACAACAACTTCGGTTGACAAGAAACCGCAAAAACCTCTCGGTAAACTGGATTCGAGATGTCCAAAGACTGGGACGACCACTCTGGAGCACGAAACTGCTTGTGATAAGTATTATTTCTGCGAGGATGGACACATAACTGAATACATGTGCCCCAACGGATTGTTGTATGGTCAGCGTAATCCAGTGAAGGACTATTGTGTCCACAGGTGGGAGGCTGTTTGTGGCGAGAAGACTGTTCCAAATCCAATCAGTTCGCCTGGTTGCCGTTGGCAATGGGGTATCTTTGGTGTCCAGGGGTCGCCACGATGCACACCAGACTTTTACGAGTGCCAAGAGGGTCGATTCGAGGTGCGCAAGTGCTCCATCGATGGCCAGGTCTATGATGATAGGACAAAGTCGTGCAAATTTGCTGAACAGGTTGGCTGCGCCGAAGGATCGATTGTCGACTTCAAGTGCCCACCGGACGACCAAGGAAACACCTATTGGCCGTTTCCCAGATACTTTCTCAACGAAAGGGCCCTCATACACTGTGTCAATGATAAACCGGCGATAGTGCGTTGCAGGGACAACGAGAGAGTTGATCCAGAGCATCTGCACTGCGTCCAAGTAAAGTCTTGAAGGCAAATCGCATACGGTTGACAGAGGAGTCAGCCTATCCCAGTGGATCATGCCCGGTCTAACCTTCACATGCATGGTGAACAGCACCTGAGGAATAATTCTTTGGTACTGTTAATAAAACACTCCTAATATAAACGATATATTATATGATCAATCTTTCATAAACTGTCAGTTGACGTTGGTCATTCATATGTCCCTCATAGGGTCCTTTCAAACTCATCAACGGCAGCAGCATCCTTTTGTCACGCAAAGATACTATGCTTCAGGTGGTCATAGGGCGAACGGCGATAAGAAACTGATAGGCATTGGATCTCACTCTTTCATTATCGGAGTTTACCCTGGGAAATCGTCATACTCATAGGTTTGTTAAGCTTTCGGTGCAACAAGCCTCCAGGCTAGACTCTAGCCGCTAGAGGTATACAGCGCGTTGCAAAATTCCGTCATTGCTTTTGCTTAGCTAATAGCGTGGGGGTGCGGTGCGTCAGCCTTCTTGCTAGTTCTTGTGCAGTCGATGCATTGTTTACGAAAATTCTAGATTTCATTTTTCATTACACAGCACTTTCCAATCAACATTCTCTCGTGACTTTTCAATTAACCATCTCGGACACGTTACTCAAGTCGATAACTATTCCAAATAATACAATAATGGGTAGCATCAATAAGAGCCACACAGAACCCGACGGGGGTCTACTATTGTTCAGTGGAGAATTGATCCTTCTTTATTGTGACTCTGTTTCTTGTGAGATTGGAGGCAAGGAATCGGTAAGTACATGAACCCTGAAACATCATGACACATACATTTCAACCCTCTCTGAATCTAACAAACTCTTCTTCTGAATTCTTATCCTCCATCCAGTTTAAAGGGCGTGTCTACTTGACAACTCACAGACTTGTTGTTATCATCACACCTTTTCGCCCGAATGCCCCAGTCAAATCATTTTGCGCACCATTCTGTGCAATAACCAAGTGTGGTGTTGAGCAACCAGTTTTCGGGGCAAACTATATTGAAGCAACAGTGAGAGATGAGACGGATCCATCAAAATCCTTCAGCTTTAAGCTGAAATTCAGCCGTGGAGGTGCAATCGAGCTGGCAATGGCAATGAATCGTGCAGTTCAGGTCGTAGGTCGAACTTTCAATCATTCGATGCCACCTCCACCAGCTTACACGCCATCTCCCAGCGCTCAGTATTACCAGGCACCACCCACTGTGTATGCCCCTGGTTACAACAGCGGCATTCAGTTGCCTACCCAGCAATTTCCAGGTAATGTTCGCTACCCACAAGACGTTGTACCTTTGATCATTCCGGTTGTGATACCTCTGTGAATGTGACTATTTCGATATTGGAGTTCTACCACTATAGTGATTAGGGCATATGTCAGGCTACGAATTTGGCCCACGAAAATAAACTTTTTCTCAAGGGTAGCTCGTACTAATTTGAACCATCCAACCGTATATCTTTCTGAAACACCCACAGATCAACCCCCAATCGGATTCATCTATGCCAGCGAGGCGCCGCCACCATACCCCGGGCTAGGCGGCCCTGGAGGAAACCCAGGTCAAGCAAACCCATCTGCCTATCCTCAACAACAGCAACAGTATCCTCAGGCCGGTTATCAAGGTTACCCCGCTGCTCAGAACCAGCCAACGAACCCAGGATATCCTGGACAGCAACAGCAACAACAATGGGGAGGCTACCCAGGGCAGCAACAGCCCCCAGCTCAGCAGCAACCACCGGCTCAGCAACAACAGTGGGGCTACCCCAACCCAGGGGCACCACCTGCTGCCGGCATGCCAGAGGGTCAGCCCGCATACCCACAGCCAACTGTCCCACAACAGCCGGCGTCATCATCTGGCTACCCTAATCTTAGCGGAGTTGCTGGATATCCCGCACAAGGTCAACAACAACAGCCCCAGCAGCCTGGCCAGCAGCAAAGCGGGCCCTGGCCAACAGCTCCTTCATTTAACCCGAATTGGAGTGATGAAAAGAAGAACGCATGATTGCAACCTTGGCTCTTGAAACAGTTCTCATCATCAGTCTAGACAACTTTGATTCGTTCGCTTGGGGCCTGAAGATTCGTGCGATGTTAAACAATAAATCATAGCAACTGTTGACAAGGCGTCTTCTGCACTAGTATAAAGATCTCTTAGTCTGACACCCATCTTTCGTCTATCATCAAACGCATAGCTTTGCGATGGAATGCCGTTCTGCGTTATCTGTTACGAGGACGAATCGCTATGAACCATGTAAAGCATTGAAGTGAACAGGCTCCACATTTCTATCTTTCTCTTGTAGAAATTGGATGATAAATTCTAGTGTCTAGGATCTGACATTCCTCGATCATTGGGATGGTCAGTGATGTTATCAGTCTTACAAGGGAGAAGAGTAGATTTCACAGATCTAGGTCGCCAGACTCACGCTTAATCAGTCCAGATTGCTGGATGATTGACCAATGATTGGCTTTGCGCGCTGCCCGTCCGATTGCACTCCAACAGCGAGTAAACAAACAGCATCTGAGGCTTGTACCGCTTTCATTGATCATCGCACTGCCCAGTTTGTTTACAGTTTGTATTTTCACTTGCTAAAAGTTATCTCTAGTGCCGCCCGCTCTTGCAACGGTTCTTGCCAGGCCAACTTTTAATAATTCAAAAAAGATATAGCCCACTTCTGGTATCATGAAGTTATTGAGGATTACAGCACAAATCTTAGCCTCTGCACAACTCAGTCCATTCCAACATGTAACCAGAAAAACTGTCACTGGTCTGAGGACCATGTCCACTCTCAAGCAGAATCTGGCTGCCTCCTCTGAGACGTCTATACCGTTGACTATGTTCAGCGACGAGGAGTTAGCCATGAAGGAGACAGTTTCGAAACTCTCCCGGGAGAAATTTGCACCGTTAGTCCAAAGAATGGACGAGAATTCGAAGATGGATCCAGATGTTGTAAGATCATTATTTGATAACGGCCTGATGAATATCGGCGTAGATCCCAAGTATGATGGTGTGGGTGCCTCATATTTCGCTACGATATTGGCTATTGAAGAATTGGCCAAAGTGGATCCCTCCATAAGTGTCATGGTTGATGTACATAATACACTCTTCAATGAAACTCTGATGGTTTACGGCACCGAAGAGCAGCGCCAGAAATATCTACCCCGATGCGCCGTTGATTTGATCGGTGCTTTCGCTCTCTCCGAGACAAATTCCGGTTCGGACGCTTTCGCTCTCAAGACTTCAGCTCGAGAAGATGGGGATAGTTACGTAATCAATGGGTCAAAATGTTGGATCACGAACTCAGAACAAGCAGGTGCTTTCATCGTGTTTGCCAACGCTGATTTCTCAGCTGGTTACAAGGGCATCACTGCATTCTTGGTTGACAAACAAACTCCAGGCCTGACCATTGGTAAGCCGGAGAATAAACTGGGTATTAGGGCCTCAAGTACTTGCCCATTGATCTTCGAAGATGTGCGTGTTCCCGCTAGCAATATCGTCGGAGAGTTTGGTAAAGGATACAAGATTGCAATCGAGACACTCAACGAGGGCCGTATCGGTATTGGGGCCCAGATGTTAGGCCTAGCCCAGGGTGTTTTCGACCATGCAGTCAAATATACATTAGAGAGAGAAGCGTTCAAGCAGAAAATATTTGACTTCCAGGGTATGCAGCATCAGATCGCCGAGGTTGCAATCAAGATTGAGACAGCTAGACTTCTTGTTTACAACGCTGCCAGACTTAGGGAAGCTGGACTACCCTACGTGAAACAAGCTGCAATGGCCAAATACCATGCAGGTGAGGTGGCCGTTTACTCCTCCAACAAGGCTATTGAATGGATGGGAGGCGTCGGATTCACAAAGGATTATCCGGTAGAAAAGTATCTACGTGACTCTAAGATTGGCCAAATATACGAGGGAACGTCGAATATACAACTGAACACAATCGCCAAGATTATCAAAAGTGAAATGATGAGCCAATAATGACGCATCGAACTTGCATCGATAAAATCAACCCCCGACGACGTCGGCAAACATTTGGAGAACCATCCTTTGTAGGAGGTTTCTCAACCAGTGCAAACATAAGCACCATCAACAATCCGTGATATTTTGTTTCTCGATCTCTCTCTTCCTCAGTTATCCGCTTGGTTTTCATTTCAACCCGCTTTCAGAGATATGGTAGAAACGAAAGCAACAGGTTTATTGATCAGATTCTTTGTTGCTGTTGTGCCTGTTTGAGATTTTTCGCAAACGTATCTCTAAGTTTTTGCCTATCATTGCGTATCATCGCAAACATGGACCTCTTGCGATCGTACTCTCTTAATTTATCAATCACATTCAGCGCTGTAGCTGTTGTGACACGAAGATACTTGTTTTGCTGCTTTCCCATGTCCGACATGTAGGTGGAGTAGTCCTCACATAAGAATAAGTCGCATAGTTGTCTCAGCTCAGCAAATATCATCTGTAGATCGCCCTCATTGAATCCTTTGACAGGATCAGAGCCAGCAAAGCATTCACATTGCATCAGATCTAGATTGAACTGCTGGAGGCCACCCATTGATAAACTCTTGACCTCGTCAGAGAGTAACAATTCACGTAGGGACTGGGCGATGTGCTTACAAGCGGACATGCAAGCACCCTGGGCGAGTGGTTGCGGTAAATTTGTGAACGCCTGGAAGGTACTCTTCAACCACGCAATAAGATCTATAATGTAACTGCTTGCTGTGCCTGTTGCTTCGACTACTGTCCAATCATAATCAGCTAAGCTCAAGAACTCATCAATTTGATCATTCAATTTTTGGAAAATTTGCGACTCGGCTTCGGCACGAAGATCCTTGAACATTGACTCGCCTTGTAATCTGATTTTAGAGGAATTCGCCTCATCGGGGCTATCTTCGAGACCGGACAGTGACTTACTGACCTGGTATGTGATATGTTCATCGAGATACTGCACTTCATTTGCAAGATAGTTGGTATTGATAATAATTTGTATAAGTTGCAACAACTTGAGACTAGAATCATTGATCAAAGCAGTCAAGCAGGCGCCTAGCTTTCGTGAAAGTAATTCATTCGTAGCTTTTCTGACCATATTTTCCACCTCAATTCTGGGCAGGTTCAAATCTTGTGAAAATTTCAATGATTCTTCAATAAAATTTCTCACTTCATGGCAAATTTTTGGCACAAATTGTGAAAATGGAAGCTTCTGAGGGAACGTCCTTGACTTAGTTTCATAGCTCATGGATTTCACGGTTTGGAGATAGGCCTCATTGTCACGAACTTCCAGGGGGTGATAGCTATCCTCTCGGAATATCTGCTGGAAGCGCTTCTCCCACTGGTCCATGAGTATTTCGTTATACTGTTCTCTAACATTGATTAATATTTTTGATAAACTGTCGGTATTGTGACCATAGTTTCTAATGGTGAAAGTGAAGTGCATAATGAGCTTCTTGATGTCCAAAACCATGGAACTATCACGGCATAGCTTGGAGTTTTGGCCTACAGATGCTGTCATAGATTGTATTGCACTTTGCCAGAGAGAACTCAGGTAATCTGATGTGATCAAATCCTTAGTGGTACACATAAGGTGATTTTCTATCACAAAGAAACCGATTATCGAGCTCATGTAATCACGATAGGATGATATCGCTTGCATAGTTGGTGGCGTGAATGCGAGACGAGATTGCTTCCGCCTCTGTTCACGATAATACTCATCGAACTCATCCTTGAAGCCTAAATTGGTGAATATATGCAAGCCTCTATAGACAGGCCCGAAATCGATCGAGCTTAGGGCACTCGATGCATCTGAAAACTGCGTCAAAGCTATGTGCCCAATGGCCTGACTTTTGACTAGAAGGCCTTCTAGGAAATCATTCAGATCCTTTGTTGTAGCATCCTTGATGATTATTCTGAATTTGGGTATCTCTCTGCACATGCTTTGAGCAAACCGATAGTTTGACACTGTAGGTAAGTAGTCTTTCTCCAATGATTCAAGAGTTTTGAGGGCCGGAAAATATTTAGTCTCCTGCAACTGGTCGTTGAATTTTGAATACTGTTCGAGAACGGCTAGACATTTCTTCAGTAGTTCAATACTCGAAGTTGAATTTACCAGTATGCGACGAGCCCGTATTAATTCTTCAACCTTCTTAGATATGGCATCTGTTGATTTCATCAATTCAGCATTGGTCTCAACCGTTTCGAGCTTCAGCTGTTCCGCGTTGGGTCTAACTTGAAGCAATTCCTGTATACAATCAATAAAACTTTTATAGTTTGTGCTACATAGTTGCTCAATCTCCTGATCATAGTGCGATATCTTAGCCTCCAGCTCTAGCATATATTTCTGAGTGACTTCATTGAGTTTACTTGGATTCTCATTAACCGCTCTCTCCCAGGATGCAAGGGTCTCGTTGACCTGATCGAACTGTTTCATCATTTTGACATCCGACCTCGTATCACGAATAAAACCGAAGTTATCTTGTTCTCTCCCATAGAATGGAGATGTTAGAATTCAGATGTGAAATATCATGGCTACCATAATCATTACGCAATTGGTAAGCCGAGGGATAAGTTCTGCCAGCTGATCGGAGTTTTCTGAACCACGGGTACGGTTTCAGCCGTGCACTCGTAATTCCACTGTGGTGTTTAGCCGGGCTCGCGACAATGCTGCGCTCGACGGAAAACGTCAAAATTTTCTTTGTCCTTTCCAAATGTATTTTGTTTCTTTCTGGCATTTGATGAGCTGAGCGACTGAAAGCCAGCCAGAGCCGACCAGCAATCAGCGACTAGATTCTTTATTCAAGATAAATTCATACACCTATTGACATTTGAACATGGATCTCGAGGCAAAAGATAAAAGGGAAAAAGAGCTCGACAAGGAGCTTGAGGTAGCGGCCAAGCTTCAATTGGAGGAATGGTATGTGAAATACAATGAAAAGATAGCCTCAATCAAAGCGGAGAATCGCAAGATGGAGGCTGAGCCAAAACAGGATGACGTTGGCGAAAGTCTCGAATGGGATAAGGTAGTTGACCTATGTGGGTTCAAATCCCCCAAAAGCGTCAAAGATACTAGTCGGATGCGTTCGATTTTGCTTAAGCTGAAAGAAAGCAAAACATAAATAAAAGTATTTTCATACGGATATGGTTTCCCATGAACTGCAACATGCAATTTGTAAATCCTTGGAAGTAGCCGTGTGACCAGGAACTCATTCAAGTTTCTATCATAAGTATCTTTCTGGTTCTCACACATTCTTTATCACGATAGAATGTTTCACACTTCTAACGATAGATCGACTGTATCTATATAGGCAGCACTCGGACTGATTTCACGAAAGAGTGTGAATTTCAGATAGACGCATCATCATCTTGTGATATCGATGTAAAATGTTACAAACCCTCCAGTTCTGAGGGAAGACAGATGCTAACGCGTCTAGTTCTTGGCGCGCACTGCTGCGAGCACTCAAAAATGAAAACATTCATAAATTTGTTTTGATAATCCTCAAGTTCATGATTACCTAACTTAGCTCGACTTATACTATGTTTGGCTCCTTCAAAAGGTATATTCACTTCTCCTATGTGACTAATAAGACACTCGATACTTTGAGATCGAAGAATGACGAACAATTGAATCAAGCTTTGTTGAAGCGTTTGAAGAATCTATCTGTGATAGGCGGTAAGAAGATGACGCCAAACACTAATCAGACATGTTCAGAAGAGCGATCTAGGTTGCCTGAGCGCTCTTTGACCCCCCAGAAATTGAGAAAGATGACAGAACTCTACACAAATGATCCATTGATATGGAATGCGTCTGTTTTGGCTCGGGTGTTTCGGATACCAGAAGACTATTGCAAACACATCTGCAGGTATGTCAAGCCAATGATTGATTGGGTCTCCTCTAAAGATGGACACGTTAAGTTAGTAGAGCAGAGAAAAATTGTCATCGACCTTGCTAGGTTCAAAACCGACGAGAGTTACCTAGTCGTCTACAAAAGGATTGCTTTCCCGGATATAGACCAGCCCTCATTGCCTAGAAAGGCCTTGCCCGAATACAGGGAAGACCAAGCGAGAGATTTCCAGCTGGGACAGACGTTATGCACGAGCTCTATTTTGTCCGATTCATATGGCGGACAAGACAACTGGCGGCTGGGCACAATTCAGGTCTCATCTTAAAGGATCATACGTATGAGCTGATCGACTAATCTCAATCGATGTCTTATTCAAGGGGCGCATCGCATCACCGCCCTTTTATCAATAGCAATGATTAAACCTAAGTTTGAAGGAGTGAGAGAAATAACCTGCAAAAGTTCGACTAAATCAGTTGTGGTTTAACTTAGATAGTTTATTTCTGTTATATAGATAAGAAAGGACTGGAACTTCCAAGATCGAAGGGTTTTCAACCAGCGTCAACAGCAATAATAATAATAGTAGGCTTTAAACGTAACACGTAAATTATTTTTGTCAGGTTGGTTGACTTGAATGTAGCGTCCGTTATTAGTTGCCGACGATGGTCCGAGCCAATCATTGCAGCCGTCTGGCTCACTATTCTGACTAACAGACCTTGGTGCGTACCTGCCCGAGAAGTTTGGCTGAGATTCGGCAATAACTTGCTCATGAGATCTTTTGGATCTTTCGCGCACCTGTTGGACACTACGGTCAGTCAATATGATTTCACTACCTCCGACACCAGCATATCCAGGACCAGATTCGTCATCAAGCGCCGACACTAAGGTGTAGATGTTTTTCGGTGCTGCATGATGCTGACCATCTTTAGGAACAATTGAATAGTCCAAGGATCTCTTGAACTTTTTTCTCAATTGACCACTAGTTTCCTGTGATGAATGCGCAGCATTGCGCTCACTCAGTAGGGCACCTCGCTTGCGCAATGTCATAGTTATCGATCCCTTACTGCTTGAAGTGGAATTGAGCTCATCCGATTGCGAAAGTACGGCAGATAATGTACTGGTTGTCATTGGCTCAACTTGGGAAGGGGCGGTATGTGACTGAGGCAGATTTTTCCTTCCAACGGAGTTCGAAGCAACATGGTCATAATTTAAAATCCAATCATTTTGAGTTAATTGGTCAATGGTTAAACGTCGCTTTGGATTTGGCTCGAGGAGACCACGGACCAGGTCCTTGGCTGCCTGACTGATCTCTGCCCACTCGGGCCCATTCAATCCGACTAGCTGAGAGAAAGACCCGGATTGTTTCTGGTCTCTAAATGGCAGTCGACCACTCAGAAGGGTATAAAGTATCACACCCATACTCCAAAGGTCACATGATTCATCATATCCGTCGAGTTGCTCCGAGTTTCTCCCATCGGGAACCATATTATGGCTGTTAATACTGAGCAACAGTGAAGAACCAGATGAACGTGTTGAGTCCGTGGTTGAGATCCTAGCCGCGTCATCCAAAGAATTATTCAGTTGCGTAGGCTGGAAAAAAGTCTTGCCGCTAACGTAATTCGAAATTGAGCTGGTCGATGGTGACTTGATAAGGACTCTACTCAAAACCTCGGGAGCACAATAATCATAAGTTATACAAGGACTCTTCATGGGCTCCTCACCGCTGTCCAAGTCCGGAATTTCGCGAGCAAATCCGAAATCAATTAGCTTCAACTCTGAATGGTCGCTTGAGTCAACAAATAACAAATTCTCCAATTTGAGATCACGATGAACAATGTTCATTGAGTGTAGATAGTAGATACTTGAGACCACACATCTGAATAATCTGCATACTTCAGCCTCTGCTATCTTGAGATTTCGTTTCCTATTATGATTTAGCCTGTCCAACAACTCGCCACCACTCAATAGTTCGCAAACCAAGTATGAATTATACTGGTCTTGGTATACATCAAATAGACGAACTATATTTGGGTGACCTTGACAGCGGCGAAGCATGTCGATCTCACGTCGAGTTACTTGGCAATCTCTCTTCATAATCTTTACGGCATACTCCTCTCCAGTTTCTTTGTGGACGCAACGCTTTACGATAGAATAGGCTCCTTTTCCCAGGAGATCCCTCTTGGAATTTAACAAATGATATTTTTTGAAAAAGTCACACCGGAGATCAAAATCGGTCGGTCCCAACTTGGTTCTCGAGTTGGGTGCTGCCTTTTTGTGACTATCTTCCAACATATTGGCATACTTTTCGTATAGCAACTCAAGCGATGGCTTCCTTTTGACCACGACCAGCCTCTCAGGCTCCGAAGAGTTTCCGGCGTTTCGGATAGCAAGCCCAAGATCCTCGCCGTCACCAATAGTGAATGCAACGGGCGGACCAGGGCGACTAGGCTCGCAATGCTGATTCTGTATCAGCTGCTTGTTGTGATCACCAATGAATGACTCTTCAGATATTTGCTCGTCATCGAATATAAGATTGGAAGTATCGATGGGGATAGCCTTAGCTGCTTGTCGTTGGGGCAGTCGCTTGCTTGATGCCGTGCATGCGTTTTCGGGTGGAGAATTCAGAGATGACAATTTGGCAGAACTTTTAACCCTCTTGATTGCTTGATGAGTTGCGGAAGGTCTCTTGTTTGATTGCTTGCTCAACTTTTCCTGTTGCTTTCTGAACCATTCAATAGCCTTCGGATTTGTGTACGAATAACCTTTGAATAATTTGCTGAAATGGACGTTATGAGATTTGATGTGACCAAAATGCGTCTGAATTGATGAGGCCGGCGCCAAAGGAAGTGTTGGCTTGACCAACACACTGCCTGTATGGTTGAATTTAGCCCAGTCATCTTGTTGCTTTGTCCTGAGATTCTCTAATTCAGCAGAGCTATCCTCGCCTAGCGATTGGCGTTCATTTGATGCATAACACCCGGCAGTTTCTCTATGATCGCAGTTAACGGAAACAAGCAAGTTCTTGTTGGATAGATTCTTGTGTTGGCAATTTATAATTGGAACAAGCTGAGCCCCGTTCTTGTATTGACTATGTTTCTTTATGATAAGATTTGTATTCTCATGAAGATTATTGTTTATCACAGATCCGTTGCGCAAGAAACTTATTTCAGCCTCGTCTAATGAAGAATCTCTTCCTCCAGCTCCGTATTCTTCGCTCGATATTGCCACATTCCTATGTGCTGCATAAATAGTGCCCCCACCACATCCAAATTCAAGGCCATCATCTTGCTCTAGCTCATCTTGAGAACTTTCCTCGATTGAACAATAATCCTCTTCCTCCTCTTCATCTGATGATGAGGAAGAATAGTAATCATCATCTTCATCGTGTTCCTCTCGAGTCTGCTTATCGGATGCGCTTAGCTTGACATCATTCGGAGATTCTCGGTTTCCCTTAACAGGTGACTTCTTTGTAACGTTGGTGGTTATTTGATTGGTCAAACTCTCAGCAAGAGCGTGGGGCGCCATCGAAGTGAACTCATCGGCGAAATTGCTCACATCTAACTCATGTTTGATACGAGGCCGAAATGGGGCGCGCAGCTTCCTCTGGGCCAGCAAGTTCCAGTTGATTTTGGCCAAAAACGGATGCTCTTTCAGTTGTTTGGCATCTGAATTGCATCCACCCAGACGTCTTGCTGGGTCTTTGACCAAGAGACTCAAAATGAAATCACGAGCCTCATGAGATAAATGCTCAGGGATTGGTGGTTGGTTCTTGAGGATTCTCTTTGATATTTCAGCCTGAGTGTTCCGTTCCCCGTCCACAGTGAAAGGAGAGGCGCCTGTCAAAAGCTCATATGTCAAGACGCCAACCGACCACCAATCAACACCGAAACCGTGCCCCTCCTGGCCGCCCTTGATCAGTTCCGGCGACATGTACTCAATGGTGCCACAAAATGAGAAAGTTCTCATATCCTGCGGAGAAATTAAGCAAGTAATGGTGGTTTAGAGGATTAGTGTCAATATTAGGGTGAAGGGTGATGCAATCAAAGTGCTGAAAGACACGTAGTCGTAATCAAAACATGCTTAATCATGAGAAATTGCATGCAGACGTGCACAAGTGACGGGCTGTGATAAATTTTCATGACAGCGCAACGAACGCAGACAACCACCATGAAAATTTACTCCACTCGCCAGCTAGTCAAATAGTGCATCAAGTTGTTAGCTCGTCTCTCTATCAAACTTTGAGAAACGGACAAAGAGAGAACAAACGTATTGTTTGAGTCTTTTCATGCTCCCGCACCATAGCGATGGTGACGTGAGATAAGCTACATTGAATCTGTTGTTTTGAAATACTAGCAATGGATAACAATACCAGCAGAGATCAGGATAACGATTGAATAACTTACCGTTTCGCTCGGTTTGAACTCCTTGCACAAGCCGAAATCTGTGAGAACAATATGACCCTGGGGATCTAAAAGGATATTCTCCAGCTTGATGTCACGATAGATGATACCAAGCTTTATTGACGGAAGGGTTGGTAAATTTCGAGGAGGAAATCAGGTTAATTAGTGGGTCGAAGGCATTGGGCCTCAATCAAAGTTTCTTTCACGGTGCCGCTGCACAGCTAAAAAAGGAGAATTTTAAGATGCCTGCAATAGAAAGCCTCAGAGACAAAGTGTAGCTTCCAGGCGTCTAACAGTCTATCAGCGCGCTAAGAGGCGAGCAGATCAATCAAGAGCACGACTGGAGGAAACAGTAGCCTGAAACCGTTACGTAGAGGAAACGAAGACGCGCTCATGTTTCCATTAGCTTTTGGCATTTCAATGCCGCGTTTCGCCACAGTGTAGCGCAAATGTGACACAAAAACGCGACCAATTTGCTCTGACGTTTTCTGTCTAGACGGTCTACCCTCAGGGCCTCATCATCCAAAAGAGGACCGAAGATGAGTCTGGCCAAGTTGGGACGTTTGTTTGAGTTTCCTGAAAATCAAAGTGAGGCTAAGGTAAGAGGGGGAACGCTTTCCTTTGAGGTGTGCACATTGTCCTGACGAGACGATAGTATATATATATATATACATATGTATATATTTATATATTTATATGGATAGATTCACCCTCAGATGGTGACATCTCAAGCTGAATGAGCATCGACATGGTTGCCATTGCCATCCAACGTCAGCTGTCTCTTGGGATCAAACAAAATTGGAAGAACAAAACAGGGCAGAAAAATGCGCACATGATTTTGTGCGAATTGGCGAGATGGCAATCTAACGAATGTCAATGACCTCTATTCTGCTTTTTTCCGATTGTCGACTCTGCTCTGCTGTTATTATTTGCCGGCGTTGTTGTCGTAATAGCGATCGTGGAAGCCGATTGGCGAGAAAGGGAGAGGGCCGAGCACGGAGCTCGGCGAGCAAGAGTAGTAGTGCACTGAAAGAAGGCTGAATCTGGGCGTCGCGCTCGGCCCGTGTGCTCCCAATGGACTGTGGACGAGTTTCGGGGCTGACATCAGTCAGGAGCAGCCTAGAAAATGGATCGCACTTGCTACGACTGCAACTGGATTTTTCTCTCTCTTTCTCTCTCGCTTTCCGCCGCCCTCAAGCTCTTGCTGCCTAGCTTGCGCCACCGAGTTTAGTGTTAGCGTTTAGCGGCCAACGTGTAGCATAACCATAAGGCGGCAGGGCTCGTCTGCCCGATAGGATGGGGGCAACATTGATATTGTTCGCGTGCAATGTCAGAGTGGAGGGCAAATTTAGTAGGAGGGCCAAAAGAGCCACACAAAATGAACAAGTGGCCCTTAAACTCGCCCAGGCTGCAACCTCTTCGTCCGCGAGAACTGGAAGCGAGCAAACATTGCCTGCACGCATCTCAACCCAGAATGTCTGCCTATCTGCAGACACCATTATGACCGATCAAGTCCTGTGGGCCAGAGAAATACTGGCCACCTTCCATGGTCACATGGCCGAACTGAGTTGAGAGCTGACAGCAAGCCGCAGACCAACGAATATCCCCAGGCGCTGCGTTTGACCGATCAAGAGTATCATCATGCCAATTCTAACCCCCTGCTAGACTGTCCTGCGAGATGCTAAAGCAATGAGGGGACAAACTAGAACATTATGAGCAAAAGGATTGAGACGACTGGAGAGAAAAGACAAACACTTACCTTGTGCAATTTTTCGAGGGCTAAGATCAACTCGCCGATGTAAATCTTGACATCGTCCTCCTTGAAGTGATCACGCTGATATAAGTGTGTAAATAATTCGCCTCCATTGACGTAGTCCAGAATGAGATGCAATTTAGTTTTGGTCTGAAAGGCATAATGCATTGTCACTAAAAATGGTTCGTTCCTTATTGATTCTAAAACTTTTCGTTCCGTCTTTGTATGATCTAATGTTTTAGTCTTTTGCGCAACTATTTCCTTACGCAATACCTTCATTGCATACAGTTTTCCCTTATCATGGCCAGTTAATTTGCGAACAAGAAAAACCTTCCCATAGGCGCCAGTTCCCAGCACCTTGAGCAGGTCAAAATCATCCAACGAGACAATCCACTTGTTGCGCTTGTAGGAATTTTTATCCTCACTAATTTGCCCGTGCACCAAATGCTCTCCGGTTGTATCCCGGCTCCTTTTGGTTGTTCGTATTTCATTCTGTGCAGTGTGCCCAATCTTGGTGGTGGCTTCAGGATTTGTTCGACAGCTTTTTTGCCGTCCGCCTTTAGCACTTGATTGTCTCTTATCAGTTTGTTGCTTGATTGTCAATTTTCGATTGTCAATTCCTCCGACTTCTATTGATTTTGTCGTCAATAGACTTGTGTCATTGCAGTCTTGCTGTATTAGGTCAGTTTGATTAGAATTCGTCATTCTGTTTTGTGGCAGTTGAGCTCTGCCACCGTCATTCTGAGACGGTGGCATCAATTTAGGTTTCTTCCTCATGAGTTTGCGTTGACCCGATTTTGGTTCGTTTTGGACAATAGACTAAATGAGTATCTTGGATTGATTATTGTGTGTCTAAAATTATCTTCTAATAGATCCCTAGTTTTTTGAGAAACGAAAAACTTCAACAACATTCAACAGTAAATTGAGTTAATAACAACTAATTCATCGATGGTCAAAAATACTAGTGGATCCTAAGGAGGGCGGAGATGAGTCGTTGGCTACATAACAAGTGTCTAAAGTTGGGTCAAGACCACCAGTGTCGCGTCTAAGCGTGCTTAAGTGATGTTAAGATGCTTGGTCTAGAATATGATCATGATCTTGAGGGGAGGCCTTGTTTTTAGCATTTGCTCCGCTTGATAGTGAATGATTTGTGTGATTAGATAGATGTGTGTGTGAAGACAAAGTATAGAGTCTTATAACGTCTAGTCTAGGTATAATATGTGGGAGTGAGACGGTGGTGTTCAAAGTATTTGTTTTCCGTTAAAGTGTTGGCAATGAAGTTGTTGCATTCGCTCGCGGGCTCCTCTATTCTTCAGCTCCGTTCAACTTCTGTGCTTTTTCCATCTGTTAAACTCCGCTAGCTTTTCTCGCTCGTTTCTCTTCTATCGCAATTTTTCTCTGTGCCAATTGTGCTGCAATACTCTAGCGACGCCAAGTTTTCTATCTCTCCGCTTCGCTCTGACTCTTGCTGCTGGTCTCGCAGGAGTTTTTCCCTTTAATGCGCGCTATTCGCTCGCTCCACTCGCTTGCCTCCACCAACTCTGGTCTTGCCTATGTCTGTGTGTAAGTGTGTGTGTGTGTGTATCTGCGTTA
>Ga0058701_10000945_pt1 | contig 19973 bp, 9 predicted proteins | sample AgamicOrMae_FD_97039 | JGI IMG/M metagenome (GOLD analysis project Ga0058701, IMG submission 97039) | Agave microbial communities from Guanajuato, Mexico - Or.Ma.e | ecosystem: Host-associated > Plants > Phyllosphere > Phylloplane/Leaf | place: Guanajuato, Mexico | collected 2012-06-04
ATGTTTAATCTATCGTTGATTTAAATCAGGTGAGTTTTACAACTCACCTGTTTAAATATTTTTAAATTGTATTTTTGTTTTACAGAAAAAATACAAGTTTCTTAACAAACACATTTTGCACGAGCTCTCTGTGACGGTTATTTGTGTACAGAAATATTCCAGAAAATTTACGAAAAACACGTGACATTTGGGGGAGAGGGGGGGTCTCTCAAAGAACCACGATATGTCACGAGGGGGGAGGGGGGGTCAAAAAGTGGCCTAAAAAAGGCCACGTGGTTTGTGTACGGCCCCAAAGCCTATGGAAAGGTCTTTGGGATAGTCTGTGGAAAGGTCTTTGGGACAGTCTATGGAAAGGTCTTTGGGACAGTCTTTGGGACAGCTTATGGAAAGGCCTTTGGGATAGTCGTTGGGAAAGCCTATGGAAAGGTCTTTGGGATAGTCTATGGAAAGGTCTGTGGGACAGTCTATGGAAAGGTCTTTGGGATAGTCTATGGAAAGGTCTTTGGGACAGTCTATGGAAAGGTCTTTGGGACAGTCTTTGGGACAGCCTATGGAAAGGTCTTTTGGATAGTCGTTGGCCCAGTATTAGTTGCAATCTTGGGGACAGTCTCTGTGACAAGGTTTTGGGCAGTATTTGCTTGAGTCTGTTGGATAGGAGACATTCCTCGTAAAAGTCTTTTAGACTAACTTTGGGATAGTCCTCTGGACAATCCTCGCAGGACAGTCTTTGGTAAAATCTTTGGAATAATCCAGCAGTCTCTTGGTATAGTCTGTTGGATATTTAACAGACCTTTGAACAGTGTTTGAGACAGCTCTTGGGATAGTCTGTGGAAGAGTTGGGACATTCTTCCCTACAGTCTTTGGGACAGTGAAGACTGTTCGAAGGCCAGTCTTTGGGATAGTGTGAGCTATGCAGTCCTTTGAACAGTCTTTAAGGTTACGAGAGCTCTCGGGACAGTCCGTGATTATTTTAATCTGTCAGTTTGACAGTATTCTTGGGGACAGTCTGATTAGAGGAAGCCAAGGCAACCGGGTGGTAGTTTCTCAACTTGGTTCTGTTTGTTTCCAGATCGAGAACATTCGCACGAGCCTCGCGTTCGTGGAGAGCCTGGGCGTCGCTCTCGAGGGCATCTGCGCCAAGGATGTCCGCGACGGCAACCTAAAGGCGATCCTGGGGCTGTTCTTCGCTCTGTCCCGCCACAAACAGCAGCAGAAGCAGCGCGCCGCGGAGCGCGACCGCCTGGGCAAGCTGGCGCCCACCGCCGTCGCAACGCCGCCCCCCGCGCCCGCCAATGCCGCCGCCGCAACGCCGCCCCCGCCGCACGCCGCCGCAGACATGACCAGGTCAGTGCAGCAACGCCACGCCTCGCTCAACAACCCTGCTCAATCCAACAATCCAAAACTCATTTTTCGCCGCGGATCCATTGGCGAATTTTTTCGTTATCAATTTCGGTATCGATATCCATCAATAGCTCGGAAATCCGTACTTTTAACCCGGGTATCCTCAGTATATCACATCCTATATGCATTCCATATCCAGCGTTTCGAAATATCAGTGTTATGGATTCCTGGAAAGAGAACGGAGTTTCGCATAGCATTTCTTGAAATGTCAAGGAATGTTATATGAATTACCGAAAGGGTGGTAACTCGTAAGTTACGTGTATACTCTATTGCGCTCTCACGCGCTGTTACGCAAACTATCATGCTGACATTTTGTAGTGTAATTAGTAAAATGGTACTTATATCAGCGCAAATCGGATCACATTTGTGCGATGGGCGCTAAATTTCAATAGAAAACTAATGAATTTAGGATTTTTCAATAAATCCACGGCAGAGCGTGACGGCCTTTGCGGCAACGATTACGGCTACGGCTAATACGCGATTATTACGTTTCTATTACGTGGCCAGTTTACGCTCTATTACGCGAGTTTGTACCCCCTCGTGTATTACAGTATGTTGTAACTTTCTCGATCAGCAACATTTTGTACCAAAATCTCTTAAAATGGTAGTGTGGCGTTGAGTTAATGCCTGTTTTAGGCCGAGACGAACGTTTCTGTTACAAATAGATTTTAGTCGGAAAGTATGTGTTTTCAGTGAGTTTATCCCAATGGAATGGGTTGGGCTCAGTTTATCAAATCTGCGGTGCAATTTGGACGTGCGCTGTTTGAGCTCGTTCAGCTTGGCGTTACCCGCGAATATATAGAATTAAAAGTACATTTAGGTCAGTTTTATTCGCACGCCTATGTTAATAGAAGGGAGGATTTTGAACGCACGGAAATCTAGTGCATTTTAAACCTTTAACGCGCCCTGGGATAATAGTTTCCCAAGTTCGGTTAATCAATCAGTCTTGCTAATTTAACAAATATTTTAACCTATTTAATAGGTTTCCTTTCTTGCTCACATAAAATAAAAATTCTCAATAAACACACCGATTTTTTAAAAAGATTTGATAAAAACTTCTAAAACAAAAATATTCAGGTTCAACGGTTAACCCTATTGGTTGCACGTTAAAGGGATGGGAGGTGACTTGATCGCACGGAAACCAACTTAATACATTTTAAATGGGGCAGCGTGAGAATGGTCACGCCGTTAAATGCAAACTCACAAAAAACTAAAAATTTTAACAAACAAAAAAGTCAGACACCTGAAAAAAAATCTAAATACTTGAGAATCTTAAACTCTTAACGAAAGAAAAAAAAACAAAATTGGACACCTGAAAAAAAAAACTTTACAAAAAAATGTAAAAAATATGTGGACGATTTTTTTTAAAAATGTATTTTAACAAAAACTTTATTTTCTTCAATCGCTTATGCAGTCGTTTAAAAGCGATATTTTTTTGGCTCTGAACAATTTATAGAGCTGGTTAGCAGTATACTTGAAAAATTCGTAAGCCATCGTTGCATGCGCTCAGTACATCCGAACCATAATTCGTGTATTATGAGACAGTCCCGGGCTTGCACGTAATTCCATAATTATTACTTACGGGAGTCGCTCCTCCAAAGAAAACAAAAGCACGGAATGTGGTCGCCTTCGGTCGTGCATCCGGGCCCTGCAGCGCCTCTCAGCCTGCCCTGTAGCCTGCCCTGTAGCCCTATAATAGGGACAAATCAATTATTTTGCCCTATTAATGTAGACCTTTTCGGGAATGAATAGCGCGCTGCGCTCGCCTCACTGTTCCTGGACCGGGCCGGGATTACGGCGTGCCCTTATTTCTCGTAAGTGAGTTAAAAGCCTGTTTATGTGGCGTTCCGTGTGGAAGTCGTGCGGCCGGCGCGCCTTTCTGCCACACAAAGATAGCCACGAGTGACAAAGAAGCGGCGATGATCGCTGCTCTACCGAATCGGCACATTTCGGATCGATTCGATCCGATTCGGCTCTTCGGTGGGTTTCGCTCTTGACATGGCCGCGCTGCTTACTTCACTGTAAAGAGACGTTTTCTACAGCTTTCTTGCGTTGGTCACCGCGCCGAGTGTAGCGAGGAGAGGAGCTTAACCTAGCTTAAGCTAACCTTTCGACGCGTAGTAGTCAACGCCGAGAAGAAAGCGGTATCAGACAGCGACAACCAGCGAAGCCAGGCAGAGCACATCTGAATTAAACCTACACGATTGTAGGTCGGTATAGTTTTTATAATAAAAGGTCGGACTGAAATAAAATGCGAAAAAAAATATGCAACCATTAAAATTTTGAAGTTTTTCATCAAGAGTGAACACCGAGTTACGACCTAACCAAACACCCGTTTTGGAGAATGACCTGTTTCTGGTATGGAACTAAAACGGGGGTTTCGACATAGACCTATGTTCAGCCACGTCAATGGAAAGCTCTCACCGAGACCTTTGGAATGATATGGCTGAACAAAGGCCTAGCTTGAAAAACAACCAAAATACAGATACGTATTACCCTCCGTTTTAGTTTCACACCCAAAACAGGTGTAGCATTCCCTAAAACGAGTGTTTTTTTTGTTTATATTTTTTCTTTTACTGTGATAGATTAATCATGACTATTCTCACTTCTTATACAGATGTTAGACTACCTAAGAAAATAATTTTAAATTAATTCAATTTTCATTTAATAAATCAGTGAAAGTCTCCATAGCAGCAAAAGTGTTTTTGCGTTTTGAGGTTGTTTTCTACTCTAAATTAATGTTAATATTCATATAATCTCCTCTTAATTTGTGGCTTTTAAAACGTCAATTATTGTGGCCTAAAGAATTCGACAAATCCCAACTTTTTAATATGAAATAGTAGTATTGCTTGGTTTAGTACCGTCGGTGCGTCCGTGAGAGAGTTCCTAAATATCATTTTTCGTGGAATCATGAGCTGAAGTGGCGGAAGGCCCGCGTTGTGGTGCACGCACGCATTTCCCATTTAATTTATTAATTAACTCCTCAACAGGCAATTATTGGCGTCCAAGTGTGAAATCTTTGTGGAGAGGAGGTTTGTCAGTCTCTGGTGGCAGCAGTTAATAGTGGCTGTCCTGCTAAGAGGCTCTGCTCCCCGCCTTCGTCTCTCGTGGCCCTACCGGTAAAACGGGTGTTGCACCCGTTCATGGGAACGCCCTGGGGGCCTGTTGTGGCGGGCCCTCCGGCCCCTGCGGCCCCCGCGGCCCCCCTGGCCCCAGTCCCTCCTCGTCTCATCCGCGCTGCGCTGCTCCACTCCGCCCGTGCGCTGCGGCCAGGACTCGAAAACAGTCCCTCAACGCACGTCTTGGCCGGCCCGTAAGTCTTGACTGAGGAGACTACGAATCTTACAGTGTGACAACCTTCTATTAGCTGATAGACGTACGAGGTGATTTTGGGTAGGATGCCCTGTGTACTGGTAGAATTTTAAATGCGTGCCAGGAGATATTGCACGCAAAGAACAAAAAAAAGAACTTGTTCAAGTTAGCCCCGTATCTGTTGGTCATGCAGTTACACGCAAAAGAAAAACGTTACTTTGTCAAAATTACAATTTTTGGACAAGTTTTATTTGCTTACAGTTATTAAAAATTTGTAATGGCGACAAGCAAATTGTGAAGGCGACAAAAAATTATGGTTATTTCAACAGATACGGTTGTAGTCTAGTTTGTACAGGAACAAAGCGCGATTATCAGTGTAACAGATATTTGTTATTGTGACCAAGTCATTTTTTTATTTATTTTTTGCGCGTATTTATCAGACGCTTATATCCTTAAACTTAATTCAAGAACAGCTTTCTCTAGTCGAATTACATTCGTGGCTTGTTATCCGAGGCCGTGCGAATTCGAAGTAATCAACTGAACCAGACAGACGTTTCTAGGTCATACGTGACTATAACTCGTTGTTTTTGTTTGACCTTGTGTAATTTGTTGAAGTGTTGTAAAAGGTTTATCAAAATTCATTAGCCAGCGCCGACAACATAACCGTTAACAAGCAATTAACTCCAAATCGTGAATTCTCTCTCCGCATGAAACTCTTCCGAGAGACTTTATCTTATGAGTATTGGCAAATAGATATACTCCGTGGGAACGTGCTTGCTTGTTGACTCCGATTACCGTTGTGTGCCTTGAGGAGTAGAGATTTCCGTCAATACTCTAGCAGGATGCGCTCACACCCAAGCGATCCAAACTGTGCACCTTAAAAAATGATCGTGAATAAATTAACGATATTCGACGGAAAGTCTTTCTGAACTCCACTTCAATGTCTTATTATAAATTGTCTCATTGTAAAGTGAAAGTTTACGTTGTCTTCCGCTCTTGTTTAACCTTTTGTTTCCAAGCCAAACGGAGTGTCAGCGAAGCAAGGCTCCAAATACCTAACTTACCTGTCGATGCCAAGAGTGATTTCACTTGCGTCTCGGAGGCAGCTACTGAGACCGAGAGGTAAGCGACATCGCGCTTACCGACAGCCCAACGGAACGATGGCAAGGGCTCTTCTCCTCGGTCTTATGTAGTTGATCATTTTCGTGGTGTTAAACCGATTCTCCAATGTTTCCGAGGGTGTAACAGTTATCTTAATCTCCCTCTCAAGTCATTTGCAGATAAGCCCCGAAAATAAAGGCTTCCTTTTGAGGACAGTCTTCAGGGTTATCATTTATATGGTAAATATCGAAACTTTTCAATCCACGAGATTTAATGTCGTTCATTAACAAACCAAAACATACTACTACTCGACTCCTTCATAACTCTTCTCAAGTGACTTAAATTCCAATTTTGGCCGGAACCCCAGATACCATTCGTTCTTCGAAAATGAAAGTAAAAGGTAAAGCTACAGTTTTTAGTTGCGAAAAGACGGAGCCCAAAAAGCTGTGGTAGCAGTGTGGCCTCGCGTGTGGCACTACATCGTCAAGCTGATATTCTTTCAAACTTTTCATGGATGGGTAAGGAAAAAAATCGTTACAGAAACAATAACTCGGTACCGTCAAGTATTAACCGTCGTGTCTCAGAGGACGCTTACCATTCAGTTCGAGAAGGCATTTTCACAACAATTCACTTCGAGGAGCATTCTAAACTGCATTTTTTATTATCAGTAATCCTTACGTTCACGCAAGTTGTGTGAATTTCGGTCCGCACAAACTGTTGACATCGCCTTTATCTACAACCTCTGCTGACCAAAACACAGCCATACCGGTAAAAGGAGTACTTACAGATCACGGAAAACGCATTTTTGAATGGTTCTTGAACTGGATGGTTAAGAAAACGTCTTCTTGATTTGGACGGTTTATAATTAATGCTTGTAGTCAGGCCTACCGTACTAATGAGTGAAGCTCGTTTTCTCGGTTAAACGGAAGTAGGCTACTGTTAGGAACGACGAAACTCAACGTTTCAAAGTCCTTAAAAAACGTATGCACTGGTAAATATTTTTATCTGCTCAGGAACTTATCCGTTACCAACTGTACGGAAGCAGCGCGAAAGCGATACCTGTTTTGGGTACCACCATACCTCTTTTTTTCATAAGATTAAACATATTTAACTCTTCCCCTAGACCTAGAGTTAAAGTCCTCCCCTAAAAATGACGATGCCAAAACCGAATTTAGGTAAAATGGACGAAAAAAAAATCAATCTATCAACCAACCAATCAATCTAATGAATTTTCACATACTTTCTTTTTTTTTTATTCAGGTGAAGTTCATTAAGAATCGGCATCGATGAAGTACCCAGACGCCTTAAATAGACCGAATTTCATTTCAAAAAGTTAGGAACGTTAACACTCCGAAAGGGGGAATTTCGCCTCAAAGAGGAAAAATCGAACAGAAAACCAATTTAAAACTGTTCTGAAGGCTCCGACCAAACTGTTTTGTCTGGCAGGAATAGGTCTATCAAGAAAACCGTTCTAAATTCTATAATATACGGTGCCTGTTTTATTACCCTGCCTGTCAAAAATGGTACAAATGCCTGAATGTTCAAGTTGTGATTTTCAATGGAAATTCTCCTGTGTTTAACTTATTTTCGCCGCCAAGCTCAGCGGAGTAAGCACAGGGCACCGGGCACCTGGCCTTGTCCTATACCAAGCTTAGTTTAACTTAACCTTTGCGATTGTATTTCGTTGCCCCACGATGTAAATCAAGGTTGAACCAGCCTACTCAAGGGTACTCAAAAAACTGTGCGCCCTGCCCCCGCTTAATTTTAATCTTAAATCTTAAAAAAAAAGTTGGTTTGGTTAGGAAATCTGGTGAAATAATCGGGTATTGTGCCTGGCTTCGTTACTGCTCCTCTCGGCTGTCGCCTAGACTGATGCCTCTTACTTCTCGACGGCAGTAACTGCAGCCGAGAAATAAGCGGCGTAAAGCTTATTCCGATGGACACAAGGCATTAACCGAGGTAGCGAGTCGCGTTTTTCGTAACCATCGAGTGTCAAAGGGGGCTTTCGTAATAACCATTGAGTTACCGCGTGTCGCAAAACGGCCTTCTTTGTCGCTTCAAAAGTTAATAACTTAGCCAGTTCGCGTTTTGGTCGCTGCAAAGTGTAAACAAGACTTCCGTCTATAGTTTCCACTCGTCAAAACGCACTTTTTGACCTCATTTTTATTTTTAAAAAATTTTTTAGCGACAAATTATAAGACCGTTTTATGAGATGCGCAGCAACTTGACGGTTACGAAAACGCCCTTTGAAAGTCGGTGGTTACGAAAGACGCGACCCGTAACTTGCAACTATAGTCGGTTAATACCTGTGCCTTGAGGCCATCCATTTGTTATTTCTCTTTGCGGTTAACTAAAGGTTATGTGCCTTATGCGTCACTCCTGTGTCGCTCCGCTTTGGCTTGGCGACGGAAAGTGTGGGACAGGGGACAAGCGTGCAAAACTTAACTTTGCATAAACAGTGTAGTTCCGGCAGACTCCCAGTCTGGCAGCAGTGATAGAAGCGCTGCATTGTATGCATCTGATCGATTTTTAGCACGTGTTACGCCACCACGTTGCCGGCGTGCTCCCCTAGGTGGCGCTGCGCGGCGGAACGCTGCGCAGGCGGCGGAAGGACCTCAGGTGGTTGGTAAACGTGCTTTATCACGGGATGAAGTGCACAGAGACTGCACACCCCTCGCCTGATGCTCAGGCTGTGCGCACTGTCGCTTCCCAGAGGTGACATGACGACTAAATAATTGACAAACGTTTCACGTGAATGATTGAACCGTTTCACAACCTCCTGTGTTGATCGAAGTAGCAATGTTTGATGTGTATTGTTATAAGAGAGTGACAGCGCTCACCGTGTGTAAACATGTGGAAAAGAGACAGGAGGCTGCTTAGGTTCTCGAGATGCGCTTTGGCGTGGTTTCCATGGCGACGCCTGCCCTTCTCGCCTATTCTACTTCCGACACGAACTGGGCATTATCGTGGTTCCCTCCGCGGAGGGCTGAGATCAAGGAGCCGCCTATAATTGCCTAAGTTCCAAGTGCCGCTGAAACCTGAAGGATAACAACTTTTTAATCAATTTATCATGTCCCAAGTTCGAAATCGGATATCAGAAAGAAAAAGTCACACGAATGAGGGTGAACAACTGAGGAAAGGCTCATATTTTATTTCTTATGAGATTCGATCAATTTTTAGGATTTCTTTTACTACTTTGCATGAAAACAAGACAGACATTATATCCACGTAACGTGCGCTATGTGATAAAAAAATTATATCCACGTAGAACGTACCGTTACGTGCATTCCATGGGACTAGAACGCATTTTCGGAGACTTCGACGCACGGCGCGGAAACCTACCAACCTACCTAATACATTTTAAATGGACGTTTCACGTGGATAGAACTACTCCGTAAAAACATATGACTTTTAGCTGGTTTAATCTAGATCCGATCATTTAATACTTCGCTTATGATTCGGTCTAATTATGGTCCTGTCATGGAGGAGCTTTCTAACAGCATGTCTCTCCAGTGGGCGGTGAAAACTGCATGTTCCATGACGTGCAAATAAAAAGAAAAAGTAGACGGCCAAACGTAAAACACTAGCATGTATGTCTTCTACTAGTAAGGTAGAAATCATTGAAATATTTATCAATTATGTAGATATACAGTATATGCAACAAAAACTGACCGATTGGAAGTCTCCAGGTGCAACTGTCAGCGTGGCAATTAATCGGGAATATATTTAGGCTTAGCTTTAGAGTGAGAATGTGCCCTTTCCTTGCACAGCATTGTACTTCAACTTTTTTATCTTTTTAGGCAAGTTTTTACCCTTTTGTAATCGATAGAAAAAACTTCTTTGTTAGTGCAACATGAATAGTTTGAATTCGTGAATACATATTCGAAGTTATCGCTCGGTACCCAGAGATTTGATTATCCAAGGTACTTCGTACTTATTAAATGTTAATGTTATTAAAGTCACTTCTCCATAATGTAATCAATGCGATTTTCACTCATCGAAACAATGATTATTTATTGAGAATCGTAGAAAAATTTACATATACTGAGACCTGACTGACTTCTCAGGTAACTGATTCTGATTACCCACCAACAATTGCAGTGGAAAAAAAAGTGATTCTTATGAACATGTCTTACAGATCTAAGTCATACTTTTTAGGAAGAATACAATTCATTCAACAAGCTTTAATCGATATCAGTTAATATTCACTGATTTCAATTTAGAGAGTATTTGGGGAAACGAAAACGGTAACGTCTCTGGAGGGTAGAGTATGCAGGCAACTCACACGACTTCGACGTTCGTGTGGTTGCCGCATGCCTCTTAGAAACAATGAAAAAAAGAAAAGAAAAAAAACACCGATATTGGAACGTTGCAAGGCGTTCCGATGGGGGAACGCGATCGTTTCCTCGGGGTTTCTTTTTCTTGTTTTGCCTGAAATAATCACGGCGCGTTTTTGTCATACAAATCGTGGCTGTGTCAATCAGGCCCCTTTTTCGGTCGCCACCAAGCCTTTGTTTAGTACCATGTTAGAGAAGAAAGTGATTCCCTCTTTCTCTGATTCCCCCCGCTAAATGGAACCCGGTACGATTTTATCAACCCACGTAAAGCGAGATACATCCAATACAGTACCACTATGTATTGTTCCAATTGTATTGTACGAAGATTTGTTTCAATACCATCAAATTATATTAAGGGGGATCTAGCGGCGCCATCTTGAAAATTCAGTTTTTGGCGCAGTACTCAGTTCATGGCTCCGATATCACGAGTCGGCGGACGTCGATTTGTAAACATAATCATTAGCTATCTGAATATCAACAAATGACGTATACCGGTACGTCATTATTTATTTGTAAATAACTATCATCTTACAACCAAAAAATGTAAAACAGATTGAAATACGAAAAAAAAACGAGCGTTTTAAATTTTCTGGTCGTGAGGTGATAGTTATAGGTCATTTATTGATATTCAGATAGCTAAATGATTACGTTTACGAATCGACGTCACCCGATTCTTAATATCGCAGCATCAAAGTGAGTAATGCGCCAAAAACTGAATTTTCAAGATGGCGTCGCTAGATATCCCCTAAACTTGCTAGGCGTACTTGCATATAACAAGCTATAGTTATTGCTAGTTTGTATTCAATTATAGAGATATATCTTTAGATCGCTGTTTTGCTGAATTCAGCTCGAGAGCGATCAAATGCAAGGATGGTGGTTATTCTCCTGTCTCCTGGTTAAAAGGGGAACTTATTCAAGCTTCATTTGACGGAGTCCCGAAATCTGGCGGCCCTGGAGAAAGGGACTAAAAGAGGCGTGACCCTGGTTTGGAAATAGAGATAATGAAATTCCCGTATGCAGGGTGCGTCGAAATTTTCACTCGTAAGTCAAATCTAGCGCCAAACAGAACTTTACATCAGTCAGACCTTATTTGATAAGAGTTCGGAGCGACGACGCCTGGTTATGCGGACGCATGTTCCTCCTCGCAAAGGGCCCATAAGCAAGGCCGTAATAGGAGGGCCGACCCTGGAGGTTCCAACTGGGAGGTTCCACCCGGAAGGCTGTGGCGCGACCCCAAAACCGAACACGGCGAAAGCCCTCTCCTAAATGACTTACATCCCTCACTTGTTGAAATGCTCGCCGAGGCCTCAAGAGACCTCTGAGGGCCCCTTATCAAGACCTCGAATCAGACACGGTCTAATTCCACAAATAAGTTCCGGTTTAAATTAGGGACCTAAAGTCATTCACATTCACAATGAAAAACACATCGTGGAAATGGAATATATTTTTAGAAGTGCAATTAAAGGAGTTGTATAGCACGTAGTTTTTTCTTCGTGGACTTAACAATAGCCATAACAAACGATAGAGTAAGAGCTTTTAATTTTGCCCACGATTATGGTCTATCTCGAGAACAGGCCAAAATGTATTGTCTTTTTACCTTTAAAATACAAAAAAAAAACGGGTATTACGCTTTATAAAATCGCCAAGACTTTTCCTCTGTGTGTTAAACGAGATTTCCAGACAGAAGGAATTTTAGCTTTTAACAGTGGATCCTGCATTTTTCTATTGCGAAATCATGTAATTGGTTTCGAGACCTTGTTAACGCAGAAATAATATCCAGCATTACACAAAGAAGTCCATGAATGAGATTAACATGTAATATATCCGTATGCTCTGGATCGCTTTCGTATAATGTAGTTCCATCTCGGCAATAAGTCAAGTTCCGTGTGTTACCTTAATACTGAAAAAACGGGAACTTTCAAGGAACTTTCTTGGGCACATAAGTCCACTATGCAACCGTCACATACCTTTCAGGCGCCAGGTGCTTGTTCCTGTCTCAAAACTCTAATTTTCGCAGCTTGACAAACACTTCATTTAACGAGGCAGTAAAATTACACAGGAAAAAATGGTTTTGTTACGGCAACAAAATTAGGAACAACAAATAATTTTTTTGTTGGTGCAACCAAAAATTTTGCTGCAGCAACCAAACGTTTTGTTGATAGAACTAAATATTCTGTTGCTGTAACAAATCATGTTTGCTATCCCTATTTTAACAAATGATTTTGTTGGTATAACAAAACCTTATATACCGTGTAGAATCTACACGGTATATAAGGTTTTGTTATCTATATCATCAGTATATCTACACTGTAGATGTACTGATGAAGTAGCAGGATTTTTGCTAAGTGTTGCGCTTATTGGTTGTTGCTTGCGTCTCGGATTTCCTTATCAAAAGCTAACGATGCAGGTGGAGAGCCGATTCGATCAATCTAATACTAATCATTATTTATTTGTCCAACAAAAAGTAGATCCCTATAATTTGGGAACACAGGGAAAAGGGGCGGCTGCGGAATTGAATTTTATCCCCTCCCCTTTCGCCGCCCCCCTCCACCCTTCCCGCTCCCTTCCCTGCTGCCTTCTTAATTTCGCAAGATAACTCACGGTTAGACGCTGAGCAGGTTCACGTCGATCCCATTTATGGACCGTTGCCAAAGAGGGTCTTTTATAGCAATCGATATATGCATCTTCATTGAAATAGTTGTGCTTGCTGGACCACTGAGGTCGGAGGTTGGGACTACTTGCAGACTTGACATTTATCTTGATTCATGGACTTAAAGGAACGTAAGTCCTTTGATTCTAACTCTAAATTTTAAGGGTTGCCTTTGCCTTTGTTCCACTTACATGGTGAAAAGAAAACCCCCTTTGAAAAATGCTATACCTGTTTTGGGTGTGAAACCTAAACGGGGGTGTCATGTATTTTGGTTATTTTTCAAGATAGGCCTACGTTCAGCATTCAAAAAGTCTCGGCCAGAGATTTCCATTGATGTGGCTGAGCATAGGGGTATGTTTAAATTTTTTTCAAAATACGATCTACCCCTATTTTAGTCTCACATACCCAAAACAGGTGTAGCATTACCCAAAACGGGGGTTTGATTTTTTGATCTAAACCGCGGAGCATCGCAACGAGGCACTAGGCACTTCACCGAAGCGGTTTTAGGTCTTTTGTTCTTCCGTATAATTTAGTCTAAATAAAGGTGGAACTAAACACAGCGGAATAAACGATAGCTATCGATTTAAGATAGGATTAATGACACCCGGTGAAAGCGTTAAAACAAATTTTCCAGCTTGTCATGAAAATGGAGCCTCCTCGTAGTTCCCTAGTTTCTATCATAGCTTTTGTCGCCTGTCAAAGACTCACAATCAGGTCATTTGGTGTCATGCAAATCACCTACGAACACAAACATCTCTGCGTCGTCGCGGTTACTCAACATTCCTTACATCGGAACGCGCCTCTGTGAATCGTCGCGTAAGGAGTGGTAGCACTTCGTTTCCGACCGGAAAACGAAAGTGTCAGAAATTTTCGGCAGTTCTGAGAAGCTGGTCGAATATTTTTGATAGGCTCTGTTTGTGTAGGTTAGTCATGTGTAGGTTTGGTGCGGTTGGGTCTAGGAAGGTTAAGTCTAGTAAGGTTTGTTGATGACCCGGGCTGATTAGTTCCTGAAAACGTAGTGAAAGTCAATGCAAGGTTGTATTGTGGCTGTTTGGAGAACATTTAATGCGCCTTTTGTAATTTACAGCGATACTTTGCACAAAATATTAGACGACATTATCAAAGATATTTCTGCTGGACGCTTCGCGAACAGTTAGACCTGCTCTGATACATTTATTTTTTGTCTTTAAATGAGAGCTTTGACAATGGCCTTATCGGCAAGAGGAGGTTCGCAAGTTTTGCATTACACGAAATATTTTTAAACTATGAGGTATCTTAAGCCCATGCATGCGTGAAACTCACGACTCACTCTGGATTAGGTTTCCCCCCTTCCCCACAAAAAAAAAAATTAAACGAAAAACTCAAACTGTCTTAAACCACAAAAGAAATATTTCAAAACCGAAGGTTTTAAAGGATGTCCCAGCTTAGCTATGAAGGTCAAATTGTCACAAACATGAAAAATCGTTATTCAAAACTGTGAATGGAAAATCAGCTTAAAACTAAAAGGTTTTGCTAACCGTCCTTAATAATCTCCGACCGTCCATAACAATGAATTTGTTTTAATTTTGAAATCGTTTAGTTCCTGATTTGTTTTATTTTTACACCAAAATTCGTATTTGGTAAAGTTTTTTTTACCGTTATTTCTGTTATTTTATGGTGGTGTTACTTTCTTGGTGCCGGACTGTTTGTCGTAGTTGTATTTCGATTCATCGAGATTTTTTTTATCATGTGCTTTGTGAGCTACATTCCATTAAGAATCTTCATATTATGATTCTGTGATTTTACGATTTTCAAGATGGCGCTCGGATGAACGCTGCTTGCGCCACCTGGCGGTAACAACGAGAGAACGAACAAAGCGAACGATAACCGGCTAATATTAACGGTAATAGTAAATATTAAACAACTGAACATGAATGCAAATACGTTGACGCCGCCCGGTTATCGCGCGCTTTGTTCGCTGTATCGTTGATGTCGCTAGGGGGCGCACGCAGCGTTTAACCGAGCACCATCTTGAAAATCATAAAATCATTGATCATGCTAGGAAAATTCGTAATATTCTGTAGCCGCATGTAAAACTGGCCTGAATTTTAGAAAATGAGCTTTTTTTGTGCTGCCTCCATATATAGCACCATGTATTGTAGGTCATTTTCGGAAGCCTATAACTGAAAAACTACTCAGTCGAAGTTCTTCCAGCTTGGCAATATGACGAGGACACGTGTTTTAAACCTAACCGTTGGATGTCAGGTCTCTGTCTTATTTTGACGATCCCGCTGGAACATACTTAAAGGTAAAGCTACCATCCCATTTTTATTTATTTATTTATATTTTTAATTTAATAACTATCTCCCCAGCTGACGTTCTCAAGCCGCTTTCGATGTCGAGATGGACACATGATCGGGATTGACAGCCGGGTTCTAAATGCAGTTACCGGGGACCGTGTAAAGCCTTGGGGATTTCCAAAAAATCCCTTACGTTCACTTCATCCCCATTCCAACTCTTAAATCGCTCTTCTGTACAGCTTCAGAGTATTCGTTTTAAATGTAAAATCAAGATATATTAACCTTTAGGTTTTCTAAACTTTGACTTTGAAATAGTTATTACTACGCCAGAAGGCTCTAAACGAGATGAAACAGGGTCTTATCGCATGTCCGCGATTAATTCAAAATATCCTTTGATGGGGGTGTTATGGAGGCGGTTAAAAGGCCGCTTTGCGTCGTCGGAAGCCAATAAGAGTCATGTCGTACCAATAACCGAGAGGGCAGGATGTAATTAAGCAAGAAGGTATAGAAAGTGGAAGGCAAGCGGGGACACTTTACACCCACACCGCATCACGGCACGGCCCGCGGCTCGGCTCGGTCCGGCCCGGCCTGGCTTCGCACAATTTTGTATTCCTCCTACCGGATAATCCCATGGCATGGCTTCGGCGGGGAGGAGGGGACACTTGTGTCGTGTACCCCTCTAATGCCGACCTGTGTTAATTCTGACACTCCACCTTCTCTTCCGCCGGAACGATATTTTCACTCAGTTTGACAATCCTCTCTGAAATACAGTATTTTATTCCTGGAGGAACGCGAAGAGTTTTAACAGAGGAACCGGGAACGAATGCCTGGTTTATGTGCTTTTCTGAGGTTACTTCAGGCTGTTTCGTGTGACTTTTATTCTTGTTTCAAGAGCTGATTTCAAGTTAAGATAGGCTTTGTTAGCTTAGGTTAGCAGGTACGTTGGGTACTCAAAGTAGACGGCTAACTAAGCTAGAGGAAATACTATCACGCTCATTGAAGCGAAAAAATCCTTGAGCACATACCTTACCGTGACATGAAAAGAGACGCCCCCCCCAAAAAAAAAGGAAAAAAAAAGCTGTTGATATGTGTCACACGGGCTTACACCCTAAGTTTTAAAAGTTTCACATTCTAAAAAGATATTCTTAAATTCAGATACAAATGTCAAATTACTGATCTGAAAAGAATTTCAGGCTTAATAATTATTCTTTGAATTTCAGACATCGTTTTTAATTTCTGCATGAGAGTAATACCTATTACTCCCGTGATTTCTATAAACTGCTTATTTTAAGAACTATATAACTGAAATTCAGTGAATACAACTCGGAATACATGGACCGAAAATTTTTCAGACCAATGATTTGACTTTTCTTGCATTGGAATTTAAGTTTCTCTTTTTATAATGACTCTCCACTTCTTGGTTTTTACCCTGATTCGACCTGTTATTCACATTGTTATAAAAGATTATCGACTTTGCAGCTCACGTTGGTGACATTTGCCTCGCTTTGATATCGCTCTGCTGGGCTGGTAAAGTAGCACGAGTAGGAGATGCAATTAAAATTTACAATGATGTTGAGTAATAAAACGAAGCTGCTCGAGAGCCACTATGACCCAGTTCCCTACCTACACATTACAAGTCAGTGGATCCCGTTAGTTTATTTTTATCGGTTATCTACCAGCAATTCGTGTTTGAGAAAGGCTCTTAACCTTTGCGCGTTATCGCCGAGGCCAGTCCTCGCCATTGGCCTCGCCGACCTCGTCATTGACCTCAACGGCTGTCTGTCCTCGTGCCACGTAATCCACCCGCCGAAAACGGCAGCGTTACCGTTAGATCCACTTCCATAGAGCCCACATTAATTAGAGAGCTTCCTCGCATCTCTCTCGCCTTGGACAATGCAAGGCGATATTTTTGCGTCATACGACCCGCGTGGGTCGGCCTGCAATCCGCGCGACACCTTCTCAAATGAAGAAGCTGGTTCAACAATATGGTAAAATTTAAATCTGCCGCGTGTTGAATAATCTTTATCATCCATGATTTTGTGATTTGTTGATTAGCGGAACTTTTAACGTAACAACATTGTCGATGTTCAACACGTCTTATATTTAACGCAGATAATCCCGTAAGCAGCAATAGTGGATTGCCAATCGGCGCGCTTTGTTGTAAGTTCCTCGGGCCTAAACGCACAATGCGCCTTTTCAAGGTCGAGTTTTTCGGTCTAAACGTTTAAACAATGTCTTCAAATCGAAACTTTTGCCGTAATGAAATGGCTTTTTTTATATGGAGCATTCGGTGGACAAATAAGGGATCGCCTTTACTGGAGAAGAACCAAGCGGGATCTCTACAACGCTTGATGCACTACAGCCAAAAGGAGAGCGCCTGCAACCAAGAGGAGAGCGACTGCAACCAAAACGAAAGCTCCTGCAACCGAAAGAAGAGCGCCTGAAACAAAAGTAGAGCGCCTGCAACCAAAACTGGAGCACCAGCAATCAAAAGGAGAGCGCCTGCAACAAAAAGGAGGGAGCCTGCAACAAAAAGAAGAGCGCCTGCAATCAAGAGGAGAGCGCCTGCAACCAAAACGAAAGCTCCTGCAACCGGAAGAAGAGCGCCTGAAACAAAAGTAGAGCGCCTGCAACCAAAAAAGGAGCACCTGCAGTCAATAGGAGAGCGCCTGCAACAAAAAGGAGGGAGCCTGCAACCAAAAGAAGAGCGCCTGCAACCAAGAGGAGAGCGCCTGCAACCAAAAGAAGAGCGCCTGCAACCAAAAGGAGAAGCTCGGCACTGGGAGTCAAACCAGCAACTCCCCGGAGGTGGACCGAGGAATTCAAGCAACAGGATCTGCTCAGGGAACTCAAAGATGTGCAGAAAGCATCAGAGATGAAACCACCGACAAGTCATCGCTAACAGGAAGGTTGGACAAACGTAACGAATGGGCAGAAAAAGTGATTGGACGAAATTTGTGGTGGACAAATGCAGTAGGTGTGGATTGAACAAAGCGTCAGGGCGTACTCAACGTTGGACATGAATGTTCTGGACCAAAGGACGAAGTACCCTAAAACCGTTTGTCACATTGTGTCATTATTATGTATATTATTTTCTGTGTATTTCTATATCCATTTTGGCCCCTTTTGTTCAGTAGGTGTTTCCGAGGACTGATAATGACGTTCGTGTGAATATTGACCGTCGATTCGATTCGCACGTCGCTCATTTATATTGAGGCCTACGCCGTCTCCTTGAACTCGCCTTCAAACTTTCCCTCCCCACGGTTCGCTAAATATATAGATCGATTGAACAATAGCGAGTTGTTTTAAGTCTAACCATCTTTAGTTCTTATTTTGTTCTCGTCGTCAAAAGATAAAGATTTAAAATACCGTTTTTGGTCAGAGTCATTTCTAGCCGTATTTCTTAGGTAACAGGTAGAGCCTTTTCCTGAACAATATGTGTGCTTAACCTCCAAAGCCCAAAAAGCAACCCAATCTTGAACTCGCACGATGCACCGGTTTGGACGATTCCTCACGGTGAGAGGACGGAAATTGACGAAATTCCGTTTTGATTTTTTGTTGCTTTTTTTTTTAAAAAAAAAGTAGGCTAACTTAATCAGTTTGACCTCTACTTGCGGATCGGGAAAGTATTTTGAAATATATGTGTATTTTTAGAATTTAGAAAATACTTAGTCGTTTTTTTCTGGCTTAAAATTCCCTTTATTCCCTGATCGTGGTGGAACTTGACTGTTACCAGCACGGCCGATCAACAAACTTTACCTTGTTAGTAAACCTGATTTTACGAAACCTCACCAAGCCTTACTAATAGCAATATAACTAGAAACTTCAAATGATTGTTTCCACTCAAGTCGGCAGTTGCAGAATCTGCGAACAACCTTGATCTAGTATTGAACTGAAAAGTGCAAATGATTATCCCGTTTGGTTTCACAGAACATTCTGTTCGGATGATTTCATCCAATAACCTTATTGAGAGTAGGATACATTTCATATCAAAGTTGTCATCCGGTGAATGCCAGTACAATGTTCATTGCGGTCTAAAACGTGTGGGATGGAGTATGCCTTCATGCGCTAACGTGGGATGAAGATAAAGCTCTGTTTAAGGCTGCTCTGTTAGTTTTCGCTCTAACTTCGGACGTGTTAATCCGTCACATCAAAGAATATGATCGTATGGGCTGACCCTGCAAAGAGCTTCTGTGATCTGGCCACTCTCTGAAAACACTTTGAGTGAACTTCACTCGCCATATCAAAGGCCACAACAATGCAAATCTTCATGCATACGGTAAAAGTTTCATAGACTGCGAGAGTACTCACTTAAAATCACTTTTGATTTTATTTCATGGCCCTTATTTTTATTGCCGAGATGAATTCACCTCAAGACTTGCTAATTAACTTATTTGGCTTTGGAGAAAAAGAAGGAAGAATTTACCTCTCGAGTGGTTTGCTGCTTACAGTTAGGCTTGATAAAGTTAGTTTACTTAGGTTGCTATGGTTGCAAAGGAAACTTCACTAACGCACCGGTTTAGGTAGGTTAGGTTTACTTAGGTTAGGTATGAAATGCGTCGACTCGGCATGACAAAATATGGAAAACAAGAAAAAACAAGTGCGACTTTCGTTTACAGTTTATCCACAATTTATAGCGGCAAATATATTGATCCTATTGATGAACACATTAGTGAGAGGCTTAGGCTGAAAGTCGTCCACGAAGGGGAAGGCCGACACTAAAATGAAGCGTTATTTATATCCTCAATTCCTCAAAACAACGTTTTACAAAGTCCATTTGTAAGCGAGTGGTGGATCTTATGTCTGGAGTGACACAAAATTGGTTCGATGCAATAAAACGGGGACCGATCAGGTCCGTGGGAGGCAAATGCTGTCCGGACGACTCCCCCCCCC